>JACCDO010261096.1_pt1 | contig 10513 bp, 9 predicted proteins | sample 7446101 | NCBI WGS metagenome assembly JACCDO01 (sample SAMN15323440, study PRJNA562643) | freshwater metagenome | isolation source: river surface water | place: USA:Blue River Watershed | collected 2017-08-16
CGTGCGGCCTTGGCGCTGGGACTGAACCAACTGTGCCGTCTCCAGGTCGCGCAGATGGAACGACAACGACGACGGCGCGATGCGCAGGCAGCGCGCCAATTCGCCTGCAGGCAGGCCGTCCGCACCCGCTCGCGCAAGTTCGCGGAACGCCTGCAGCCGAGCTCGATGGCCCAGCGCGCCGAAGGCGCGGACCGTCATGTCGAAGTCCATACTTCGAGATTTCTCGAAACGTCCCGCCGACGCAAGAGAAGACTCGATCAAGACCGCGACCTCCCCGCTACGCTCCGCAGCCTTCCCAATGCGATCCACCGCCTTCCTGCTCGTCGCGCTGGCTTCGTGCCAGGCGTCCCTTCCTCGCCTTGAGCCGCTGACGTTGCGCGACCACTTCGAGGTCGCCTACTCAGGCGATGCGGCGCCCGCGACGCTGCTGCCTTCCCAAGCGCCGGCGAAGGCCGAGGTGGTTGCCGCAGCGAGCAGCCCGACAAACCTGCCGACGGTGGAGATCAAGGCGACGACCATCGAGCTCGACATCCACGGCGCAAGGCAACTGGTCGCCGCGATGCGCGAGCAGCACGCTGCACAGGACGAAGCGTCGACGACGGAACGCCGTCAGAGCGGATCCAAGCAAGCGATGCCGCTCGCGGCGATCGGCGGCGCGCACGTTGACGCCGAGACGGTCGAGTCGATTCTCGAACGCCTGCGAGGCCGCGCCAACATTCTCGCCTCCCCCCGCATCGCTGCGCTGTTCGGCGAGGAAGCGAAGATGTCCATCTCCGACCAACGCAGCGTGATCAGCGCGCTCGACTTCAAGGCGATGGACGCGGCGATCATGGCCGACCCGCGCGTCGGCATGATCGAGTACGGCGACGAGTTGGCGATTCGCGCCACGCACAGCAAGGAGGGCATGCGTCTCAACGTGCAATGGCGCATCTCGCGGCCTGCGCTTCCGGTGCCCGTCGTGCAAACCAGCGTGGGCGCGCTGCAGACGCCCGTGATCGTCCGCCACGAACTCGTCGCGAGCCCCGTCATCAAGGAGCGCGACTTCTTGGCGTTCGCCTCGCTGCCTTCAGGCTCGGACGCGACCGTGCTCTTGCTGTTCGTCGAGCTCGCGGTGCTCAAGCCCGAGAGTGACGCCGCGGCGAAGTGATGCCGGTCACTTCGCAGACTGCAACTCGATCAACTGCGCGCGCAGCGCCTCGTCCTGCGGATCCAACTCGACGAGCTTCTGCGCCCACGGGATCGCAAGCGCCGCTCCGCGAGCCGTCGCGGTGAACGTAGCGAGCGCTTCGAGCACTTCGCGATTCCACGGATCCCGTCGCTGCGCAGCTTCGAGGTGCACGACGGCATCCTCCGTCTTGCCCTCGCCCGCGAGCGCAATCGCGAAGACGTAGAGATGCCGCGCAGACGCAGTCGGCGCGCGCGCAGCCTCGGCGAGCATCGTCATCGCTTCGGCGCGGCGCCCAGCGCGAACGAGCAACAGACCGAGCGCGTGTTGCAGCGGAGCCTTCTCCCAAGCGTGGGAGAGCACCGTGCGCAGCACGACTTCGCCCTCCGCGTCGCGACCTGACTCGCGCAGCAGATCTGCGAGATTGACGGCGGCGCGGACGGAACCTGCATCCGCGAGCAACGCGCGACGGCAATGCGCCACGGCTTCTTCGATGCGCCCTCGCCGCGCAGCGAAGAGGCCCAAGTTGACCCACGCAAAGTCGCGCTCCGCGTTGGAGCGCTGAGAGGACTCGTAGTCCGCGGCCGCCAACAAGAACGCACGCTGATCCTCCGCTCCGAGTTGCGCCTCGCAATCCGCGAGCGCAAAGGCCGCCTGCGCGCGCACGTTGGCGACCGGATCCGTCAGCAGCGGCACAAGCGCCGCGACCCGCGCGGAAGGCTCGCGCCCCTCCATCCCGAGCACAGCGCCGTAGCGCACGATCGGATCGGCATCGCGCAGCAACGCGCGCAACTCGCGATCCGACGCATCGCTGCGCGAGGACACCGACAACCGTGCCGCGGTCGCGCGCACGATCGACGGCCACTCCGATCGCCGCATCGCTTCGACGAGCAACCGCTCGCTGTTGGGCGCGCCGCTGCGGCCCGCTGCGATGGCTGCTGCCCAGTGGTCGCGAAGCGGCGGAGCATCCTTGCCGCGCCATCCCGCGATCGCGTCCGCCGCCCACGTTTGCGACTTGTCTTGATGACACTTCGTGCACGCATCGGGACCGCCGTGCCGCAGCGCGAGGTCGGGCCGCGGCACGCGGATCGAATGATCGCGGCGCGGGTCCACCACCATGTAGACGCGCTCGGGCATGTGGCACTCAACGCACGATGCGCCCTTCGAGCCCGCGGCATGATGATGATGCGACGGCTGGTCGTAGTGCGATGGCATGTGGCAGCGCGCGCACAGCGCGTTGCCTTCTGCTCGCAACTTGCCCGAATGCGACTCGTGGCAATCACCACAGGTGACGCCTGCCGCGTGCATGCGGCTCTGCAAGAACGAGCCGTGCTCAAACACCTCGTCACGTATCTGGCCGTCCGCGAAGTAGAGCGGATCGTCGAGTAGCGCCAGCAAGTGCGTGTCGAGCAGCGGCCGACCAAACTCGTAGTTCTCGTTCGTCGTCGTGCGCCGGCTGTGGCATCGCGCGCAGGACTCTTGCTCGCTGCGATCCTTCGCATCGACGCGCGATGCCGTGACGGCGCCGTCCGCAAACGCGAACACGCCCGGCTTGCGCAGCAGATGCGTGAGTCCCTTCTTGGCATCGCTCGCGCGCGCGTCGTCGCTGCGCTTGCTCCATGCGACATGCGCCTCGCCAGGTCCGTGGCACCCTTCGCATCCAACCCCGTGCTCGCTCGCCGTCGTGACGTAGCTCTGCGTGGCGGCATCAAAGCCCTTCTGCACGTTGGTCGAGTGGCACTCGGCGCACATGTGGTTCCACTCGAACGCGGGCCCGGTCCAATGCAGCGGATCGCCGGGACGGATGCGCTCGTCGGGATGCAGCCAGATCCATCGCTGGCCGCCTTGCGCAGCGTCGCGCGCATCCCATGCGACATCGAGCGCCTGCAGTCGGCCGCGATCGAGCGCCACGAGATACTGCTGCAGCGGAGCCACGCCGAACGTCCATCGCACTTCGTGGTCCGCCATCGCGCCGTCCGCGCCTTCGAGTTGCACGAAGAACGCATCGCCACGCCGGAAGAACTTCGCGACGGTGTCCGCGTGACGCGACTCGACGCCGGAGAAGTCCCCGAGCACGGTCGCAGGCGTCGCCGCTTGCATCGCGAGCGCATGATGCGAGCCGCTCCAGTCCGCGTGCTGCTGCGCGTGGCACTCGGCGCACGCTCGCGAGCCCACATGCGCGGGACGCGGAGCCGCGGCGACCTCGCCGCGCGCGGACTCCTTCTCGCACGCAGCGGCAACCAAGGCCACGAAGGCCGCTGCGGCGAGCCGACTCACTTGGACTTCAGCAGGCTCGTTACCGCAGCCTTCAGCAGGCCTTCGCTGCCGGCACCGACAGTGACCAGCGCGATGTTGCCATCCTTGCCGACGACCGCGAGCGTCGGGATGCCAGAGACGTGGTAGCTCTTAAATTCCTGCTCTTGCGCCACGACGAACGGATACGCGATCTCCGTGTTCGCTCGGAACGCCGAGATGTGATCGACGTAGGTCTCTTCCGTGATGCCCTTGACGGGCTCGCCGCCGGACTGCATCTGCGACTTGTCCTTCGGCAGGTAGCCGCTTGGGTAGAAGCGAGTGACTCCAATCACTTCGAGACCGTGCTGGTTGTGCTCATTGTACATCTCGTTGATGCCAGGCATCACCTTGCGGCACGGTCCGCACCACGTGGCCCAGAAGTCGACGAGCACGACCTTGCCCTTCATCGCAGACAACGGCTTTGGCTCGCCGCCAACCCACGTCTTGCTGTCGATCTCCGGCGCCGGCTTGCCGATCAGTTCTAGGCGCAGCTTGACGTAGGACTGCGTGCTCTTGTCCGCGAGCGCATTCGCGTCTTCGTAGACCTTGCGCGCGCCTTCCACGTCACCGCCGACTGCGACAACGTCGCCGTAGGTCAGCATCGTGCGTACCTTCGACGACCCTTCGGCCTTGTCGGCAGCATCCTTGAGCATCGCCTTGGCGCCGTCGAAGTTGCCCAGCGCCAGCATCGCCATCGGTAGAGAGCTGCCGCGAATCACGTCCGCGCCGCGGTCCGACGAAAAGTTCGCGAGAAAGAACTCGCCAGCCTTCACCGCCTCTTCGGGCTTGGCAGCGTCGCCAACGACGGAGGGCAAGCACTCCTTGAGGATCTCACCGTCCTTCGCAACGTCGAGCTTGGTCCAGTCGCACTTCGCAAACGCCTCGAACAAGTCCTTCTGCGCCGTCGCGACCTTGCCGCGCAACTCGCCGAGCTTCGCCATCAACTGCTTTTGCTCTTCGCTGCCGCGCTCCATGCCGCGCGCAGACTTCATGAGTTCCTCCATTTCGCCCTTCGTGGTCTCCTTGGCGCTGGAGAGCGCAGCATGAAGTTCACGCAGACGATCCATGCCCGCGTCTTGAGCAACGGCGGGAGCGAGAAGCAGCGCGATTGCGCCGCACGAGAGAAGGAGGGTGCGCATGAAGCAGGGAGCGAAAAGGACGCCGCAACAGCGGTGCCTAGGCTGAAGCCCGGGACGGCACAGTAACGACGGGCACTACGTCCCGCGACCGCGGCAGCGCAGGCTTCGGCACAATGCGACCATGGGGAGCAAACGACTTCTTGCCTGCGGCCACATGGCCGTCAAACTCAAGAAGTCTCAGACATCTCCGGGACAACCGGCCGCCAGCCCAATCCATGCCTTATTCCTCCGTCGAAGCTCCATCGCAAACGGGTCGCCTCCGAGACCTCGTCGCTGGCCTCGTCGTCTTTCTCGTTGCCCTGCCGCTCTGCCTTGGACTGGCGCACGCAGCCAACTCCGCCAGTGCACCAGTCCCTCTGCACGCAGGCCTGATCTCCGGCATTCTCGGCGGAATCCTCGTCGGGGCCCTCAGCGGGTCGGCGATCAGCGTGACCGGTCCGGCAGCAGGCCTGACCGCAGTGATCCTCGTGTCCATCCGTGACTGCGGATCCTTCGAGGCCTTCTTGTGCGCAGTTGCGATCTGCGGCGTTCTGCAAGTGGCACTCGGAATCGCTCGCGGTGGCGTGCTCGCTAGCTTCATCCCGGGCAACGTGATCCGCGGCCTGCTCGCGTCGATCGGCATCCTGCTCGTGCTCAAGCAACTTCCGCACCTCGTCGGCCGCGATGCGGACTACGAAGGCGACCTCGGGTTCATGCAACCGGACGGCCAGACGACGTTCACCGAGATCGCGGTTGCAGCAAATAGCTACTTGCCGGGTCCCGCACTCATCGGCTTCGTCGCGTTGGCAGTGATGTTCGCATGGCCGCGCTCAACGCGCGTGCCGGCTCCGCTTGTCGCCGTTGCGGTTGGCATCGCGATCAGCGAGTTCTTGCGCGCGACCAACTCGTCATGGGCAATCCAGGCGGAGCACCTAGTCGGACTGCCCGTGGTCGGCACAGAGGGCGTTCGCATGCGCGACCTGCTACATGCGCCCGACTTCTCCAAGCTGCTCGATCCCAAGATCCTGCAGGTCGGTCTGTCGCTCGCACTGTTTGCGTCGCTGGAGTCGCTGCTGAACCTCCAGGCGGCCGACAAAGTCGACCCACTGCGCCGCAGTTCCCCGCCCAATCGCGAACTCGTCGCGCAGGGCATCGGCAACATCGCGGCAGGGCTACTCGGCGGCTTGCCGATGGCGACGACGATCATCCGCAGCTCGGTCAACGCACATGCAGGCGCACGCACGCGCCTTGCGACCATCACGCATGGAGCACTCCTCCTCGTGTGCATCGCGACGATTCCGATGCTGCTCAACCGCATCCCGTTGAGCGTGCTCGCTGCGGTGCTCATCGCGACCGGGTGCCGTCTCGCGAGCCCCGCGGTGTTCCGCAACATGGCAAAGGAAGGCAAGGCGCAGCTGTTGCCGTTCTTGGTCACGATCGCGGCCATCGTGCTCACCGACATGCTCGTCGGCGTCGCCATCGGACTCGCGACGAGCGTCGCATTCATCCTCGCAAGCAACCTTCGCCGCGGCTTCCAGCTCATCCGCGAAGCGCATGTCGGCGGAGTCGTCAATCGCATTGAACTCGCAAGCCAAACGAGCTTCCTCAACCGCGCGCAGCTGGCGATCGCGCTCGCTCGCTTCAAGCACGGCGACCAAGTCGTGCTCGATGCGCGCATGGCCGATTACATCGATCCGGACATCCTCTCGATGTTGCAGGAGTTTGCGACGATCGAAGGCCCGGCGCGCGGCATCCGCGTGAGCACGATGGGATTCCAGCAGCGCTACCCCATGCGCGACGTCGTGCAGTTCGTCGATTGGACGACGCGCGAGATCCAAGCGACGCTGACGCCCGAGCGAGTCGTTCAGGTCCTGCGCGAAGGCAACGAACGCTTCATGACGGGACGCCGCCTGAGCCGCGACCTAGCGCGACAACTCGACGCAACCGCAGAAGGGCAGCACCCGATGGCGGTTGTGCTGAGCTGCATCGACTCGCGCAGCGCCGCCGAGATCCTGTTCGACGTCGGCCTCGGCGACATCTTCAACTGCCGCCTCGCCGGCAACGTCGCGAGCGAGCGCGTGCTCGGCAGCATGGAGTTCGCGTGCAAGGTGGCGGGCGCGAAGCTGATCGTGGTGCTGGGCCACACTCGCTGCGGTGCAGTGAAGGCGAGTTGCGACTTTGTCGCTAAGGGCGTCGACGCGAAGACGGCGACCGGACTCACCAACCTCGCCTCGATCACGGACATGATCGCCGACGCCGTGCGCGACAGTTCTGCGCACCGCCACATCGAGGGCCCACGCGACAGCAGCAACAGTTCGTTCGTCGACAGCGTCGCTACCGCGAACGTGCGGATCACGATGCAGTGGATCGAAGCGCACAGCCCAGTCCTCGCCGCGATGCTCAAGAACGGCGAAATCGGCATGGTCGGCGCGATGTACGACATCGCGACGGGCCGAGTCGAGTTCCTGCCGGGAGCCTCGCTGTCGGCAGCGCGCAATTGAGTCTGCGGCAGCGGGCCGCCGAATCCATGCGCGACTTCCGCACGAAGCCGCGCTTCCATGTCGCAACGCATGAACGCCCCCGCTGCGCCCGCTGACTCCGTGCTGCGCGACAAACGCGCAATGCTCTTCTTCTTGCTCGGCGCGTTCCTGCTGACGAATGCCGTCGTTGCGGAGCTGATCGGCGTCAAGTTGTTCCAACTCGAGGACGCACTAGGCGTCGAGAAGGCCAACATCACGCTGCTCGGCTATGGCGGGCTCGACTTCAAGCTCAGCACGGGCGTGCTCAGCTGGCCGCTCGTGTTCCTCGTCACCGATCTCGTCAACGACTACTACGGCGTGCGCGGCGTGCGCTTCCTCACGCTCGTGACCGCTGCGCTGATCGCGCTCGTGTTCCCGATCCTGTGGATCGCGATCGAGATGCCGCCGGACCAAGGCTGGTGGATGACGTCGAGCAAGGATGCAGGCGTGCCCGACATGCAGGCCGCGTTCCGCGCGATCTTCGGCCAGGGCATGAACATCATCATTGGCTCACTCACTGCGTTCCTCGTGAGCCAGCTCGTCGATGCGATGGTGTTTCGTCGCTTCAAGCGCTGGACCGGCGAGAAGAACATCTGGCTGCGCGCGACTGGCAGCACCCTCGTGAGCCAACTCGTCGACAGCTTGTGCGTGGTCTGGGTCGCGTTCGCGCTGTTCCGCGGCATGCCGATGGCCCAAGCGACGGCGCTCGCGCTGACGAGCTACGCATACAAGTTCCTCGTCGCCGTGCTGAGCACGCCACTGCTCTATCTCGGCCACGGCATCGTCGAGCGTTGGCTCGGTCGCGAACTCGCGCAACGCATGCGCAGCGATGCACTGCACGGCGGCGGCTCCTAGCAACGCGCGATGAGTGACGCGTCGAAGAAAAAGCCGCAGCAGCAGTTCTTGTTTGGCGCGCCACCACAGCCAGACGCAAGCGACGACAAGAAGGGCCACGCCACGCAGCCCGCTGCAGTCCCCGAAGAGCTCAAGCAACTCGCAAGTGCGCTGCCGACAACGCTGCGACTGGGGACGTCGTCGTGGTCCTTCGCTGGCTGGGCAAACATCGTCTACGCAGCTGGCTGCAAGCAGACGAGGCTGTCGCGCGAGGGCCTCGCTGCATACGCACAGCACCCGCTGCTGCGCACCGTCGGACTCGATCGCACGTTCTACGCGCCGATCGCGCAGAGCGACTTCGAGGACTACGCAGCGAGCGTGCCTGCGAACTTCCGCATTCTCGTAAAGGCTTGGAGCGACATCACGACTCCGCGCTTGCGCGGCGCTGGCGGCAGACTCGGAGCAACCAACCCTCGCTGGCTCGACGTCGACACCACGATCGACCGAGTGCTATCGCCAGCGGTGCTGGGGCTTGGCGACAAGCTGGGGCCGCTGCTGTTCCAGTTCTCGCCACAAGGCAAGTCGATCACGAAGGACCCTGCGGCGTTTGCCGCACGACTGCACGCGTTCTTTTCCGCGCTGCCAAAGGGCCCCTGCTACGCAGTGGAACTGCGCGATCGCGAACTGTTCACCAAGGACTACGTCGACGCGCTCGCGGCAAATGGCGTCCGTCACTGCCATTCGGTGCATCCCGCGATGCCGTCTGTTGTCGAGCAGTGCGAACTTGCGCCACTGTGCGGCGAGGCGGTGCTGCGCTGGATGCTGCAGCCCGGACTCGAATACGACGAAGCTAAGGACCGCTACGCGCCATTCTCCGCGCTCGTCGATCCCGATCCCGTGCGGCGAAGCGAGGTTGCAGAGGTCGCGGCGCGCGCGTTGGCCAACGGATTGCCGGTCACCATCGTCGCCAACAACAAGGCCGAGGGGTCGGCTCCGCTGACCCTGATCGAGCTTGCCCGGGCGATCCTGGCGCGCATCACAACCGGCTAGTGGTCGGGTTCGCCTCGGAACTTCGCGCAAAGGAGGCTCGCGCCGAGGGCACTTCCGCAGCATCATCCGCGGCTCGCCGTGCGAGGTGCACGGCTCCTGGCCCGTTTCGAGGGCCTCCATTTCGAACCACGCAGACGAATCCCATGGCCGCCAAGAAAGCCGCGAAGAAGCCGAACCCCGCCCTCATGAAGCCGGTCCAGCCCGATGATGTGCTGGCCGTTGTTGTCGGCAGCAAGCCGATCCCGCGCAGCGAGATCACCAAGAAGATCTGGGACTACATCAAGAAGAACGGCCTGCAGGACACGAAGGTCAAGACGAACATCAATGCCGACGATGCGTTGAAGGCGATCTTCAACGGCAAGTCGAAGGTCACGATGTTCGAGATGACGAAGCTCGTCTCGGGCCACATCAAGGCCTGATTCTGGCGAGGCGCCGTGGCTGCCCAGCAGCCCGCGCCCCGCTGACGCAGCCCGACGCGGCGCCCATCGGCGCCGCCGGGTTCGCTCGCCCTGCATGGCGACCTTGCCGCCGCGGGCTCCTCGCAGCGAGACATCTCGCCACTGCGCACCCTGTCGCATCCATGCATGCGCAGATCGCCGCATGGCTCGCAGCATTCCGCTGGCCCAAGAGATCCCGCCGCGATCCGCGCGGCTTGGAGCCATCGCATGTTTGACCGCATCTTCGTTGGAGTCGATGCCGAGGGCGCGGGCGACCGCGCCGTGATCGCAGCCGCACGATTGCAGCGACGCTTTTCGAGCGAGTTGCGGTTCGTGCATTCGATCCCCGTGTTCTGGCGCAGCTGGTCGACGCCAGCGATGGCCGCTTGGGAGGCCGTCAAGCAGAAGAGTCTTGAGTCGTGCAAGGCCGCATTCGTGCAGCGCATCGCTGCAACGCTGCGAGCAGCCGACTTCCCAATTGGCGACAACGAGCCCAACGTGGACGTCGTCGAAGGCACACCCGCGGAAGCGCTGCTGAAGCGTGCCGATCGCCCGCACGACCTGATCGCGCTCGGCGGACACCGCCACCTCGGCGTGCTCCACATCGGCTCGACTGCGCGCAGCGTGCTCGCGCACGCGAAGTGCCCTGTCTGGATCCAGCCGTGCGACGCCTCCGATATCCAACGCGTCACGGTGTGCGTCGATCTCTCGCCGCAGTCGCAGCACGTGATGGACACCGCCATGCGGCTTGCCACGGCGCTGCGCGTTCCACTGCGCCTCATGCACGCGTTCGAGTCGCCGACGCTCGCCAGCGGCATCGAGCCCTACTACGCCGTCGAACACCTGCGTCGCGAAGCGCGCATTGCGTTCGAGGCATTCACCGAGAAAACACGCCGCGAGACCTCGGTCGCGGTCACTGCCGAGTTCTGCGACGGCGAGCCATCGAGCTCCATCCTTGACCGAGTCGAAGGCGGCGACCTCGTCGTGCTCGGCACGCATGGCCACACCGGCTTCATGCGCTACGTGCTCGGCAGCACCGCCTACCGCGTGGTCAAGCGCGCGAAGCAGCCGACGATCGTCGTGCCGCCGTCGTAG
>JACCDO010347095.1_pt1 | contig 10512 bp, 16 predicted proteins | sample 7446101 | NCBI WGS metagenome assembly JACCDO01 (sample SAMN15323440, study PRJNA562643) | freshwater metagenome | isolation source: river surface water | place: USA:Blue River Watershed | collected 2017-08-16
ATTTAATGTTTTTACTGCAAAATCAAAATAAGTTTGAATGGTTTCACTTTTATTATTTTTATTAACTGGTAATTTAGCATATTTTTTCCATGGAATTTTAAGAATACCTTCAATCCATTCAATTTGTTTTGTTTTATCATTTGTATCCATATTTCGAAATCGAGTTAATACATAATCTTTTATTGATTTATCCATTCCACTATTATGTATTTCATCTTCCATTTTATCTAATGGATTTTTATAATATTTTTTAGGTTTAGTATTTGATCGTTTTTTTCTATTATTTTTATTTTTAATATTATAATCCTCATCTTCACTATCACTTTCATCATCAGTTGATGAATCAAATTTTCGTTTTATATTTGACATTATGATTGATTATTATATATTTTTTATTTATCCTATTTAAATAGTATTATACTTATCTTTAATTTTATTTATTACTATTATCTTTAATTGTATTTAAAATTAAAGATGTCTACTCACGTAGGTTTAATTCGTTCTATCAATGGAATAGATTATAATTATTATCATATTCCAAATATTATCACTCTATTTCCATCCTATATTCACAAAGATGAAACTAATTTTATTCTAAATTCTTTACAAGATAATCAAAATCATCAATCTATTATCAATTGTTTATCTAATGAAATTATTCATTCTATTTACCTCAGTAAACATCTAAAATTACACTTAAATTCATCCAGCATAAATGAAATATCTTCTAAAAAAGGATTATTTCCTACTAAACACTCTACTTCTTTTATTGCAATTATTAATATTGGAAAAAGTGGTCCAATAACATTTAAAAATAATAAAACAAATGAAAAATTTACATTTACAATTGATAATGGAATGATGATTCTAATCAATGATATTAATAATGATTTTACTCATAATATTCATATTGATAGTTTTAATGAAGATCAATTTGAAACTAGATATATTATTACACTTACTTATAATTAATTTAAAAAACTTTTTAAAATTGATTTAAATTCATTTTTAATTATTATTATTATTATAATTCTTAATTTGAATATTTAATATGATCACAGCTATTTTAGGATGTATGTTCAGTAGTAAAACAACCACTTTATTAACTTATGAAAGACGTTTTCATATTCTTAAGAAAAAAATTTGTGTCATTAAACATTCCATTGATAAACGTTACTCTCAAAGTGAATCTAAAATTGTTAGCCACGATGGTTCTGTATGTTTATATAGTGACGTACTAACCACTCATTTATTATCAGATTTAATTGATACAATCATAACCGGTAATTATGACTGTATACTTATAGATGAAGGTCAATTTTTTCCTGATCTTAAAGATTTTTGTAATCAATTTAGATTAAATAAACAAATTGTTATTGCTGGTTTACTTAGTGACTATAAATTAGAAGCATTTAAACCTATTTCTGACGTATTACCTATGTGTGACAAAATTATCCATTTAACAGCTTTATGTACAAAATGTGGTGAAGATGCACCATTTACTTCACGCATTGTAAATGTAGAATCACAAACATTAATTGGTAGTAGTGATATGTATGAACCAAGATGTAGTAATTGTCATACTATACCTATACCATCTATTAATTAATAAAAGAATCAGATTTTTAATACTACTATTTATACTTTATAAAAAGTATAAATTATTTATTATTTAATTGCGTATTATATTTATTATATTTATACAATTTTGAAACGCATAAGATGAAAAAAATATACAAAATAATAATAGTATATATATTCCTAAGTTTATAATTATTTTATTACATTTATTTTTATAAACTATTGTTACATTATGTTCAGTATATTTTTTTTCTATACTTTCATTTATATTTTCAATTAAATCTATACTATATAATATAGAATGAATTGTAAATAATACTATACAAAATATATATCCACTATAACTATTAAATACTCGAGTTTCTTTTATTTGTTGTAAACCTATTATTATTAAATATAATGTAATACAATTTATCAATGAATATTTATATTTACAACAAAATAAAATAGTATAACACATAAGTATAATAGGTATAAAAATATATAAATAAAATTGTAATTGAAATAAACTAATACAAAAATAAAATATTAAAAAATTAGATAATAATTTATTATATTTATGTATACAGTAATCTATATTATTTTGTATTATATCTATATCATATTTTTTTAATTGTTCTATTATTTTTGTTTGTGAAAAAAATATAAAATTTAAATTACAATATTGTATACATATAAGTTGTATACATTTTGAATATAATATAAAATAAGAATAAAATAAAAATCCAATGATTATATTTAATATATCATTTTTATAATGTATTTGTGTTTGTTTTTGTATTTGTAATTGAAAAAATGTTACCATACAATATATTAAATATATCATTTTACAAATTACTAGTTTAATTAAAATAGTAATTGTTGTAGTAAAAATTAAAATTTTATCAATTTATTATTTACAAATTGTATTTACAAATTTTGTACTAATTCTTGCATATCAGGAATCATGGATAATGTTGGGATATAACCACTTGTATGCATACAACTATCCATACAAGTAGCTACATCTATGATACCATCATTTAATTTTTCACAAAATTTAGTACAACCTTCAATTGATGGTAAATAATCTTGATCATTTATAGCATTATCATATATCATTGCATATTGAATATCACGATAATTTTCTTCGCTAAACCAACTTTTAATTGTATCTTTAAATATTACTCCTAAGACAACAACTACTAATAATATAAAAATTAGTATATACATAGTTTTATCTTTCATTTTTTACTTACTTTTATAAAGTTATTTAAAGTAAAAAAAAGATAATAATTTTTAATTTAAATTTATTGATACCTTATTATTATCTTATTTATTGATACATTAAACCATTAAATATATCTGTTACATTAGCATTATGAGTTCCTCCCATTTTTCTAGCCCATGTAGGTACAGCTTTTAAACCTCCCAAATTTTGATTATAACCAGTACCACAAACACTCATCATTTTATATAACATACCAGGATTACCCCATACTGAATTAGTTTTTCTTAAATATTTATTATATTTTTTTGTAATTGCGTCACATGCTTGTTCATCATATTTAAATGATTCATCACCATCTTTTTTATACATAACTTTATATGCAATACATCCTAATAATATTACAACAATAACAGCTAAAATAATATTAATTGTTTCTAATTTCATCATTTTTAGTTTTATTTTAGATAAAGATAAAGATAATATTTTTTTATTCTTCTTTACTTTATTTTAAAAAATAAAGATGTATAGATTAAATACTAAATCTAATATTGCTGAAGAAAAAATAGTAGATATACTAGAACGTTATAAACTTTATATTACTCTTTTTTTATTACTTTTATTATTAACTGTATTTTATATATTATATTCTATCTTTTCTTTTTTAAAGAAAAAATTTAGTTCTAATTATAAATCACGCTCTTCTTCTAATTTATCTGATCATTTTATATTCCAATTGATGTCTGTATTAACAATTATTTTTGGTTTTTATGTAGCTTTACTGTCATTATATAATAATATTGTAAAAGAAATTAAAGAAGTAGTTCGATTAAGATGTTCTGAAAAAGAATAAAATTTAAATTTATATTTATTATTATACAAATGAATGGACTAAATATACTTTTTATTATTACTATTATCATTTGCATAATATCTATTCTATTATTAACAAAATCTAATTCATCTAACGAATATTTCTTACAATCATCCTTTAATCCTGATGATATAAATCCTTTTACAACCAATAAATTTTTATACAGTGCTGGTTATATTAATAACAAAGATTGTTCAAATAGATGTAATACACGTTTTAATACTTGTAAAAAATATTTTCCTATAGGAAACTCAGATTGGTGTAATAATTTATACAATGAATGCTCTGCTGAATGTAAATGGAATAAAGTTTTTAATAATTAATAATTAATAATCGATTATAAACAATATCCAATTCCACTATTTTTTCCTGATTTATCATAATAACATACTCCACTTAAACATTCATTATTTTTTACACAATTACTATTTGCTTTCTGTGGTTCGTTCCATCTACATTTATTTAACATAGGATTACAATATAATCTACTTGGATCACAAATATTATCACATTCATTTATATCACAATAATCATTATAATTTACATAATTTTGAACACATTTAAAAGATTCTTTTTTTGTATCTTTTTCAGTACCTTTATTAATATCTTTTTTAGTACCTTTTAATTGATTATGTAGTAATATAAATAATGTAATTATAATTATAACTAAAATAACTATGTAAACTCTATACATTGCTTTATTAAATTATAAATATATTTTAATAAAATATATTTATTAAAGATAATATAATAAATGTTCCATCCTATTTCAAATCATAAACCCTTTAAATGGATACATCTCTTATTTTGTATAGGTATATTATTATTTGCACTTTTTATACTTTATGTAGTTAGATGTATCTTAGAAGAAAAAGGTTATACTGTAAATAAATTAGAACGTTATTTCAGAAGAAGTGAACCTCCACTAAATACTTCTACTAATCCCACTGAAAGTAAAGGTGAAACACACGCTAGACATTTAGCATCTATTATATTTGGGAAATCATTTGAAAAAATTAGACCTGATATGTTAAAAAATAATGTAACTGGTCATAACCTTGAATTAGATTTATATAATGATGAATTAAAATTAGGTATAGAATACTCTGGTGCTCAACACTATAAATTTATACCTTTCTTCCATAAAAATTATGAACATTTCCTAACTCAAAAATATAGGGATGAAATTAAAAGAATGTTATGTGAAAAAAATGATATAAAATTAATTGAAATACCTTATACTGTAAAACTAAAAGATATGGAAACATTTATTCGTTTAGAAGCTAGAAAACTAGGTTTTGACGTCTAATTAATAAAGGAACCTAATAAAGGAACCTAGGTTCCTTTAAAACCTCCTATATCATTTTATTTAACATTTATTAATATCTATTTTGTACTAGTTTTTTTATTTTTTATAAATATTCAAAATTTAACATTTTTAAAAAAAACTAATACATTTTTATTTTAGTATTTAATTTTGTACTAGTTTTTTTTAATTTTATTAAAATATTAAAATTTACAAATTTTATAATTTGTAAATAAATTTAAACTATAAAATAATAAATAAAATGATAAATACAAATAATGTTGAGGAGGGGGTATGGGGAACTACGTTCCCCATATTAGTTTAATGGAGTAAAATTCCATCCTAATATATTACAACATAAACTATATATTTCATCATGTTCTCTTCTTCTACTTGGTGTTTTAAGTGAATCTAAATCTGCTTCTGGTACTTTTATATTTCTTCTTTTTAACAACTGATTTAATACATATTTATTATTTAAAAAATTTTTTCTATTTTTTCTTATATCTTCCGGTAGCTTCATAAATGCTCCTACCAGTTCATCAAAGTCATTATATAATTCTTTTTCATATTTACTTATATTTGGAGATGCTTTACCTGTTAATTTTGTATATATAAGTTGAGCATCTTCATAATGTGAATAATATCCACATTCACTTAAAAATAATCGTATATGTTCTTTTGTAACTTTATGAAATCGTTTTATATCAGTTGATAAATATTTTGTATCTACTAAAGAATGTTTTACTATCATATCTTCTAAATCTTTATATACTTTTTCATTTATTTGTCTATTTTGTGTACCTTGAAATTGTTGTAATGTATCCCGAAAATGTATTTTACGTTCATATTTATATCTTTGATTTAAATTTACTCTTCCAATATCATCATATTGTACTTTATTTGTATCAAAAAAATCATCTCCTCCATCAAAATCTTGTTCATTTGTATTATTATTTATATTTGTATTTATACATAATGATGATATACTATATATATTTAATTTTGGTCCTTTCTTTATTATTTTATATAATAATTCTTCACCTAATATATCTTTTGATGTATTAATATATTCATCATAATATTTTATACATTTTTCATTACATTGACTACTTTTATTCCCCAAGAACGTACTTACAATCGGTTTTTTTAATTCTTCTGAATAATTTTTAACAATAGGATCTACTGTTGCTAGTAAATATGGTAATGTAATATCAACTTGTTCTATTTGATTTTCATATTCTTTTATTTTAGTACATATATCTTTCCAATCTTTATAACTATACATTTTTACTTTAGTATTCTTTACATCTTCTATCTTTTTTATATCTTCATTTTCTATATTTTGTTTATACTTTTCTATATACTTATCTATTATATTTTTTTCTGCACCATAAGGCATCTTTTTATTCATTATTATATTAACATATTGATAAATTGTTTGCAATATATTATCCCTTTCTGTGAATAATTTATTATAATATTTCTGTATTTGATTATGTACATCAATCAAATCGTAATCTTCTTTTTCACTCATTTATTTTTAATAAATAATAAACTTTAATGATAATCTTATTTTTTCAACTTTAACTATATTTTATTAATATTTAAATTTAAAAATATACATATCGCAAATTACCTATTGGCATACCTGTTTGTGGTCCTTCTATTATTATATCATCTATTGTACCTGTCTCACTTAAAACATCATTCGCATTATTACTATAATGATTATCCATTAATTCACCATATGACGCATTTGATACTATATCCAAATCTTTATCATTAAAACTTGACGATTCTAGCTTATTACTACCCACATTTAAATTAGAACTTATATTTTTAACATTTGAAGAAGATGGTACTCTTGAAGAACGATAAATTAAATATATTATTAATATTATAACACCTATAAATAATCCAATTAATATATATTTTGTTGTTTTACTCATACTACCAAAAAATCCTGTAGATGTAACTATTTCTTCTTTCTTTTCATCCTTCTTTTCATCCTTTGGTTGTTGTTTATTATTGTTATTATAACGAATATGTCTCATTTAATTACTGTTATTATTATTTATAATATAATTTATAAATAATTATTTACTTTTATTCTTAATTTAAAAAAAAATATTTTTTATTTTATTGTGACGGAATTGAATCTAATGCATTTAAATCTAAACTTTGTGATACACCATAACCATCACTTAAACCTGCTGATGATGCTGATGCTTTTCTTCTTCTCCACCACCAAAAACCTAAACCTGCTAAAATTAATATAACAATAACTGCAATAATAATCCATTTACGTTTACTACTTTTCTTTTCTTCTACTGGTTTTTTTTCCATCATTTCTTCATCATCAAATCCAGAAAAATCTCCTCTACGAAATGAAGCTCTAGGTTGCATTTGTTGTTGAGGCATCATAGGTTGAGCTCTCATTTGTTGTGGCATTTGTTGTGGCATATATTGTTGTTGAGGCATCATAGGTTGATCCATAGATGCTGATTGTTGTGGATTTTGTTGCATTTGTTGTTGTTGCATTTGCATTTGCATTTGTTGTTCTTCAGTTATTGGTGCTGACATTTCTATTATTTTATAAAGTTATTTATTTAGAAATCGTATTCATTAACTTGCTTTTTTTATTTTTTTTATTTTTTACTTTTCATTTCTATTTTATTAAAATTTCTTATTTCAAATTATTCAAAATATATACACATTTTTCCATATCAAACATATTCATAAAATTTTCACTTCTTAATTTATTTGATAAATTGACACAACTATTATTCTTTCCTTTCATCAATAATCCATCTATCTTTTGTAAACGCTGATTATACATCATTTTAGCTTTATCTGGATTCAAATCTCTTAAACGTTGTTGCAATTGTACCAAAGTTGCTCTATTATCAATCATAGATGTATTTATTTTATTATATACTGTATCACATAATGCTTTCTCTCTATGTCTTATTTCATTATATATTTTATGTCCTGTTGATTTTAAAAAATATTCCATATCCGTTACAAAAAAGTAACCCTTATGAATAGGTGGTGATGAAAGTATAAATGAAGCAACTTCATTATGTCTATCTATATATACCATATAATAATCATCTACAAATACTAATTTATATGGTTGTTCTGCTAACAAAGGAACAAAACGATTTAAACTATTACTTTTTTCTTTTCTATTCTTACGTACTACTGTACTTACTGTCTCATTTATAAATATACTATCCTCTGATTTCATTGTTTCATCATCATCTATTGCCAATTCATAAGATGGTAAACCTACACTCTTTTCTGTTTGAATGTTATACTTAGATGGTACATATATAAATAATTCTAATCCTAAATCACGATAGGAAATATATAAAAATACAACTCGATTTTCGTAGGAAAAAACAGCTTTAATATCAATGTTTTGTTTTTTTAAATGATTTAATAAAGAGGAAACACGAAATACTTCTTCTTCTGTTGATGACATTTTACAAATATTCTATATAATTCTTTAATTTACTATTTACACTATTTAAATAGCAAAATTAAATTTCACTTCTTTTTTTTAAACTTTTTATCATCTATTTTAAAACATTGTCTTTTTATTAAAAATTATACTCAATTAAAAATGAATCTTAGTCAATCATTCGGTAACGCATTAAATACCCTAAAAGTAGATCTTAATAACACAGAAATACCAAAGTCTACATTAGAAATTGTTAGTAACGTTTTAAGCAACTTACAAACTAAAGATTCTCCTTCTTTAACTTCAAACGAACCTACTAAACAAATTAATACAAATAATGACTCTTCTAAACCTACAACATCTAGTTCTTCTCCACCATCCACCACAGATTCTACAACTCAAAAAACTAAATTATCTGTTTGGAAATTACTTAAAGTTAGTTTAATACTCGCTTTCACTTTCGTTTTATTAAGTACAGAATTCTTTAAAAATTTAATGACCAAAGTTACAAATAATCATATCATTTCTGTCAGTATTTTAGCTGTTGTTTTTATCATGATTTCTTTTTGTAGTATGAAATGGATGCTCTAAATGGGGAACTACGTTCCCCATACCCCCTCCTTCATCATTTAATTTAATATTTTATTAAAATTAAAAAGAATAGGTTTTAACTTGTAAACATTAGATTCTTTTATTATACCTTATTAAGTATAATAAAAATTTTAAAGGAGGTTTTAAATAAGGATCTACGTTTTCTAAAAGCCTTAAATTAAAAATGTTAAAGAGGAGGTTTTAAAGGAACCTTAGGTTCCTTTATTCTGACCAACTATTACTTCTAACGACTCTTGCTTTTTCTTTTTTGGTATACAATGGAAATGATTTATGATCATAATAATTAGTATTTGTATTTAGTATCTTATTTTCATTTTTTGGACTCACTTCTTCTACTCTTTTTTTCCAAAGATTAATCGGACTATAGATATTTAAAAGAATAGGAAATTTTATAGATGGAATTATTAACACTTCCATTTTATAAATCATATAATACAATAATTATTTATTATGAGTTTAAATTTAATGTTACAATCTTTAAAACTTATGTTCACTCAAGATAAACATTCAGCTATTCTTGAAAAAAATCGCGAAACTATTACAAGACTCAAATTTATTTCCACCTTCCAACCTGGGGAAAAAATTAACACTGGTCTTATGCATATCGAATCTAATTCTATACTCACCTCTATAAAACGTACTCTTAATGGTGAAAGTAGAAACACTACTCTACAATTCATTTCCAACACAATCGAACGAAGCTTTGAAATTATTCAAACTCTTTCTCATAGTGAACAATATAGTGAAAAACTAATCTGTACTAATATTATTACTGACATGATTAAAGCCGTTTATGGTCTCAAAAATATTCAAAAAACGTATAAAGATGATAAAATATTTGTTTGCACTATTGATACTATTATTGACAGTATTGAAGCAAAATGTATGGAAATTAAATTAAAAAAACCAGACCTCTTTCCTATCATAAAATCTGATATCGATGATAAAATAGATGACAAAAAAGAAGAAATTAAAGATGAAATTAAAGATGATAAAAAAGATAAAAAAGAAGAAAATAAAGGTAAAAAATAACTAAATATAACTGTTTTTACTTTTTTAAAAAGTAAAAAAATAATACTATAATTTATATCTTATATTTATTCATTAAATATAATATTGCTTTTTCTTTATCTTTTGCTTCTACTTCTATATCTATCGAAGTTGAATATAAATATGGAATTTCTAACAAATGTCCTGGTATATTTTCAATCATATCACTATGTGTTCCAACGGGTTTACCTATTTTTTGTTCTGATATATGAAACAATGGTTTACGTGTTTTCCAACTATCCAATATATCTGGAATAAGGGAATGTATATCTTTTTGTGTTTCACCTGGATGATAATGATTATAACAATGATAATGATGTGTATCATATATAACTGGTATATTACATCGTTGTGATAATTCTAAAACATCTTCCACTGAATAACATTTTTCACAATTTTCTATTGCTATCCTA
>JACCDO010589611.1_pt1 | contig 10512 bp, 9 predicted proteins | sample 7446101 | NCBI WGS metagenome assembly JACCDO01 (sample SAMN15323440, study PRJNA562643) | freshwater metagenome | isolation source: river surface water | place: USA:Blue River Watershed | collected 2017-08-16
AGCGCTCCTGCAGGGCCCGCACCTCTAAGGATCGGGCCCTTTTTTTTGAAATGTGATGGAAATCGGAAGGTCGATTTATGGAGTTTTTCATCATTTCCATGCTCAACGGATTGAGCTATGGTTTGCTGCTTTTCATGCTCAGTTCCGGACTGACCTTGATTTTCAGCATGATGGGTGTTTTGAATTTTGCACACGCATCCTTTTACATGATCGGTGCTTATTTCGGTTACAGCCTCACCAGCATCATCGGCTTTTGGCCCGCGCTGCTGTTAGCCCCCATTATGGTCGGCGGATGTGGCGTCATTTTTGAACGTCTCACGCTTCGCAAAGTCCATAAATTTGGACACGTTCCAGAACTCCTAGTCACTTTTGGACTTTCCTATATTGTTTACGAATTGGTGCAATTAATTTGGGGTCGTACAGCGGTTGAGTTTGTGCCGCCCGATTTGCTCAAAGGCGCTGCATTTACATTGGTCAATCATTCTGTAGAAGGCATGCGCTTTATCTGGGGCGCTGCACCTGCAGAAATGTGCAAAGCCGCAGACGCTAGCATCCGACTCATTTGCACACCATTCCCTGCCACACGCGGTTTCATGATGATCGTGGCCTTGCTGATGCTTTTGTCACTCTGGCTATTGCTAACCAAAACTCGAATTGGTTTGGTGATTCAAGCAGCCTTAACGCACCCTGAAGCGGTTGAATCACTGGGACACAATGTGCCTCGTGTTTTCATGCTGGTATTTGGTGCAGGCACAGGCTTGGCAGGTTTGGCAGGCGTCATTGGCGGCAGCACCTTTGTGACCGAACCCGCCATGGCGGCCACCGTGGGTTCCGTCATTTTTGTGGTGGTTGTGGTGGGCGGTATGGGCTCCTTATCGGGCGCATTTCTAGCGTCTATTTTGATTGGCGTTATTCAAACGTTTGCCATTGCCTTTGACTATTCTTTTGTCAGTGTGGCTCAAGATTTGGGCATTGCCTTGTCTGATGCTGCGCGCAACAACTCATTCTTAAAGCTCACGGTATCGCAGGTTGCACCTATCCTGCCTTATTTGTTCTTGGTGCTTATCTTAATTTTCCGACCCAAAGGTCTTCTGGGTACGAGGGAGGGGTAAAGCATGTCAAGTTACAAATTCAAACCTTATAACGTGGGTCGCTGGGTCGTTTGGAGCCTGTTTGCCATCGTCCTGATCTTTGCGCCTTTGGTATTTACCAGCAACTTATCAGGCACCATGCTGGCCCAAATGGGCATCGCCATCATTGCTTGTTTGTCCTACAACATTTTGTTAGGGCAGGGCGGCATGCTCAGTTTTGGTCATGCGGTTTACACCGGGCTTGGCTCATTTGTTGCCATTCACGCATTGAATGCCATTAGCGCAGGTAACTCATCCATTCCTGTCAGCTTATTGCCTTTGGTTGGTGGTTTTGCAGGCATGGGTTTTGCCATTCTGCTGGGCTATGTCACAACCAAGAAATCGGGTACGCCTTTTGCCATGATTACCTTGGGGGTGGCCGAGTTGGTCTTTGCCATGTCCCTGATGTTCTCCGAATTTTTTGGCGGCGAAGCGGGTATCTCAGGCAACCGGGTGGCTGGTCAAAGTTTCATGGGCATCACTTACGGCCCGCAAATTCAAATTTACTATTTGATTGCAATCTATACCTTCATTTGCGTTGCGCTCATGTATGCGTTTACCCAAACACCCTTGGGTCGCATTTTGAATGCTGTCAGAGACAACCCAGAACGTGTTGAATTCATTGGCTACAACACACAGCGTGTGCGCTATTTTGCTTTCATCATTGCTGGTTTCTTTGCAGGTATTTCTGGTGGCTTGGCCTCACTCAATTTTGAAATTGTCACGGCCGAAGTGGTAGGTACTGGTCGCTCAGGCGGCTATTTGTTGTTCACATTTTTAGGCGGCGCAACATTCTTCTTTGGCCCCATCATTGGCGGCATCTTGATGGTGTTGGCCTTTGTTTTGTTGTCTGAATTTACCAAAGCCTGGCTTTTGTACTTGGGACTTCTATTCTTGTTCATGGTGATGTATGCACCAGGCGGTATTGCCAGCCTCATCATGATGAATTTGCGCGTGGCTGCATTTGGCAAGTTAAAGCAAATTTGGGTTAGCTACTTGGGCCTGTTTGTGACTGCTTTGGTGGCACTCGTTGGCGCAGCCGCCATGATTGAAATGGTCTATCACCTGCAACTCAACTCTGCTTTGGGCGACACCCTGAAATTCATGGGAGTTACTTTAAATGCCAGAGGTGTCGACAGCTGGGTTGGCTCTATTTTCATCATGCTGACCGGTCTTGGGCTGTTTGAAGTCGCCAGACGTCATTACCTCATTGAGTGGAGTGACATCCAAATTGAAATTGAAAAAGAAATTAAACGACGGGAGACAGCGTAATGACGTATGCGCTTGAACTCAAAGATCTCCGCAAAAATTTCGGTAAAACCGAAATCATTCGGGGCGCCAATTTAGCGGTCAATGCCGGTGAGCGTGTGGCCATCATTGGTCCCAATGGCGCTGGCAAATCAACCTTGTTCAATCTCATCAGCGGCAGGTTTGGACCTACCAGCGGTGAAATTCTTTTAAATGGTCAACGCATTGATCACAAACAGCCCTACGAAATCAATCGTTTGGGTTTGTCTCGCAGTTTTCAAATCACCAATATTTTTCCTAAGCTGAGTGTGTTCGAGAATCTTAGGTGCGCTGTACTTTGGAGCCTGGGCTACAAGTACACCTTCATCAAGTTCCTGTCGGGCTTAAAAGATGCCAATGATTTGGCTGAAAAATACATGGAGATGATTCGTCTAGACAAGAAACGCGACTTGTTGGCCATGAACCTTACTTATGCTGAACAACGCTCGCTAGAAATTGGCATCACCATTGCGGGTGGCGCAGAAGTTATTTTGTTGGACGAACCTACTGCGGGCATGAGCAAAAGTGAAACCAGTCGGTTTATCAACTTGATCAAAGAAGTGACCGTAGGAAAAACATTGCTGACCGTGGAACACGACATGGGGGTTGTTTTTGGTTTGGCCGACAAAATTGCGGTGGTCGTTTATGGTGAGGTCATTGCCTTTGATACACCTGAAGCCGTTCGCTCCAACCCTCGCGTCCAAGAAGCCTATTTAGGCTCTCACGTGGCCGACGCTCAAGTAGGGGGGCACTGAAATGCTTCACATTGACAACCTGCATGCGTTTTACGGCAAAAGCCATGTCTTGCATGGCGTCAGTTTTGATGTCCAGCCCGGTGAAATTGTGGCCTTGTTAGGTCGCAACGGCTCGGGTCGCTCTACCACCGCCAAAGCCATCATGGGATTGGTAGACAGTCAAGGCCAAATCGATTGGAACGGTAAGGCCATTGTTGGCAAGAAGGCATTTGAGATTGCCCACTTAGGCATCGGTTATGTGCCTGAAAACCGCGACATCTTCCCCAAGCTGACCGTACACCAAAATCTCATGCTCGGCCAAAAAGGCAAAGGAACTGGCAGTCGTTGGAGCTTCGATGACATGTACCAAATGTTCCCACGATTGCTTGAAAGGCAACACACTGAGGCAGGGGTATTGTCTGGCGGTGAACAGCAAATGTTGACGCTTTGCAGAACCCTGATGGGCGACCCCGACCTCATCATCATTGACGAGCCAACCGAAGGTTTGGCCCCCAAAATTGTTGAATTGGTTGGCCAGTACCTCAAGAAATTGAAAGACAAGGGTGTTTCTGTTTTGCTCATTGAGCAAAAACTGACCATCGCCATGAAAATTTCTGATCGCGCACTGGTCATGGGTCATGGCAGCATTGTTTTTTCTGGGACGCCTGCCGAACTCAATGAGAACACCTACATCCGCAAGGAATGGCTTGAGGTTTAAGCCACCTGATGCGATTAATTTCCCGTCTCATCAGTGACAAATTCTCTTCACAGACCTTGATAAACCCCCTAGAATCTAAAAAATAGAACGCCCGTTCTATTTTGCGATCATTCCACCCTAAGAGGAAAACAGCATGACAGCTGAGTACAAAGTAATTGGCGATGTGGCCATCATCACCATGAGTAACCCACCGGTTAACGGCTTGGGTTTGTCGACCCGCGTTGGCATCACCGATGGATTGGGCAAAGCCAATGCCGACCCTGCCGTTAAATCAATCATCATCACGGGTGCAGGCAAAGCATTTTCAGGTGGTGCCGATATTCGTGAATTTGGAACACCCAAAGCCATTCAAGAACCTAATTTATTGAGTGTCATCCGCGCATGCGAAAACTCAGACAAGCCAGTTTTGGCCGCTGTCCATTCCGTTGCCATGGGTGGTGGTTTGGAATTGGCCTTAGGTTGCCATTACAGAATTGCAGCGCCAGGATGCAAAGTAGCTTTGCCCGAAGTCAAGTTGGGCCTCATCCCTGGTGCAGGCGGCACGCAACGTCTGCCACGTGCATTAGGCGTTGAACCCGCACTCAACATGATTGTCAGCGGCGAACCCATTAACAGCGAAATGCTGGCCATGTTGCCTGGCCAAAAATTGTTCGACCGCATGGCATCTTCTGTTGAAGCACTGGCAGCCGAAGCCATGGCGTATGCCAAAGAGTTGGCAGCACAACATGCAGATGGTGCACCGCTTCCATTGGTACGGAACCTGCCTTGCAAACATCCGCAAGGTGATGCTTATTTCCAGTTTGCACGCAATATGGTCAAGGGCATGGCGAAGAATTTCCCAGCGCCACCCAAGTGTGTTGACGCCGTTGAAGCTGCAACACAGAAAAAGTTTGAAGATGGCATGACCTTCGAGCGTGAGATCTTCATGAATTTGATGCTCACGCCTGAATGCAGAGCGCTTCGCCATGTTTTCACAGCTGGAAGAGCCACTACCAAAATTGCCGACGTTCCCGAAGACACACCGCAAAGAAGCATCGCATCAGTCGCCGTCATTGGCGCTGGCACCATGGGCGGCGGTATTTCAATGAACTTTTTGAATGCTGGTATCCCAGTCAAAATCTTGGAAATGAAGCAAGATGCACTTGACCGGGGCATTGCCACCATCCGCAAAAACTACGAAGCTCAGGTCAAAAAAGGCAAGCTCAAACAAGACAAATTCGACCAAAGGATGGCACTGCTCAGCACAACGCTGAGCTACGATGACATCGGTCAAGCCGATTTGGTCATTGAGGCTGTTTTCGAAGAGATGGGCGTGAAAGAAGCAGTGTTCAAACAGCTTGATGCTGTGATGAAACCTGGCGCCATTTTGGCCTCCAACACTTCAACATTGGATGTCAATAAAATTGCTTCCTTCACCAAGCGTCCTCAAGATGTGGTGGGCATGCACTTCTTCAGCCCTGCCAACGTCATGAAATTGTTAGAAGTTGTGCGCGGCGCTCAAACCGGCAAAGACGTCATGGCCACGGTCATGGCTCTAAGCAAGAAAATTAAGAAAACAGCGGTTGTGTCTGGTGTTTGCGATGGCTTCATCGGCAATCGAATGATTGAACAATACAGCAGACAAGCAGGCTTCCTGATTGAGGAAGGTTGTACTCCCGCACAAGTCGACAAGGCTGCTGAAAAATTTGGTTTTGCCATGGGTCCATTCCGCATGGGTGATTTGGCGGGCAACGACATCGGCTGGGCCATTCGCAAACGTCGTAACATTGAGCGTCCAGGCATGCTCTACAGCAAAACGGGCGACTTGCTTTGTGAAATGGGCCGATACGGTCAAAAAACAGGTGCCGGTTGGTACGATTATTTGCCAGGCAAACGCGACGCCATTCCAAGTGCTGTTGTCGTTGAAATGATTGAAAAACACCGCGCTTCTCTCAACATCACACCGCGCAAAATTTCTGATGAAGAAATTGTTCAGCGTTTGGTTTTCTCACTGGTCAATGAAGCAGCTCATATTTTGGAAGAGGGCATTGCCAGCAAAGCCAGTGACATCGACATGGTTTACCTCACTGGCTATGGCTTCCCGCTGTTCCGCGGTGGCCCAATGTTGTACGCAGATCAATTTGGCTTGTTCAACGTGGTCGAAGCAATGAAGAAATTTGCCAAAAACCCACACGACGATGCCGCGTTCTGGCAACCCGCTCCGCTCTTGGCCCGTTTGGTGGCTGACGGCAAAACTTTCAACTGAATTGAGGTATCAATATGACTAACGCTGTCATTGTTTCAACTGCTCGTACGCCCTTGGCCAAAAGTTGGAAGGGCGGATTCAACATGACCCACGGCGCTACGCTTGGCGGTCATGCCGTTCAGCATGCAGTTCAGAGGGCTGGTATTGAAGCTGCAGAAGTTGAAGACGTCATCATGGGTTGTGCCAATCCCGAGGGTGCAACAGGCGCCAACATTGCACGCCAAATTGCGCTCAAAGCGGGAATGCCCATTTCTGTATCTGGCTTAACTGTTAACCGCTTTTGCTCTTCTGGACTGCAAACCATTGCGCTGGCTGCACAGCGCATCATTGCGGGCGAAGGCCAAGTTTATGTGGCGGGTGGTGTAGAGAGTATTTCCTGCGTTCAGCAAGAAATGAATCACCACATGTTCTTTGACTTGGCGCTTCAAAAAATGAAGCCAGAGATTTACTGGAGCATGTTGCAAACAGCTGAGCAAGTGGCCAAGCGCTACAAGATCAGTCGTGAACGCATGGATGAGTACGGCGCTGCCAGCCAACAAAAGGCATGTGCTGCACAAGCTGCAGGTTTGTTCGATGCAGAAATTGCACCCATCACTGTGTCTGCCGGCGTGATTGACAAGGTCATGGGCATGATGACCAAGCAAATTACGGTCAGCAAGGATGAAGGCTTGCGTGAAGGCACTACGGTTGAAGCAATTTCGGGTTTGCGCTCGGCCATGCCCGGCGGCCTCATTTCAGCTGGTAACGCCTCTCAGTTTTCTGACGGTGCGGGTGCCTGCGTTGTGATGGACGAAAGCTTGGCCGAAAAGCGTGGCTTGAAACCTCTCGGCCGTTTCTTAGGTTTTGCGGTTGCAGGTTGCGAGCCCGATGAAATGGGTATTGGCCCTGTTTATGCAGTTCCCAAAGCTTTGGCACGCTTGGGTTTGAAAGTCTCCGACATCGATTTGTGGGAACTGAACGAAGCCTTTGCGGTTCAAGTTTTGTATTGCCGTGACACCTTGGGCATTCCACCCGAGCGTTTGAACGTGAATGGCGGCGCCATTGCTGTTGGCCACCCTTATGGTGTTAGCGGTCAGCGCTTAACAGGTCACGCCCTGATAGAAGGCAAACGTCGTGGTGCCAAGCGTGTGGCAGTCACCATGTGCATTGGCGGCGGCATGGGCGCTTGCGGTATTTTCGAAGTCTTGTAATTCGCCCCAAACCTCTCACGGGCGTCCCGCTAACCATGCAGGTCGCCCGTTTTTATTTTCTGTTGAACATTGAATGCCATGAGTCTTCGAACCACATTGGATTTTTTACTTTACGACTGGCTCGATGTTGGAAGTTTGCAGCAACGTGCGCGCTTCTCTGATCACAGTCGTGAGACCTTTGATGCGGTGTTGGACACATGCGAGCGCATTGCACGCGAAAAGTATGCGCCCTTCAATCGCTTGGTCGATATAGAGGAGCCGCGTTTTGATGGCGAGAAAGTCATCCTTCCCCAAGCCACGCATGATGCACAAAAAGCTTATGCAGAGTCTGGCATGTTGAGTGCGGCGCAAGACTACGACATCGGCGGCATGCAACTGCCTTATACCGTGGAGGCTGCTGCCAACACTTTCTTTGCCATGGCGTCTGTCAGTATGGGCACAGGCATGCTCACAGTGGGCAATGCCAACTTGCTAATGGCGCACGGTACTGAAACGCAAAAGAAAGTTTTTGCATTGAATGAGTTCTCTGGCAGATGGTCAGGCACCATGTGCTTGTCTGAACCGCAAGCGGGCTCCTCATTGAGTGATGTGATGACGCGCGCCGTCCCCGATGGTCAATCGTTCGAGTCAGACCCCTTGGGTCACCGTTATCGCCTCAAAGGCAACAAAATGTGGATTTCTGCGGGAGAACATGAACTCACAGAAAACATCGTCCATTTGGTTTTGGCCAAAATACCCGATGCAAATGGCAAATTGATACCTGGTGTCAAAGGCATCTCCTTGTTCATCGTTCCCAAGAAATTGGTCAATGCCCAAGCCGAATTAACAGGCGAACGGAATGACGTGGCGTTGGCGGGTTTAAACCACAAATGTGGATGGCGTGGCACCACCAATACCTTGCTCAATTTTGGTGAGGGCAAGTATCCCGTGCAAACCGACAACACCGAGAGCGATGGCAGCGGTGCCATAGGTTATTTGGTAGGAGAACCGGGCAAGGGCTTGGGCTATATGTTCCATATGATGAACGAGGCGCGAATTGGTGTTGGCTTGGCAGCAACCATGCTGGGCATGGCTGGCTATGAAGCGAGTTTGGCCTATGCCAAAAATCGCCCGCAAGGACGTCCCGTCTCTGGCGGTTCACAAAAGGTAATCAAAGACGCTGCACAAGGTCAGGTCCGGCTCATTGAACACGCTGACATCAAGCGAATGCTGTTGGCACAACAATCATACTGTGAAGGAGCGTTGGCCCTTGAACTTTATTGCGCCAAGCTAGTGGACGAGCAGCATACCGGGTCACCTGCATCTGTCAACGAAGCCAGATTGTTGCTAGAGGTTCTAACCCCCATTGCAAAAAGTTGGCCCAGTGAGTGGTGTTTGGAAGCCAACAGTTTGGCCATACAAATTCATGGTGGCTATGGCTACACACGGGATTTTCCGGTGGAGCAGTATTGGCGCGACAACCGATTGAACATGATTCATGAAGGCACACATGGCATTCAGGCCATGGACTTGTTAGGTCGTAAAGTTTTGATGGAAGAGGGCGCAGGTCTCAAGTTATTGGCAACCAAAATTTTGGCTACTTGCGACAAAGCCATGCACTCCCCAGAATTGACCCCCAATGCCCAATCGCTTAAGGTTGCCTTGGGCAAAGTGGCTGCGGCAACGCAACAAGCTTGGTCGACTGGACAGCCGCAAGAGGCTTTGGCCAATGCAGTCCCTTACCTTCAAGCCTTCGGACATCTGGTGTTGGCTTGGACTTGGTTGGATGTGGTTGCCTCTACCCAAAGCCATCAAACAACGGCCGATGTGGGTCGCCGTGCAGCTGCTGAATTCTTTTTCCAGTACGAACTTCCCAAAATTGATGCATGGCTGCAAGTGGTCAGCTCACGCAATATGACCTGCGCCAACTTACCTGAAGAGGTCTTCTAATGAATTCAAATACCAACACCCCAAAACAGGTTTCCGGTTTACGTCACATCGTGATGTGGAATCTGAAAGAACAAGCTGAAGGTCATAGTCGACATGAAAACATGTTGAAAGCCAGAGACATCTTGCTCCAATTTGCCAATCTCACACCCGATATTCTTTTGTTTGAAGTAGGCATCAAAACAGAAGGGCAGGACTGCACCAGCGACCTGATCCTCAATTCAGTTTTCAAAGATGAAGCGGCTTTGAAAACTTATCAAAACCACCCCGACCACCTCGCCATCAAACCATTCATGAAAGCAGTCGTTGAACAAAGACATTGCATGGATTTTTGGGTTTGAATTTTGAAAGGAAAAAAATGACACGTCGCATTCAACAATTGTTTGATCTCACTGGACAAACCGCCTTGATCACTGGTGGATCACGCGGATTGGGTCTTCAGATGGCGCATGCATTGGGTGAGGCCGGCGCGCGCTTGATGCTCAGTTCGCGCAAAGCCGATGACCTGGAAGTGGCTGTCGCAGAACTCAAGGCAGCTGGCATTGATGCCGATTACATCGCCGCAGACTGCGGCAAGGAAGAGGACATTAGGCGTTTGGCCAATGAAACCATGAAGCGCATGGGCCGTATTGATATTTTGATCAACAACGCCGGTGCAACTTGGGGCGCGCCCGCAGAAGACCACCCAGTCTCAGCCTGGGACAAAGTCATGAATTTGAACATTCGTGGCTACTTCATCCTGTCGCAAGAAGTTGCTAAGTTGTCCATGATCCCAAACCGCAAAGGCCGAGTTCTGAACATTGCTTCCGTTGCTGGCTTGGCGGGCAACCCCATTGAAATGCAAACCATTGCCTACAACACCTCCAAGGGTGCGGTCATTAATTTTACAAAAGCATTGGCAGGCGAATGGGGACAATACGGCATCACAGTCAACGCCATTTGTCCAGGATTTTTCCCTAGCAAAATGTCAATGGGTTTGATCGAAAAAATGGGCGAAGAACGAATGGCAAGCCATGCACCACTCAGACGATTGGGTGACAGCGAAGACCTTAAAGGTTTAACCGTTTTGTATGCAAGTGATGCTGGCAAGCACATCACGGGTCAATGGTTGGCCGTGGATGGCGGAGTCAGTTCAGTCATTGGCGGTTAATGTCATTATGAGTCTTTCATTTGGCCCCGGCATCCCATTTGTTCACCACATGGGCTTCACGCTAGAAAGGTTTGAAAACGGCCATTCTGAAATGCATTACGCACCATTGCCTGAGCATCTCAATTCGTTTGA
>JACCDO010702572.1_pt1 | contig 10512 bp, 10 predicted proteins | sample 7446101 | NCBI WGS metagenome assembly JACCDO01 (sample SAMN15323440, study PRJNA562643) | freshwater metagenome | isolation source: river surface water | place: USA:Blue River Watershed | collected 2017-08-16
CTGAGGTAAGGCCAGACTGCCCCCGCTTCAGAGAGTTCGCGGCGGAGTGCATCGAGAGTAAGTCTGCCGAGTGGCGCAACGACAAACATACAGCCCAATGGCGCTCAACGATCGACCAATACGCCAATCATGTGCTCGGAAATATGCCTATCGACAGGATCGACACGGACGACATACTAAAGGTGCTCACGCCGCTCTGGAGACAAAAAACCGAGACCGCATCAAGACTGCGGGGGCGCATCGAATGGATCTTGGCTGTGGCAATCACCAAGAAACTTCGTCCCTCGCCGAACCCTGCCGCGTGGCGTGGCCACTTAGAGACGATCTTACCTAAGCCAAAGAAAATTAAACCGGTAAGGCACCACGCAGCCTTGGCCTACGACCAGATACCAGCCCTAATCAAGCGACTACACGATATTGACAGCCCCGTCGCACTCGCACTTGAGTTCCTGATCCTAAATGCTTCAAGAACAAGCGAGGTCACTGGAGCCATGAGAAGTGAAGTATCAAAGGATGGCCTCTGGATCGTACCCGCAAGCCGCATGAAAGCCGCGCGAGAACACCGCGTACCTTTGGGACGGCGATCGATGGAAATCATTCAGACTGCCGAATACCTCGGTAGAGACAGCCTATTCATTTACTCCTCCAAGGGCCGGCCGTTATCCAATATGGCCATGGCAATGCTCCTGCGGCGGTTAGGATACCTAGAGGCAACGATCCATGGCTTTAGATCCGCCTTTAGAACATGGGTGGCCGAGGAGACCGAGCACTCAAATGAAGTAGCCGAGATGGCGCTTGCCCACACCATCGGCAATAAAGTCGAGGCAGCCTACCGTCGGGGAGACTTGTTAGCCAGAAGACGAGAAATGATGCGGGACTGGGAAAATTATTGCCTGACTGGAACCGATCAAACTTTAAGGCTTCTCGAACAAAAACGAAGCGCATAAGATTTAAGCATCCGCACCCTAGCCCGACGGGGCGAACGGAAGTACCTGCGCTTCCCCGGGTGTGGATTCAAAAGCAAGCAGACAGACGGATACCGTATGGAAGACAAACCAAACCATAACAAAGCATATTTTGCAAACCAATTTGTTATTCAACTCGAGAAAAACCTGATCAAAGAAGCGCGAAAATTAAGCAAACTCTATCAGCAAGGAAAGATTCCGAGCCAGATCGTAAAACCCGTTCAGAATTTATTTGGAAAAGCACTCGACCTGATCGACGGCTTCAAAAAAAATCCTGACCGAATAAAGAAAGTCGATCGCGACAATTTCTCGATACTAGTGGCCGAGACGGATTTCTTCAAAAACATTGTTAATTCACTTAAACCTATCCTAGAGAAGAGCACACTTAATAAGTTAGCCCACTTAATCGATGATATTGATCACTTCCTACTAAACTGGCGATATAGCCAAAAGTTATATATGCCGGGAGCCAAGATCCCTAACCGGCCACAGAACATTATTCTGAGAACCGCTTGGTATTCAATCATTCAAAGAGTTTTAAGCCAGACCCTAAAGTTTCCCCGGCATAAACAAGTTAATGAAGAATTAAGGAAACTTGATTTGAAGCTATCTAAAGAGACACATGGTGACTGGAAAAAACGATTTTTAAACGGGAAGTTTTAGTCAAAAACGGCAATAAGTATATAAAGCGGCAATAAGTAGAAGTTAAGGATTTAGTCATCTTCAAAACGCCTAGCGAACCCAAAAGACACTGAAAATTGGCATCTCTGATTATGAGGGGTGCTAACAATGCAAACGACCACAAAAGTATCGTGTGATTGGGATACTGATCAGCTGTTGCGGATTAACGAGGTATCAAAACTCACAACGCTGTCCAAGAGTAGTATCAATTCTTGGGTAGCCACCGGGCGGTTTCCAAAACCCGCGAACCTCTCAACGACCATAAGAGTTTGGCGCTATCGAGACGTAGTTAAATGGATTGACGAGGCCATGGTGAGAGGGACAAATCTATGACTAGCCTCCAGCAGGCCCCCATCACCCACACAATAGAATCGATCGTTGAGCGGTTTCTATCCGAACTCGACCCAAGGCCGCATGCCCAGTTCAATATCGAACACTACATAGACCTGCCAAGGGGTGCACCAAAACCAAAGCCCGATCCACTTGCTGGGCGGTGCCCTTCCCTATCGCGAAGCGACGTTCTGCGACTAATACCGCGGCTAAAAGAACTGAACGACCGCGGTGCAGGGATCTTCATTAGCCGAAACGAGTGCAACGGACAGCGAAGCGAAGGGAATGTGTTGCGCGTCCGGGGGCCACACGCCGATTTTGATGAAGCAACTGCGGCACAAATTACAGATGCTTATAGCGTTTTACAACCATCTATCGTTGTAACAACAAGCGACTCAAGCAAGCAGCACGCTTACTGGCAATTAATCGAGGGGGAGACTCTCAATTCTAAGGAAACGAAAGCAATTAACCAAGCACTAGTTGCTAAGTTCGGCGCAGATCCCGCGGCCGTGGATACCTCAAGACTTTTAAGAATTCCGGGCTTCCGGCACATGAAATACCGAGAGCAAGGACGCACGCCAATGGTCACTGTTGAGTACCACAGCGTTAGTTACTCGGTGAACGAGTTACGGGACGCTTTTTTATCTATTCCAAATGATGCCGCATCATCAACGCAAAAACCCACTCGAACAGAAATGCAAGGGGGAAGTTCGGAGTTTATTTACGCCGATCAGATCAACCGAGTTGCTTCAGAGATTGCACAGAAAAAAGCCGAACTGTGGTCTGGGCACTGGGAAGAAACAAAGAAGCGGAGCGGGGAGTATTTCACAAGTCAGAGCGAGGCGGATTTAGCACTTGCCGGGCATATTGCGCGCGCTTGCATTAAGGCCGGTATTGAGAAGAATAAATTGGCGCAAGCGGTCGAGAATACTTTTAAACAGTCTGGGCTAGCTCGACGAGACAAATGGCTGACCCGGCCTGACTACCGCGAGCGGACTATTACGAAGGCTATTGAAGACCTAACTCTTCTATCTATCGCACCCAGCTCACAACCTACATTGGACCTTAACTCGCACGGGGATATTCGCAATGCGAAGTTCTTTGCCAATCAAGTACGAGGCTGTCTTATCTACATCCCATCAAGGGGGCAGTGGCTAAGATGGGATAAATTAATCTCTAGCCGAGCTAGATGGAGCCTTTGCGAAAAAGAGGAGGAAATAGCCGCCGCAAAAAACATATGCGGACTACTCCTAGCTGAGGCCACCGCACTTTTCGCTCAAGATCAAGACAGGGGAAAAAAGGTTGTCGCTGATGCGATGTCTGCGCATAACTACCCCCGAATCCAAGCAATGCTGAAGCTCGCTCTTTCCGAACCCGGCATCTCAGTCACCGAAAATGAGCTAAATCAAGACCCCTACAAGCTTGGGGTAAAAAACGGCGTTGTCGATCTCCGATCAGGGCAGCTTCTGCCAAACGTACCTGAGCTGCTACTTACCCGCCATTGCAATGCAGAGTTCGTGGACGATGCACCTTGCCCGTTATGGATCAAATTCTTGGATGAAGTGTTTGAGGGCGACCAAGAAACAATCGATAGCATACAGCGGCTACTTGGATACACACTTATTGGGCATGCAAACGAAGAGATTCTAGTGATCTGCTACGGCTTTGGCAGCAATGGAAAATCAGTATTTAACAATGTGGTTCAGGAAATTACAGGGGAATACGCGGTCACAGCCCCCTCCTCTCTTTTAGTCCTCCGGCGCTCCGGAGACGCCTCTCCACGTAACGACCTTGCCGCGCTAGCCGGCGCCCGATACGTTTCAATCAATGAGTTCCAGGCCGGTGACCGGCTGGATGAGCAAATCGTCAAAACGTTGGCCGGCCGTGAACGAATCTCGGCACGTTATCTTCACAAAGAGTTCTTCGAGTACCAGCCTGTTTTTACCCCGTGGCTTAGAACTAACCACAAGCCAATTATCACAGGTGAGGATGACGGGATATGGCGGCGACTCGTGGTCTTGCGCTTCGGACGACAATTTAAGGACCGCGAAAAAGACCCACATCTACAGGAGAAACTGCTCGCAGAACGGGAAGGAATTTTGCAGTGGATGCTAGAGGGCGCTCGGCTTTATCTGAAAAACGGGCTTAGACCAAGCCCAAGAATGCGCATGGAGGCAGCAACCTACCGTAAGGAAAGCGACTTACTGGGTGAGTTCCTGCTTGACACGGTCGCGCCTGACCCAAACGGGCGGGTTAATCAAACTCGGTTGTACGCCGACTACCAAGAATGGTGTGAGGCAAACGGACTGCGGGCAAATTCCAAGAAATCCTTTACCCAGCGCCTTGCGGAGAGGGGTTACCGAGAGGGAAAGAGCGACCGCAATCGTTTTTACCTTGGGTTGTCCTACCCGGTGTTGTCCGCCGTGTCTTCCCCTGCCGCAGCACAGGGCGGGGTGGACGGGATTTCTAGTAATTCCGATAAATCGTCTCAGGAACATTTAAGTTATGAAGAACCTCAAATTGACTCAAATCCCGCCCAACCTGCCCAGCCTGCCCAGCCTGCCCAGCCTTCAATTGAGCAACGATATCGGAGCACTAACATTGGCTTATGAGACCTGTTTTGATGCCTATGCTGAGGCTCGGCTCGCTCGGAAAAGGTATCCCCTAACATCTGGAGAATATAAACTACACGAATGCCATGATCGACTGAGTTCCACACTCCAAGAACTGGGTCGCATACAGAATCTAGTTTCTGGTCAAGGGAATAAATGGTCACTCATGCACTGCACCTCGGAAGATAAGCATCTGTGGCTTAAAGGCGTCCTCACCGATGTCGCATGGCGTCTAGGTTACGAAGTTATCCCTGGGCTGCGCGCCTTAACAGGGGACGAAGTGCCAAAAGCCTCCATTAATGCAGTCTGCCCTGACGTAAGGTTAAGGGTAGCGGGCCTAATGCCAAGATTAGAGTTGACCCGTCAACTCATCGCAAAAGATATCGAATACGAATACCGGCGAATGCGCTCTGGCGACTCAATGCTGAAACCGTTGGTAGCAGAAGCGATTCAAATCACGGAAATAGCCTTGTCAGTCATAGACTGAGCAGCCGTTCAACGGGTGCTGTGAATAAATCACTTCGACCTTCTCGATCTAGCAATTATTAGAGTGTAAAACATGTCAACAAACTTAACATTAATAACCTGCGGTGGCCGGATCAAATGTAGACAATGTAAAGCGCGCTCTAAACGTACCGGGGTTCAATGTAAAGCGCCCGCCCTCATAGGTAAACTTGTTTGCAGGAACCACGGTGGGCTAAGTACGGGCCCAAAGACCGCCCAAGGCCGCAAACGTTGCGCAAAAGCCAAGACTATCCATGGCAATGAGACCCGAACCAAGCGGGCCGAGAGAAGCCAGAAATCGGCAGAATTACACCGGCTGGTGGACTTGGGTAATTCGATTGGATTGTTTTCGGGAAAGGCGGCTTTAAGGGGACGACCGCCAAAAAAATACTAAAAGCATCTACTTGCTGTATAACTTAACAACGCAGTCGCCAAAGGACTCCGTCCCGGGCCGCAAACCAAGTTCTTCACAGCGCGACTTTGCGAGTACAAAAGGGTCCTGATCCTTTGCAGGCTGAGAAACACGCTCGACACCGTCACCCCCGATAACTGTTGGGTTTACCGTTGGGCCAATCCCCTTGACACTGTCCACCATCTTCATCAAGGACTCCCGATGTTGAGAGAAGTCAGCCTTGGGCGCATATACATTCATGATCAAGATCTCGCTATCGCCCTCAATGAGCGTAATCAAATATGTCATCTCAGCGCCAAAAATACCTTTCAATTTTCCATCGATTTCAAACCTCAGCGCGCGTGCCCCATTAATTTCTAATTCAGTTGGATTTCTTGAAACTGAATTATCAAGACGAGACAGTTGGTTCTGCTCGTAGCCTCTCGCCAAGCCTGCAAGATCGCTGTTAGGTCTCCTTTGCTGGGAGAGAACCAAAATACCCTTATTTTTTGTGTCTTTAGAACTTGCTACTAGAAGTGTGCCGTTATACCGCTGAAGATCAGTAAGTTTTGTAGGCTCAAACTCAGGTAAAAGGTCGAATCCCGCATTGGACTTATGAGAAAAAGTAAACTCTACCTCGGCTCGAATCGGTAGACGAGCATCTCTACACATTGATGACGTACCGGATGTTGACTTTATCCGACCAGTATTACCGGAAGGCGAGGTTAAAACATCTCCGGGTTTAGCAGCGCTACCAACACAAATATCACCCTTTGCACCGGTTACAGCGTCTGAGATTCCTTGGGTAACGCTACCCGGTATAAAGATGAACCACGCATATGACACAGCGGGCGTGAACAGTAAAAAGCACGCTAGAGTACGCCACACGATACCTCGCAATACCGTGGGCATACTTAACGTAATCCCACTAACAACTTCACTTCAAACATAGTTTCACATCACAGGATTGCGGAAGAACAAAAGATTTGTTAGCAATTTCGGTGCGTTCTGCTCGCCTGATCTCTGTCTTTGGTGGTGAGACCATAGCGCCAAGCAAACCGAATGCGTGAGCGGCGCCCGGGTCCCAATCCCCTCGCAAAACAACAACATCCCCTGCCCCGAGACGCGTTTCAAACTGCCGGGGCTCGGTTTTTTTATCTATTAAATCCGTACTCCGTACATTCCACGAAAAGTTGTAGACCCCGGGGTTAAGTTCAAACACCATCGCGTCTTCTTTGTTCTTTGACCCGACTAACTGAGAGTTCACATAGAGATCTGACGGGTAACCATGACTCATACCAAAAATATTTCCAACTATCTTCCCGCTTACGAAATAGACTTTGGCTCTATCCGGTTTTACCTCAAAGGCGCTAGCCTTGCGTGCAGTTTCAGGGTCGGACTTGAGCACAACAGCGGGTGTCGTACATCCAACTAAGCCAAACGATACAAGTAAAACTAGAATCTTCTTATCTAAACTCATATATATTCTTTCAAAAGTAAAGTACCGTTACCATTTATAAACGATACCGCCGTTAACCAAGTAAGTAGACAAGTCACTCTGTCCCGCGATATTTCCGTAATAAGCGTAAGAAACTCTCCAATCGAGATTTTTTCCAAAGCCTTTGTCGTAACCTACCGCAAAGAAAGGACCGAATCCAGACTGATTATATGCAGCACTATAAGTAGTTGCCCCCACTGTAAACCGGACGGTTCTATCTATCGCAGAGCGATGCCCCCCAAGTTTCAGGAAATAGCCATCTAGAGCGCCACCTTTATCCCCGTGAAAGGTTGCTGCGAAATCGAGGAATGAGAAAACATAATTATCAGTTGCCGTGTATGAGACCGCGCCGGATGAACGGCCTGAATAACGCGTATCTAACGATGCGCTAAAAAGGTAACCAACTTCCCATCCCATAGACTGCCATTCCTGTGCACCGGCATAGAGTCTGCCGTGCGCTAGGTTCGTGGGGTACGTGTACGTCACGGATCCGCCTACGGAGTTCACCATCGACACGGCGTTACTACGGGCAATATTACTTGCAAGCTCCTCCACGTTTACAACACCTACCTCAAAGCCGACATAATTCTTCTCCGTGAGCGCCTGTTTATCTAAGCCCTGCGCGACAGCAGGGATTGCGACTAAGGACAGGAGTACAACAAATACACTTGTAATTGACTTTTTCATCGCTTCCTCTCAGTTTTTATATATTTGAATTGCTTCTTTCTTCGTCGACTCTTTTGATCCGTCAGAGCTTGACTTCTCGGACGTTTCAGTACTACGGTAAACCTTCAAAGTTTTTGGGTCACCCTCGAAACTATTAGCAGGGGTCTCTTTCGTGCCAAACAAAGTCTTTTCCTGCGGCTTCGGAAGCTGGGCTAACAACTTGCGTTTAGCATCTTCCCCGAAAGATGAGATCAGATCTCTGCTAATTCGTGCTGTATCCGGGACAAAAGTCGCCGACTCCCGGCCGATGTACATGTCAGTACCATTGCCATAGGCATTAAAGGCCGCCACGACCTTCATATCCTTCGTATCCACCATCGAAAATTCGGCAACAAGGTTAACCTCAAGGCGGTTCGAATAGTCCTTTGAGCCCTGAATAGGTTCTTTAGTCAAACGGCGACCAACATCCACAATGTTCGGAATGAGAACAAACTCCGCATCACCGAACTCTCCCGTTAGCAATCTCTCCTGGAAAGTTAGTGCCGGACCTTGCTCTATCTGCTTAGTGTTGGTTGGATTAACAAACCTTACGGCATAGCCTGCGCTACTGAGAGCCCCCCGTAAATCAACCATCAATCCGCGTAATTCGGTGTAAGAAACCGACTTTTTAAAGCCGAACTGCTTCGAATAAGACAGATCCGACCGTGAATCAACAGTCGCAGAAGACGCGATACGAATCGAACCATCTCTCGAAGCTGTGTTTGTAACATTTGCTTGTCGCAACATTTGCGAATTGCTGGACATGCCGGAATCGCTATCCGTACCGCTGTTACCGGCAGGAGGCCTTCCGTCTACACCAACTTGATTTGAGCCTTTAAATGTTGTTTTTCGGTCGAGCTTTTCGTCATAGAAGAAGTCCCGATGCTCTCGTCGAACACCCAATTCCAAAACCGCTACGGAGTTGGGGGTTACGGTTCGCGCTTGTACCGCAGGAAGCGAAGCCGCCGACTCTAAGGGTATAACCGTCACTCCGGGGAGCGCTGTGTCTTGCGCCGCGGCTATCGAAACGAAACAGGCATTCAAAGACAGCCAAATGGCACAAGACGAGACGGTACGAGTGGCAATGGGACATATTGCTTTAGAGTTCATTGTTCGCTCCTGCCTCATTATCGCGATGCAGTCTTTCGAATTTCCTTCTCATCTGCCCACTCAACAAGCCCGGTCTCGTTATTGATCAGATTGAGGTTGAATACGAAAAACACATCACGAACATTTTTGTTTTGCTTAATTATTGAGCTAATCGCTCCTTCAACACGGTATTTCGCCCCAGTCATGTTGCCCATCTTCGTTTTACTCTGGGACGAGTAAAGCCCTGTCTGGTTCTGCCGTTTTAGTTCGTCTACCTGATTCTGCATCTCGTTGATGCTGACGGCAAAACGTACTTTTCCGCTACGAGTTAGCTGGGTTCGGATTTTGTCAGTAATAACTCGTGTATCAATATACTCGGTTGTCTTGTTTCGCACTTCAGCAACCGTCACTGTTGGCGCTTCCCGAGCATCCGCAACTACTCCTGACACCAAAAGGGACCGGGCCATTGTCTCAGCGATTGTTTGCAAGTCGGTTGAGCCAAACTCTGTAGTAACCGTCTCTACAGCCTTGGAATCTCCGTAGCGCACGGTAGGTGCGGAGGCAAGACATCCTGCAAGCGATACCAGTACTAAAGCAGACAATGCATAGGACGGAAACTTCTTTATAGTGACGAACATATCAAGACTCCGATTTATTCTGAGGATAATTCAAATTTAAACTCTGTTGCTGACGGGTGTGGTGCAATTCCGGTAATTAGCCCAACCTGACCAACCCCAATAGTAAAGGGCTTCCACGCCTCATCCCCGCCAACCTGCAAACCATTTTTGTTCAGCCATCTAAACCTATACGAAATTGGTTTCTTCGACCCCTTGTTCTCAGCAGTAACCTGCGCCGTAAGCATTCCGTTCGCAACAATGCTACGCAGATCATTTATTTTTATGTCATCGGTGTCGCGCATCCTGACCGTCATTTCCTTAATTGTCGGCGTTGAGGAGCACCCTGGCACTACGACGGCAATTACGCCAATAAGAGGCACTACGAGCAAGTGTTTCCCAAAGACATTTTTAAGAATAAAGCGATTAAACATTTCAGCCTCCATTAGCCTATTTACTTGCAGTTCATCGACTTTGCCGAATCACCAGAATCTTTTTTACCAAACAGCGCCGACAACGCATTAATTCCCTCCTGCATTTTACAATTTACATCGCTTAAAAATGCACTTGAGTCTTGCGATGGGGCCGTTCCGCCTGTGGTGTCCCCAGCAGGGGTTGGTTTACTCTCCCCGGGCGATGCCTGAGCCTGTGGGAAAAGTGAGAAGCTCGGAGACTTCTCTTTGAGTTCAACTGTCCTCGTCACAGGGGTCAGGTACGCTTGTAGGGGCTCTGAGGGTCTTTTGGATACGACAGCACCATTATTCAGAACCCTAACGTAGACGACTTCGTAGTCGTTTTGTATATTCAGTTCACTTGAAACGACTCCAATAGGAGTGTTTACCTTTAGTGTAGTCGCGCCCTTTTGGAGCTGAACTCTACCCAGCTGAATTGCGCTGGGAAGGGTTGTCCATGACCTAACGTCTACTTCACCGAAGGATAGTGCAGCGCCCGCCAATATGGCGCCAAGCATTGCAGCACCCTCGTTTCCTTGCCTATTTCGTTGCTGGGATTGATAGACCGCCTCTTGCACTGCGATTTGCACAATCGCCTGAGTAGTCGCCTTCAACACGTGTCCGGGCATCTCGTCTTTTAGGTGTCGCCGGGCCATAAGGTCAAGATTGGC
>JACCDO010774415.1_pt1 | contig 10512 bp, 17 predicted proteins | sample 7446101 | NCBI WGS metagenome assembly JACCDO01 (sample SAMN15323440, study PRJNA562643) | freshwater metagenome | isolation source: river surface water | place: USA:Blue River Watershed | collected 2017-08-16
AGACATCTCACAGAGCGTAAAAAATATTACAAGGATGCCAAGTATCCATTTACAATAACAAAAGTAATCATATGAGAATATTAACCTTAAACAATAAAACATTTGACTTAAATGAACTACCCGATCAGGTAGATGAAGATACTAGATTTTCTGTACTAGATAATTCGAATCCTCAAGAACCTGATTTCTTTTTCATGCCCTTCATCTTTTTAGAATCATTTAACAGTCCTGCTATTTTATTAAATATTGGCGGATATCAGGTACAAATGCCTTTAGATTGGTGCATGGTCGTGGGCGATAAAGAATGCGGATTAGACCCCGAAGTCCTACCACTAACTAGTATTAACGAACGAGGTTTTGACGCATTTGTTTTTAATCCTATCAAAGGCTTTAGAGCTGAGTTTTTTCCAATAGAAATTGTAAATATCTATCAGGATGTGCGATGGTATTTTCCTAAGATGAAAAACGGACAGTTGTTAACTGTGCCGCTTAGTGAGGAAGATAATCCTCCATGTGTATATTTTGTTAAAGAAGTAAGTAGACAAAGCGAAGTTTTACAACTTCATAAATTAATTTAAGGGTGCAATATGAAAGCAGGAAAAGTATGGGGAGTAACTGAATTACTCGAAGCCAATGGAGTTTTAGAATTCCACAGAATTGAAGCCAAAGCCGGTGGTGTATGTTCTAAACATAAACACAAATATAAATGGAATGGATTCTTTGTAGAAAAAGGCAAGATGATTATCCGTGTATGGAAGAACAGTTATGATCTTGTAGATGAAACTATTTTAGAAGCAGGGCAATACACAAAGGTGGCACCGGGTGAGTATCATCAGTTTGAAGCAGTTGAAGATTGTATTGCGTTCGAACTTTATTGGGCCGAATTCGATCATGACGATATTGAAAGAGAAACAGTAGGATATAATAAATGAGCAAAACAATCTTAATAACTGGAGGTGCTGGTTTTATAGCACATCATTTTGTAGACAAGGTATTGTCCGAGACTGATTGGAGAATTGTAACACTAGATAGATTAGATTACAGCGGAAATCTCAATAGGTTGAACGAAGTGGTAATGAGTCACCCAGAAATTGAACGAAAAAGAGTGCGAGTCGTTCATCATGACCTAAAGGCAGAACTTAATCCACAGATTAGATCAATGATAGGTAAAGTTGATGTCATTGCTCACCTGGCTGCAGGAAGCCATGTAGATAGAAGCATCGACTATCCAATGGAATTCGTATTAGATAATGTTGTAGGTACCGCCAACTTAATGGACTATGCACGACAACTTGATAGTTTAGATTTATTTGCTTACTTCTCCACTGACGAAGTTTTTGGTCCTGCACCAGACGGCGTCAAATATAAAGAAAATGATAGGTATAATTCAACTAACCCATATTCTGCAACCAAAGCAGGTGCTGAAGAATTAGTAGTTGCTTATGAAAACACATACAAATTACCCGCGATTATCACACATACTATGAATGTATTCGGTGAAAGACAGCACCCGGAAAAGTATATTCCGCTTTGCATTAAACGTGTAAGAGACAATGAAAAAATCTCTATACATTCAAATCCAGAAAAAACTAAGGCAGGTTCAAGACATTATATTCATGCCAAGGATGTTGCTGACGCACTGCTATTTTTATACAAACAAGATCTCAGTAAACTACCTAAAGATTATGGCGGCGCCAAATGCCAAAAATTTAATATTGTTGGCGCAACTGAAATGGATAATCTAGAATTAGCTCAATTTATTGCTGATACTCAGGGAAAACCGTTGAACTATGAGATGGTCGATTTTCACAGTAGTAGGCCAGGACATGATCTACGTTATGCCTTAGACGGAAACAAAATGAAAGAAATGGGATGGGAGCCTCAGCCAGTACATGCTAGATTGGAAGAAACGGTAAAATGGACTTTAGCAAATGATCGCTGGTTGGCTATATGAAACATGTAAGAATTGAGCGAACAGGAAAACGAGGTTGGTTTGTAGGCGGATTTCCTGAAGCAGCATTTGAAACAGATGATGTTGAAGTATGTTATTGTGTAGAAGAAGTAGGTGCAGGCTTAAAGCATTATCATACAGTTTGTACTGAAATAGTTTTGATCATTTCAGGCAAAGCAATATGTCAGGGAAAAGAATATTCGGATGGGGACATTTTGATATTTGAACCAGGCGATATCAACGACCTTGTTTATTGTGAAAAAACTGCAATGATCGGAGTCAAAGTTCCGGCAGGAAAATTTGACAAAGTTTTGCTATAGGAGATAGAATGTTAAAGTCAGGAGTAACTTATATCTATGAACGAGTAGATGGAACGGTTTATGCCAGAGAATTTGGCAGTTTAGATCGAGAAGCTATAGGCTGGGATTATGATCCACGTACAGAAGATGGCAGACCATTAATCAATCATATCAAGGATGATAAACTCTGGGGAGAAATTAGAAGAGCTGCAAAAACTAATTCTCTCTTGCAAGATGCTTTAGATCGTGCTAAACTAATTTATGAACTGAGCAAAAAAGATGGGGAAAAATAAGCATGTAGATCTTTTTAAAGATATGATTCCAGCAGTTGATCTTGGAATTAAAGATCTATGGGATGCAGTTTCTGAAGAAGGACAAAAAGAGATCAAAGGCGATCTTTGGAATCTTAATAGATACATCAGCAGTGTTTCTGGTAACAAAGAAATTCAAGAACATTATTTGATTATCGTAAATGAATATTACAATAAGAATTGGAATTCAATAAGCAAACATCCTAAATTGCAATGGCAGACTTTGTGTGCCTGTAGCCACGAAAGTAAAACAAAACAGTTTCATGAATGGATTGCTATTAAAAGAGAAAAAAATAAAAAAGAAGAATTTATTGCTAATCTATTTCCTAATATGAAGAGGTCAGACATTGCCACACTTGCAGCTATTACCACAGACAAAGAAATTAAACAGTATTGCGAAAATCTCGGGTGGAGCAAAAAAGAAGTCAATGCAATTAAATTTTAAATGTGAATTTTGCGGAAAGTTATTTGCTAAAGAAAAAACTCTAGCAGTACATGTCTGTGAACAAAAACGTAGACATCTTAGTCGAGATGAAAAACACGTCATGATGGGTTTACTGACGTTTCAAAGATTTTATCAAATCACGCAAAAATCTAAACAACCCAAAACGTTTGAAGAATTTGCCGCCAGTAGTTTTTACACTGCATTTGTAAAATTTGGTAGCTTTATGGTTAATACAGCTCCTATCTATCCAGAAAGATTTATTGACTTTGTAATCAAAAGTGGCGTAAAATTAGATCATTGGTGTAGAGACGAGTTATATGAACAATATGTAACAGAATTAATAAAAATAGAACCTGCAGATGGTGCCATACAACGCAGTATCATGACTATGATGGAATGGGCTGAAAAAAATTCTGCTGCATGGGAGCACTATTTTGCATTCGTAAATTTAAATCGAGCTACACATGACATAAAGGAAGGATTAATATCTCCTTGGATGATTTTAAATACCAAATCAGGGAAAGAAATGTTACAGCGTATGAATGATGAACAGTTAGAGATAGTAGGCCCGATAGTTGATCCACAATTCTGGATGCGTAGATTTAAGGCTCTTCCTGCTGATCACGAACTTGTAAAAGATGTGATAAAGGAGGCTAAGATACTCTAATGACTGAAGAAAATAAAAAAGAAGATTTTATATCTAGAGATGATATTGATATCGAAGTAATGACTACTGACGAAGACGAAGATCCATGTGTCTACGTTAAATTTAGTAACTTTGAAAGTACTGAGGATGCTGAAGAATACGCTAATTTTTTAGCAACGACATTACCATTACTGCTATTTGAAACTACAAGGATGCAATAATGTCACGAAAATTAATAGATGGCTCCGAGGTTGAAGAACTAATTGAACCTAAGTTATTAACTATCTCAACCAAATGTCCTGAGAAATGGCTTTTGATAGATAGAGAGACTGGTGAAATATATACTCCTTATACAACGCCTGGGCCATCGCAATGGAGAAAAATAGATTTCGCAAAATGGGTGCCGCCTGATGCCTGATATTGATATAGATTTTATCGATAGAGAACAAGCTCTTTCTCTGTTCAAACACATAAAAGCTAGCCGGCTTGACAATAATGAGCTTGTAAAACATAACACTGGAGTTTATTTTCATTCGGTTCCAATGAATTCAGAACACGGGGTGTGTGCAGTTCCCTACGACCAGGCAGAACAACAAGGTTTTTTTAAAATAGATTTTCTTAATGTTGGAATATATAAAGGTGTTCGAGATGAAGAACATCTTATTCAATTAATGAACACGGAGCCTCTATGGGATCTACTAGAACAAGAAGATTTCGTCAACTTGCTCTTTCACGTAAACGGGCATGGTTCTATATTGCGGCAAATGAAACCAAAGAATGTGGAACAGTTGGCGGCCATACTAGCAATGATACGCCCAGCGAAACGTTATCTGATTGGCAAGGATTGGAACAGCGTGATGAAGGAAGTGTGGACGAGGCCGGAGAATGACGAATATTATTTTAAGAAAAGCCACGCTACTGCATATGCGTTGGCAATAGTTGTTCAGATGAACTTAATTTGCGAACAAATAAGTTATGGTTTTTTCTAACCTACTTTTCTGACTAACGTAATAGATTTTCTTTTAATACGTTTAACAATTATATCATTAAGACTAGTACACGGACCATGCAACAACTTAACGTCCTTAGTACTAAAATTTTTAATTACGTATCTAAAGTCTAGTATTTCTCTTGATAAGAAAATATTAATAGGAATCTGCCTGTTTGATTCCCACCACCATGCTTCTCCTAGCTCTAGAAACCGCTGTTTTTCTTGATCTGTTCGTATAGCAGAATAATCGTAGATGCTGGTAATTTGTGCATCTTGGTTTATTATGATGCACACGTACTCTTGATTTACGTGGTTTATAACGCTGATAAACGGAAAGTTTTCTTGTAAATTAGTTGTTATTCTCATTCGATAAATACTGCAAAAGGTCCGTTAGTGTATGCAATTTAATCCTGTTTATTTATATACAAACAAACTAGATGTATTTACCACCCTTTCGGACTCTTGGTCAACGGAGAGGTATCGAAGAGTGTATAACAGGAATCTAAAAATATTTCGAGGTGTTGATAATCGTATCGACATACAGGTCCGTAACAGTGATCAAAAAGCTAGCAACATAACTGGTAGTGTTTTGGTATTTAATCTGATAGCTCAAGATACACAAGATTTAGTATATCAAAAAGATTTTACGGACATGGATTTATCTACCGGCAAAGTTACCGTTACGTTAACTGCCGATGAGCTTATAGATTTAAATAACGGATTTTATAATTACAGCATCGTAAAAGAAATAAGATCAACAGTTGATAGCACAGACTACAAAGTAACCTCAAAAATTCCTCTATATGTAGACAGTCAATATGGCGCTACTGCTACATTAGAAATCTCAGGAGATGTATATGGCGGTGTTGCTGATAGTGTAGTTGTGAATTCTTTCAGTTATACCAATCCGCAAACACAAGGAGAAACTACACCCCCTGCCTGGTATACCAGTGCTATAATCGATGCCAGACCAAATACACAGTCAGCTAATCCTTTACATACATTTCAATTTTACAGTAACAACTATACCGGCACAGTTCTTATTCAGGCTAGTTTAGACGATCAAGGTGCTACTCCTAGAGAAACCAAATGGGTAACTGTATCCACAGTTGATCTAACCACTGAAAAATACAAAAACATTCAAGGCAAATATAATTGGTTTAGAATTAAGCACACACCAACTAAAAATGCAAATTCAGCACAGTTTACGATTTCTCAAACAACTTTATTAAATTATCAGGTTTCTGTTTACGCCCCGGGAGCAGGATATCAGGTAGGCGACACAATAACCATTCTCGGAAGAAATCTAGGCGGTGAATCGCCAACTAATGATCTCATAATCACGGTCGCATCTGTAACTGTAACAGGCGCTATCACTGGAATAAATTGGACAGGTATTTCTTACAACGGAGTCAAAACCTTTGTGTTATCTGGTACAGCAGATGGTGCGGGTATACTTGACAAGGTACTATACAGATAGTATACTTGTTAAATGACTCTGGTTGTTGATAAGTTCCAAACACTACTCCCTCCTCGCACAAAGAAAAGTCCTAGCGGTTGGACTTCTTTCAATGCCCCTTGTTGTCAGCACAGAGGACACAGTCCAGACACCCGTAAACGGGCAGGAATTCGATTTGACGGCAACGGTATAATCTACAACTGTTTTAACTGCAAATTTTCTACAGGTTGGCAACCCGGTTCTCCGTTTGGCGAGAAAATGAAGACTCTAGCACGTTGGTTAGGTGCAGGCGAAGATGATATAAAGACCATGGTTTTCGAAGCAATGAAAACTGAATCCGAAGATCATCACGAACAACAATATAAACCTAAAGTAGAGTTTGAAAACAAGCCCTTACCAGAACATGCGATGAGTCTACTGGACTGGAGCCGTATAATTGAAGGTGAAATCGAAGAACAGATAGGACCTCAATTTATTGAAGTATTACGCTATCTAATGAGCAGAGGTTATGATAATCCATTCGATCATGATTTCTACTGGAGTCCTACACCTGGTTATATTGATAGAGTCATAATTCCTTTTCGTTGGGAAGGACGCATTGTAGGTAGTACTGCGAGAAAAATTCGAGACGGTAAGCCTAAATATGTCTCAGATCAGCATCCCCACTTTGTTTTTAATTTTGATAAACAACAGGAAAATCAAAAATATATATTTGTTTGCGAGGGTCCGTTTGATGCCCTATGCATTGGCGGTGTTGCTCTGTTAACTAATGATATTGCCGAACAACAGGCTAGGATAATTAATAGCTTGGGTGTAGAAGTTATTGTTATTCCAGATCAAGATCGAGCCGGGTTAGTATTGTTTGATCGCGCTGCCGAATTAGATTGGTCAGTGGCTATGCCTAATTGGGAATCAGATGTTAAAGATGTTGCAGACGCAGTTAACCGTTATGGAAAACTTTTTGTGATAGTTGATATTATAAAGACTGCTCAAAAAGGTGCAATAAAAATTAACATGGCAAAAAAGAAACAAGAACACAGGATAGAACAAAATGAAAATCTTAAGATCAATAGTTAGATTTATAATTTTACCTTTTAAAAAAATTAATGATCATATAAAATTTAAAAAAAGAATGAAAGAACTTAGGAAGAGAGATCCGTTTATATACAAATGATCACTCCTTGTATGAATAAATGCCAAATAGATCCTGTGAGTAATTTTTGCATAGGATGTAAAAGAACTATTGAAGAAATTTCAAACTGGATCTCAATGACTGATGAACAAAGAAAAAAAATCATAGAGGAACTTGGACAAAGATGATATCATGGGGAATTTCTGCCAACAGTCATGATGCTGCTCTAGCGGTTTATTGTGATCAACATTTGGTGTTTGCTAGCCACAGTGAACGATTCAGTGGTATAAAAAACGACCCTCATCTTTCTACAAAAATGTTAGATTATGTAAGAACACAATGGGGGGATCCCGACAAAATCTATTGGTACGAGAAGCCGTTGCTGAAAAGTTTTAGACAGATGTTTGCAGGTCAAGGTTTTACATTTTCTGAAAATAATGTAAAAAAATATTTACAAAACTACGGGATCTCTGCTCCAATTAAAACTACTACCCATCATAAAAGTCATGCTGCTGCTGGTTACTATACCAGTCATTTTACTGATGCCTGTGTTCTAGTTATCGATGCTATAGGTGAATTCCAGACACTTAGTATTTGGGAAGGCGAAGGCAATCATCTACGAAAACTGTATGATGTTACCTATCCGCATTCTATAGGCCTATGGTATTCAGCAATGACACAAAGAATAGGTTTGAAACCCAATGAAGAAGAATATATTTTAATGGGTATGAGTGCATACGGTGATCCGGAAAGATTTCATGATAAAATTTTGAAAGATTTTATTTGGTTCCCTGATTTACTAGACGATGGAAATCTTATCTATTTTAAGGATAATCTACATAGAGGTTGCAAACATTGGATGCCTGAACTTACTAGTGAACAAGACTATTTTGATATAGCCGCAGGTACCCAATCTGTTTATGAAACTATTTTCCGAAGAACGTTGAATTACGCTGCTAAGATGACCGGCAGTAAGAATTTAGTGTTTATGGGTGGTTGTGCATTAAACTGTGTTGCGAATCCTATAGCGTATGATTTCTTTGACAATGTTTACATAATGCCTAACCCAGGTGATGCTGGTTCGTCGATAGGGGCAGTTTTAGCACATAATCCCACCTGGAGACAGTATCAATCACAACCATTTGATCCTTATTTAGGCTATGACATGGGACATCATACCTACAACGAAAAAATCGTTGAATATCTGATTGATCAAAAAATCTGTGGAATTGCTAGGGGTCGAGCAGAATTTGGTCCTAGAGCACTTGGTAATAGAAGTCTTATCGCAGATCCCAGAGATATTAATATCAAAGATAGAGTAAATGAGATAAAACAGCGTCAAAAATTTAGACCGTTCGCACCTGCAGTATTGAGCGAATATGCCGATGAGTATTTTGATATACCGGGAGGTTCTAGCCCTTACATGCAGATGATAGCAAAATGTAAGAGACCGGATTTGTTTCCTGCTGTGGTGCATAAAGATGGCACCAGTAGAGTACAGACAGTTGACAATGATAACAGTGCTTTTAGACAGTTACTGGAAATTTGGCACAAGCATACTGGATGCCCGATGCTGTTAAATACCAGCCTTAATATCAAAGGTGAACCTATGGTAAATGATCATGCCGATGCTGAGAGATTTAGTCAAATGTATGGTTTACCTGTTTTTAACTAGAGTGTATAATATAATATATGATAAAAGATTACGGATACGAAATACAAAAATTATATCTTGAATTAATGCTAGCAGATGCTGAAGTTTTTGTTAGATGTCAAGGTATATTTGATCACACATTGTTTGATCGCAAATTGCAAGATGCTGCTGAGTTTATTAACGTCTATGCTAAAGAATATTCTGTACTGCCAGAATATGACATGGTCAATGCCAGTTGCAGAGTAGATCTTAAACGTCCGGAAGAAGCCAAAGAAGGACATATGGAATGGCTTATGGACGAGTTTGAAAACTTTACTCGTCATAAAGCCTTAGAAAGAGCGATTATCAACTCAGCAGATCTGTTAGAGAAAAAGGACTATGGTCAAGTAGAATCTATGATCAAGGAAGCTGTACAGATCAGCTTAACCAAGGATCTAGGCACAGACTATTTTGAAAATCCTCGTGCAAGATTAATGCGAATCAAAGATAAAAACGGACAGATCAGCACAGGATGGCCTAGCCTAGATCGAAGACTATTTGGTGGAATGAACAGGGGTGAACTTAATATTTTTGCAGGCGGATCTGGTGCTGGCAAATCCTTGTTCTTGGCAAACCTAGGTGTTAACTGGTGTTTGCAAGGATTGAATGTTGTGTATCTAACATTGGAACTTTCAGAAGAATTAGTATCTATGCGTATAGATGCTATGACCACTGGAATCTCTACTAAAGAGATATTTAAAGATCTAGATGACGTAGAAATGAAAGTTAGAATCATCGGTAAAAAGGCCGGAGCATTACAGATCAAATACATGCCTTCGGGTAAGACTGCCAATGATTTAAGAGCTTACATGAAAGAATTTGAAATCAAAACAAGTCGAAAGATCGACGTACTGTTAGTTGATTACTTAGATCTTTTAATGCCAGCTAGTCGTAAAATTTCTGCAGAAAATCTTTTTATCAAAGACAAATATGTTTCTGAAGAATTACGTAACTTGGCTATGGAAAAACAATGCATACTGGTTACTGCGGCACAGTTGAACCGTGGTGCTTTTGAAGAAGTTGAATTTGATCACAGCCATATCTCGGGCGGCTTATCTAAGATTCAAACAGCAGATAACGTGTTCGGCATCTTTACAAGCCGCGCTATGCGTGAGCGTGGACGTTATCAAATCCAGCTAATGAAGACTCGTTCATCAAGCGGTGTTGGTCAGAAAGTTGATCTTGAATTCAATCTAGAAACTCTGAAGATCAGCGATCTTCCAGAAGAAGAACAAGAAAGCCACAATGGTGCTAGCCGTGGAAGTTCCAGTATTATTGAACAGATCAAACGTAAAACAGAGATACAGCCCAGAGAAGAACCCACAGACGGTGTTGCTGTAGGTAAAGTAAGGGCACACGTAGAAAGCACAAAACTACGTGAAATTTTAAGCAGCATGAACACAGATGAAGACGCACCGTTTTGAACTACTAGCCTGGGAATATACCACAGATGAATCAGCCAATTATCTAGATATAGATTGGCCCAAAGTACAGAAAAAGATAGGCAATGATCAGGTCAATTGGCTGTTAAAACAACCTAAAACTGCCTGTCAACTAGTGCTGGATAAATCCGGCTCTAGTGTTA
>JACCDO011149445.1_pt1 | contig 10512 bp, 11 predicted proteins | sample 7446101 | NCBI WGS metagenome assembly JACCDO01 (sample SAMN15323440, study PRJNA562643) | freshwater metagenome | isolation source: river surface water | place: USA:Blue River Watershed | collected 2017-08-16
ATCTTTGTGCTACTTTTTGTCCTAATATAACTGGTGTTGACTTCACTGCTAATTGAACCTGAATTAATGAACGAGGGAGTCATTAAATAAATAAAAATTTCTATGAGAGTGAGTGAGTGAGTGAGTAAGTCATACCACCCATGGTCCGTCTATAACTGACGGTATTAATTTAAATCTTTTATTAATAAACAAACCAAGTGGATACCCGCCAGGTTCCGATTCTTTCGACCATGTAATATCACTAAATAATGGCGGTGTGCCCTTATTTGCTTCCCAAACTGAACTTCGACCCTCCTCTGTTAATGGTACATCAATAAATTTTTCAACTAATTTAATATAATTTTCTGCTTTTTTTTTACCATCTGTATCAATAAGGGACTCCTTCCAACTAGGAGGCAAGATAAAATATGATAAAATTGAAACTGGTGGATCACCAGGTATTTGGATATTTAATAATAATAAAAATGGTTTTTTATCACTTTTTGGATCAACAATTTTATTGAGGAGAATATCAACTCGTTGCTTCACTTTGCCTGCGTGGAAGGAGTAAGAATACAAGAAATGAAGCCAGTAACATGTGAAATAATTACCTTTACTTGCGATATGATCAATGCGATCGCCATGATGCTTTTCAACTTCAAATAATTCCATTAATATTAGTTTGGATATGGATGGACCAGCTTCTACTTTGGTCTTATCCGTTAAATATGATGCCGAACGAACTTTAAAATTATGGGATTTACTACAATCAGAGTACATTGCTCTTGCTGGCGCGGACTCGTCATTAAATCTTTAACGAGTGAATGAATGATTAAGAATATGAATGAATGAATGAATGAGTAAGTGAGTGAATAAGTACCTAATGTTATCAAATGAATTGCCTGTATATCGCACAATACCGTCATCAACAACAGCATCAATTTTATTCTTCGTTGCACTTCCAGGAAGTGTTACTTGGCTTACAGTTGCTATTGGTCGTTCCACATAGGGTTTTAGATGAAATAATTGACGAACGAACTCACTATTAGCAAGCATATTGTTGTGTTGAATCGATTTTAACCAATTTAATAATAATATTTTCTCGTGATATATACGATTGGTATCGACGGTATAACTTGAATTAGCCTTAGCCATTGGCGATGACGTATTACTACTATAGCTCTTTCCACGAGGGTAATTATTTTTGAATTGATATACAAAAAAACAAGCTTTTTCAATCTCGTTATTAGAGCTTATTACATTATTTCGTAGTTTTTCATATTGCGAAGTGGACATAGGAATTAGCTTGGGAACAGCAACGGTTGGATACGAATTAACTAAATTTGTAAATACCTCTTCAACCTCGGTAAATGTAACCCATACAAACCAACGGAAGGTCCCTTGTAACAATCGTATGCGATAGCATGCTGTAGTATCCTAATAAAAGTTACAAAATAAGTTATTTCTTATGTTAGTAGTATGTTTTGTTATTACTGACCTTATTTTCATCAAAGCAATCACTAGTATCAATATTATCATCGTCATCACCATGTACATAACTGTCTAGATTGGTTAATCTTACTTCACCAATTGATAAATCAATTCTGGTAGCACATATATTACTTGTTAATTGGATATTGTAATCATTATTACAATCTAATACATCATTACGAAATTCCTTGACTAACGCTTGAATACTTGAATTATTAATAGAATAAATATTAGTTTTACTAACTGATGCAGAAACAGCTGCAGCATAACTATTCTCTAAACTACTATGATAATTCATTACAATATTACTTTTATCATTAGTTTTATCGTATACGTATCGTTTATGTGATTTATTTGTGGCACAAACAGATAGAATAATATATGTAATCACGTGGAAAAGCCATATATGCTGTGTGTATTGATAATAATTGTCGATAATCGAAACAGCTTCACCATTTCCAGAAACACAACTCAGAAAGCAGTATAAAGTAGCAATATAAACGAATATACAACATTCCATTTGATTTACTAAGACTTCCAGCCTCCTTTAAATTTATAACGTAAGAATGAATATAATTAATGAAGCAAATGATTATAAGTTTATGAGTATATTAGCAGTAATCATAAAGAACAAGAAATATGTCTATAGACGTCAATATCGAAAAATTGCGAAAGTATAAATCCATTTGAGTGTGAATGATTATATATAGGTAAGTGTACCAAGTGATATAGATGTAATCTCGCACATGTCACAAGAGTTTCACAATGAAATCTTACCTAAGCACTAAACTCAGCACGGTTTGCTCGCTACTGGTCCCCGAATTGGCCCGAATTATAGACACCTGCGATACCATTTTATTATTTGGTGCAGAATTTCTGATAATCAAAGAGGACTCAAAAATTGTACAAGAAATAGGGAGTAGTAAAAATGGAGAAAAATATAAGAATGAACACAAGAATAAACGAAATAATTTTATGGAAAGAATCTAAATTTATTACTTAAAACTAAATTATCAACATTTGTTGTTAGGGTATGGATACACCGAGTCCTACTACATTATACTTGTCATTGACGCAATACTAGTGCGATATAAGCTCAAAAATCACGTCTAACTACAGATTGAACCACTTTCTGTAAAGTTGTTGGCATTATTTGAATTATTAACCGAACATATTCAACCTCGGGGCCGATTTTGCGAGATCGGATTGATAAAAAAACACGTACAGAAAAAGCAAAAACAAATCGCCAAAATACAAGGAAAGCATCATTTTCTTTGACCGACGCAAGCAAGTGTATGCCAAATGAACCTCGCAGAGTACCGTGTACTGCTCGACTTAACGTACCACTCTAAAAGCTACAGTAAAAATCGCATTGAATTACAAAATAAGATCATTACTAATGTCATTGAACATAGTAAGCCAGATTATTCCGACTCACCATCAAACAAACAATGGTAACGGTAGCAGTAATATATTCACAAGTATTGCTTTTTTTAATATTATAATTTCTATTGTTATTAGGTGCATGTTCTTTTGTGGTCCTATTGGTTCTGGAAAAACATTTCTACGTCATTATATGACTATACAAGGATATTTACCAGTTGACTCACCAATCATTATTAATATGGATGACATACGCCTAATGCTCCCTGAATCAAATATAATGAAAGAAAAAGAACCTTGGGCATGGGGTGCTAATAGTCAACAAGAAAGTGGTTTAATTGCTGAATTAATATCATTCGTAGCTATTTCAATGGGAAAATCAATTATTGTTGATGGGACAATGAAAGATATTTCATGGAATAAGCAATATATTAATACATTGAAATCATTGGCGCCCAATAAAAGTGAGTTTAATGTTGGAGTGATCCATGTGACTGCCAAACCAGAAATTATCTCTCAACGTGTAAATTCTCGCAATATGGATGGTATTAGCAATCCTTTTTGTTCAAATACAAGAGTTGTACCAATAGAATATGTCACCGAATCATTGAAATTGACAGATGTTGCTTACTTGAATGACATAAAAAGCTATCTTGATATCATTATATCAATTGATAATTCTGAAGAAAACAGACCAGTATTGGTCCATCCTTGGTATTTATCTTGGGATGGATTTAAATCAATTATATTGACTGGCTGCCATGTTGTACAGGATGAAATTGAAGATGAAACATATTGTGATGCAACATGCTCTGATATCTCTGATTTAACTGAAACTAATTGTAGTGCAACTTCAAGTGATAGTGATAAATCAACTAACAGTTTAATCATTACAAAGACTGCACCAATCAAAGAAACGGGAATCGTAGATACGATCCGAATGAGCATTTCCTTTAATTCTCACGACTCAAATCTTACTGATATTTCATGTGGTACATGCTCATTAGATGGTTTACCTTATTGTACGGAGGAGAAAAAATCAGGAAATATTGCCGATAAAATATTGAAACGATTAAATTTAACATCCGCATCAAAAAGCAGTAAGGAAAAGATCAAACAGAAACGACACAGTTTACCAGCAATTACTCAACCACCCATTATTGCTGAACCAAAACAATTGTTAAAAAAGTATATCGATGAAGACTTACCTGTTGCTACCGAGGAGGAAATCAAGTTAACTCTTTTTCATCCGGATGATATCAGAAACGATGAATACCGAATGCCTCGTTTGACATCCAAATCGTTTTGTTCTATCTTATCTGGTGATAAAAAAGTAGATAAAGGAAAGGCACGTATAAAACGAAGTAGTTTCTGTTCATTTGACGAGTTAGTCCCTAAGAACTACTATTAATGCCTTGCTTGGCATAGCTATTGTTGCTTTTATCAAACAAATAAGACAAATTTTATTTAATTTTGTTATTTACTAATTAATTATTGATTTTTTAAACGAAAATTATACTAAAATCGTGAGTACCAACAACCTTCTCACTCACTTCAACACAACAAATAACGGAATTTAAAATGCTAAGTTAATGGATTTCATTTGCACCAACAAAGCAGCATTTGTGTTGATCGTTTCTACTGTTTGAGTAATTTTTCTTTCACTACTTGGTAATGGATTAGCTTTGAAGAACTCACTAATTTCCTTGGCACGTTCATGAGTGCAGAATCTAGAGGTACTGTAAACAATAACGGCATCCATTAACGAAGGAGATGCTTTCGCTAATTTCTCTTTGATAACCGCGAAATTATCTTTAAAATAATTCCATGCAAGTAATGTACCATCTGCACTGCTACTTACAGCTGAAATTGGATAAAAGAAATCTTGTAATTTTACATCACCACTTTTAACTGCCCAGTCCAATGTCTTCATACGTAACGCATTATTTCTTGTTGCACCTAATGAAAATACTGCATATTTCTTTTCATTGTTATCTTCTGTAGCATAAAATGATTTTAATATTTGATCATATTCTTTTTCACCACCATTCATTAAGATAATCTTGAAGACAGTAGTCTTGTACTCGGATGGTAACAATGCAGGATTATCCCAATGACCATCATATCGTCGTCTTGCTTCGGCAACAATTGATGCATCATTCCATGCAAATGTATCAACTAACCCCAATATAGTTGAACGAGTTAGTTTATCGGTATGACCATCAGTTGGTTTTGGGTCCCAACCAATACGATTCAATGCATTCATTACGCATGTTTTTGCAAATGATAAAAATGAAGTATATTTATCACCACCAATTTCTTCTAATAAAATGTTTAATGCATTTAATACACCACTAATTGCACTCCATACAATTGAATTATCTTCATCAGTAAATGCTTTTAAGATAGTAATGACACTTTCAATTGGCGTTTTATTTGCCTTGGCAAGGGCATATGAATCTAATAATAATGATGCACGATCAATTGGATTTAACTTTTTTGATGTGATCGCTGGTACAAGTCTTTTTTGCATTTCAGGCGAGTGAGCAACTCTTAGTAATGCCTTTTGATCAGCATTGATCTTAATCCAATCCTCTGGACCATCTAATGGAATTTTAAAAGTTTGTACTTCTTTATCCATTATATTGGCACTATCTGACACATTATTAGATGATGCAAATAAAATTGGTATGGACCTAAGTGAGTTAGTTAGCAATGAGTTAGTGAGTAAAATATATAATTCAAGCAATTACCATAATGGGCGTTTACTGTCATCAGGCTCAACGGATCCATCGGCTAAAAACCACGATTGTTTCAATGTTATTTCAACTTCTGTAGCTGACCATTTTTCATTAACAACGGTAACATATGGGTAACCCATATATGTTGTCCATGTACTCATGATCTTAGCAATATCATGTCCAGATGCTTCACTCCATGCAGCCCATAAATCAGCGGTTTCAGTATTACCATATGCATGACGATTCATATAATTTTGTAAACCTTTTTGGAATGCTTCTTTACCAATAATTGCTGCAACCATGTTGACAACAGTACATCCTTTACTATACGAGATAGCATCAAAGACTTGTTCAACTTCTTCTGCATGTTTAATTGGTACGATGATAGGGTGGGATGTACGTAATGCATCTAATCTTTGCGCTGAACCCATAGCATCAGTGGTGAATTGTTCCCATAAACGATATTCAGGATATAATGCATCAGTGCATAGATGTTCCATATATGAAGCAAATCCTTCATTTAACCATAAACCATCCCACCAAGTCATTGTTACTAAATTACCAAACCATTGATGTGCTAATTCATGTGCAACAACAACAGCAACTCTTTGTTTTGCTTGTGCTGATGCTTTTGCTTCATCAATCATTAATGCACTTTCTCTATATGTAACTAAGCCCCAATTTTCCATGGCACCCATAGCAAATTCAGTAATACAAATCATATCTAATTTTGGTAATGGATATGGTACTTTGAAGAAATCATCAAAGAAATCTAATGCACGAACACCTGCATCTAAAGCAAATCTACCTTGTTCTGCTCTACCAGGTGGACTATAAACACGAATAGATACACCATTTTTTGTAACTGCATGAACCATATCAAATTCACCAACAGCCCAAGCAAGTAGATATGTTGACATTTTTGGTGTAACACCAAATGATATTTTCTTCATATTATTAGGAAGATAATTACATAATGATTCTGGCATATTTGACAAAACAGTATAATGTGATTGCACAATAAATGTTACACCAAATGTTGCTTTTACTGCTGGTTCATCCCAACAAGGAAATGCTCTACGTGCATCAAGTGCTTCAAATTGTGTTGACCCCATAATCTTCTTATTTCCATTTGCATCAGTATATGACGAACGATAAAAGCCAGCCATATCACTGTTTAATATACCACGATATTTAATTTTTAATGAACCTTTACCAACATTCATACTTTCAGGAAATAATATAGTGACAGTATTTAATTTATAGTCATAATTCAATCCAGACATTTTCAATGTTTGAGATTCTGATACAAATTCACAAGATTCAATAAATAACTCTTTACTATGTAATGTCACCTCGTTGGAAGAATTATTCACGTCAACATTGATAGTTAAATCAGTATTAAATGTAAATGCAACAAGATCTGGGGTCAATACCAAATCATAGTGAATAGGTAAAAGGTTTCTAGGAAGTAAAACGCGCTCGGAAAACGAAGACATTCTGCAAATTAGAAATGGATTATGGCTTCAAATATACGCCAATAATATTATTGTTCAAGAGTCTTCGGATGGAACGTCCTTCAACTTCTGCTTTTTGTTCTTTTGTGGATTCGAGAAGGGCCCGGCCTCAGGGCCGTAATATCAAGACTCGGTGGATAAAACTCTGCAATTGAAATATTAATTGTAAGACCACATAAATATTAGTAGCTCAAGCAGCAATAGGAATAAAAAGAAACTTACAATATTTACATTACATTTAGGTTCTCTACGACAATTTTATTATAGCTAAATCGATAAATTTCTATTGCAGTATGATTTGATGATTATAAAAATCTATTTCATTTTCTTGATCGTCAACAGTAACTTTTAAGTTAATATCTTCTAATTCAGATGCTTCATGAATCAATGGCATTGGAAAAGATGTATACAATCCCCAACAAGACTCTAATATCCAACCACCATTATTTGTGGGTGACTGAAATACGCTATATGTTGGAACTTTCACATGATTAACATTGAGTTGTATTGCGTTGCCCGTTATTCTTTTTATATCTTTGTAATTAATACTTTCATTGCAGTAGTAATTGTAATATTTAATATATCGCTGAAGTTGTCGATAGTAATGACCTGGTTTCCAATTTAATTTCCAAATAATACATACGGTATTAAAATTTAATGTAATATCCTCTATAAATGTATCATTTGCTAATAAACAATAATAATAATAAGTAAATAACTTAAAATTAGTAAGCATATAAATAATTGTATTATAACCAAATAAGCAAATAAGTGACAAGTATTTTAATACCTTTAGTTTTGTTCAATAGTAAAGTTTGATCATCATTAAAATGACAAGTAGAGGCATTTTTACCTTGACGCCATGGACAACTTTGAATCCATTCAACTCCAGCAGATTCTTTGAATCGAAACGACCATGTTGTAAATATATTGATTAATTCGTCACGAAATATAAATGTCCTCGACAATTCTAAATTTTTGTAAAAATAATAAGCTTTTTTACAGCAGTTATGAGCCTTTAACGAGATTACTTCATCGCAAATATAAATTTTATTGCGAGTTATAGCTGTAAGATGGTGATCCCACAATATGTTATTGTTGCTTAGTTCATTAAAACGTTTACTTACTAACGCCACAAGTAAAGCATCAGATGGCTCCAAATAGAACAGAACATTTAATGCAAAATCAAAATATAAAATTTGGTGTAAGCAAAGAGACTTCATCAAGTATGTATTCATAGAACCAAGGTTTTCTTTAGATATTTTTAAGTTTGCCAAATGTTTGTGTCATAATTTGACAGTCATATATCATACGTAGTAGGAATTCCTAATAAATTAGTAGCCCTATAGGTCAAACCAGGTTTAATAAACCATAATTAAACGGTTTAATTCGAACTTTTGGTTTAAAACCTATACCTACTACTGGTACTATATAGCATGTAGTTGGCCCGCGATTCGATGCCGGCATGGGGTGTGGAGCATAGGTACAGTTATATATATTTTTAGAGGAGCATAATCGAGCATGGGCAAGTATATACTAGAAACATGGGTACAGTTAAAGAGCATGGGTTAGCATAGAAGTGGCATTATTTACTTTACAATCGTCCTCTGAAAATACTATTTGCCTGAATCATTATTGCACCTTCTTTGAGATCTTCTAATGCAGATTGTTGCTTGTCACTAAATTTATTATCGTACAACGAAAAGACTCTCTCTACCGCAGCCGAAGAAGTCGCAATCAATGCAAAATGTTCTGCTGCTTGGTACCAATGTGGTAATTGTGTCTTGTGTCTTCTCCAAAATTCCCACAAACTTTTACCATCTAATTGTTGTTTCAATTGCTGCAAGCTACTATATTGACAGAACTTTTTTTAAACCAACTTCGTCGTTGCATATAGAACATTTCAAAACATGTGTGGAAACTATCATTTTCATTTTATTATCCATAGAAGAAAAAGGTTGAATCCCGTTTTAAACTAATTTTAACTCTGATTTCCACTTGTTAAAACACGAACTAGCGGTCATCTTAGTATCACTTCGTTTTGCACCGCTTGAACTTCTTGATGCCCTAGGTTTCTTACATTTTATTTTTTTTATACTTCTTTATCTCGCACAAGCAGCTTGGGGGGGGGAGGGTATTACTATCACCGACTGTTACTACTTGCTACTTGCATGTTGTTTTGAGTGTGCATGGTATCACTGTACCAAGGAGTATAGTTCCAAGCACGGTATCACTATACCTAGGAGCATGGGATCGCGTGGCCAAGTATATATAGGTACCTATGTGACTAATCCCTCAATTGTAATAACGTTTTGATTAAGTGAATGAGTGAGTAAGTAAGTGAGTAAGTAAGTGAGTGAGTAAGTAAGTGATCGAGTGATTGAGTAGGCTAGTATCGATATCCATTTCATTAACATTAAATACAATATAACTTAAACAATCAGGTTGTATCCACAGTCCCCTCGTTCACCAGCCCCACCATTTCCGTTTGAATTTCCCCGATTTGGAAAACATTCACATTCAACAGTCCTTCAGTTGCACAGACCTCTGTTGCTGCACTCATACAACCTCCCAGTGCTAGAAGAAAGAAAATGAGTGCGTAAGCATGAGTGAACGAGTGAGTGACGATGTACCTAACGATGAGTTTTGTGCCTTTCGATAGTGTAATTCTTGACTATATCCAGTGCCATCCAAATTAAAGAAACGTAACGCCTTCCAACGAAGATTCCCGCACTACACGGGTTGCGATACAAGTATCATACAATAGTACCTCCAGACAACTGCAGCTGGTGACGTCGTGGCATAATCAAGTCATATCATCAGATTCCATAACGATACTGTGTAATATCAGATCGGGTAAGAACTACATTACGGTGCAACATGAAGCATTATGATCCGGTTTGTTATCCTTCCACTGACCGTCGTGGTGAATAGCATTAACGTTATGATCCGGTTTGTCATCCTTCCACTGACCGTCGTGGTGAATAGAGCTATCAGCATATCTTAACACTCCTCGACCATGCTTCTTATCGTCCTTGTATTCTCCTTCGTACACGTTGCCATTAGCATACCTATACACTCCTCGACCATGCATATTTTCGTCCTTAAATTCTCCTTCGTACACGTCGCCATCAGCATATCTATACACTCCTCTACCATGTACAGTACCGTCCCTGTATTCTCCTTCGTACACGTTGCCATTAGCATATCTATACACTCCTCGACCATGCTTCTTACCGTCGTTGTATTCTCCTTCATACACATCGCCATCAGCCCATCTATACACTCCTAGCCCATGCTTCTTATCGGCGTTGTACTCTCCTTCGTACACGTTGCCATTAGCATATCTATACATTCCTCGACCATGCTTCTTATCATCCTTGTATTCTCCTTCATACACG
>JACCDO010606480.1_pt1 | contig 10511 bp, 6 predicted proteins | sample 7446101 | NCBI WGS metagenome assembly JACCDO01 (sample SAMN15323440, study PRJNA562643) | freshwater metagenome | isolation source: river surface water | place: USA:Blue River Watershed | collected 2017-08-16
ACCCGTTCGAGAGCATCCCGACCAGACCTACGACAATAAGCTGTATGCTCGCGACTCAAGAAATATGGCTCTGAATCAGGTGACCACTATCAATGCTACAAAGCCCGTAACGCTGGAGCCCCGCGGTCAATATGGAGATCGCACTTATGGTCAAGAAGGAAAATATAAAAATCCAGCAGTTACCAAGTACGATCCAACGGGGCTCCGCGCAACTATGAATGCCACTTGGGGGGCAATGGATGCATCACTGGCTGAGCATGCTGCTCCCAATCATTTAGTTCTACCAGAGTGGTATAAAGATCAAGCAGCTATCGAGAAGGAGTGCGAGCGCAAAGGAATCCCGTATGTCGAGGGCCGGCCTTACCACGCCACACTGACGCGGTCGCGCAACTACAATCAGGTCAGGTGGTAAGCACCATGCTACCTCGGACTCGGGTGTTTGTATATATTTATAGAAAGCGAAGCGCACTTTTCAATCTAATGAATTTGATTTTTTACATTTTATAACAGAATTACATCTTTCATAGAATATGTTCCGTCCCATCCAATTCTTCCGAGTGGCTGCATATGATACAAACAAAGAACACACATTACAGTTGGGTCACCGTGCAGCCGGCGATCGGGTCGGACTGCTGCTTGAGTCTGCTTCGGACGACACGGATGTACTACCACGCTCCAGCTCCGAGATATCAATACCAGGCACATCTGACTTGTCAGATAGGAAAGACGGAGAAGTGCTGACAGAAGTTGCTTCACTGGAGCGCCCATCGCTGTGTATAGGGTTCAGATTGAGGCCTGTGGACACACCCTTCACGCGCTCTCCTCCGCTGTTGTGGATACTTAGCTTTCGACCCACTGTTCTGATCACTTTGCTGAAGCTTGGGAATATGGTGCTGTCCCCTTGATCGCCTACTAAACTCCCCCGTACACGCGCGGTCATCGCTTGCTTCTGCAAGCGCATGTCCAGGTTGTAAGTATCTAGGATAAACTTCTCCAGCATACGGGTCAGCATATCAGCTGTCGGACGCTTGCTGGCATCTTGATTCCAGCAACTTCTCACAATTTCTTTGAATTGTTCAGGCATGTTCGCTGGCAGATCTGGACGCTGCCCTGTCTCGACTGCCGTGTAGATCTTGAACACCGGCAGTCCCTTCCACGGGTCTTGTCCCGTCCAAATCTCCACAAAAGTGACTCCCAGGGAGTAAATATCTATTTTCTCCGAATATGCCTTCTCGGCCTTCACCATCTCCGGGGCCAGATATCCTACTGTACCTTTGATACTCATACGTGCACCGGCCACACTCTCTTCGTCCACGATGTCGGCAGCTCTGTCGTCATCCAATCGGCCAGCCTGACCGCGTGCTTGTGTGTTATATAGCTTCTCATTGAGCACTTCCACGGTCCCATCACTCTTAAGCCTTTGCTTTGTGCTCTCACCAAAGTCGCCCAATTTAACGGTAAAGCCTTTCGACGAAGCGTTCGGGCGCTCCGAGCCTGCAGAGAACATGCTCACGCTGGTAGTCGTCTCACGGAGTGAATCGCCTTTGCGATCCCCTGCCTTTAATGTGTCTCTATTGGAATCCAATATCGGAGGCGTCAACAGGTTTTTCTCTAACTCATGGTCGATCGCGCACACGTCGCCAGTAATAAAGAAGTTTTCTGCTTTGATGTCACGATGGATGTACCCCATGCTGTGGAAATAATTCACTGCGTGAGCGCCATCCAGGCAAGCTTGTGCTCTCATGCAAAACGTCCAGTGCTTTTCGTTCTTGACCAAGTTGCTCTTAAGGTCCCCGCCGTCGCACAGCTCCATGATCATCGCAATCTCCGGTGGTCGTACGCAAATGCCCATGAAGTTGACGATGTTAGGATGTAGGAGTGGCATCGAAAGCTTCGCCTCGCGCACAAACTCTTGAATGACTTCCTGATTTACCTCTTCTGGGGTGAAGAGCTTGATGGCCACGTTTTCTTTCTTCAGTTTCCCTTTGTACACGGAGGCGTGGGCGCCTTTCCCGATTTGCGTGTGGATGTCCAGGAAAGCGAAATCCACCGCGATGTCACCGATTTCCCTCATGACACCTTGTAGGTCATGCGTGACGAGCCGAATATCCATTTTTCCTCGCTTCTTTTCGCTCTCGTCTTGACCTTTGATTTGAAATCCTTGAGAATTAAACTTTCCCACGCCTCGCCAGAAGCGGGTGTCGGCCAGCAGCGTAGCGTACATGACCCACGGAAACAATTGGTTCCACAAAATAGAAAACGACGCGAAAATGCACGCAATTGTGACCAAAGTCTTTTCATCTTCTAAGAAAATGTCAAGACCTAGATGTTCGTCGCGAGTGTAGGCCTGGATAGGCTTCACGCTGAAGATGTTCACCGTGCAGTAGAAGATGGCGTACACGAGCAGGTACTCCACTGAAGAGCGGGCGGATCGAGAGGCCATGTGAACTCGGGAACTAATCCATTCGCATCGCATGCAAATGCTTACAATTAGAGCAGGTAAACCTGAGAGTACCCAGAAACTGATCATGGCCAAGTCATTTTCTGAAAACTTGGAAGACAGCAGCCAGAAACCAGCGCTGATCAGGAACCAAGGAATAATGTAACATGCTGTGGCGCGAAATGCTTTGTACGATACACTTCGTTGTAGTAGCAAAATGGGCACAACACTGAATACCGTCAACATGATCAAAGATGCAAATTGAAGAATATAGAACTGATCCGCAGGACTCTGTTCTGATCGAATAAAGGTAAGTCCAAGACCTAAGGCAGTAAGTAAATATATAACTACCATAAGTCGAAATATTGGTCTATAGCACGGTAACAATATGCGTACTGCGGCACTTTCATCGCCTTGCAAAGCCAAAGTACGCTGCCAATTTGCCAGCTGAATGAAATAGACGAATATCACTGCCGAAATTATATTGCCACAAATAATTGCAATAACTAGTGCATTCAACGTCAAATTCCGCCGAGTTATATTATGAACTGTAGGGGTAAGCGTCATATTTACCAATTGTTACTGCGGACGAATATGTTGCTTTTCTTTGCTTACAGCACGTTTTTTTTACCAATTGACAATATCTTGTATTGATGATTAGGCTCTTAAATGTGTAGTGATGCGCTTATTTATAAATGTATATCAATTCACGACAAATTAGGAAAACTTCCTGCTTTTCTTTGTTCCTGTTCTGGTTGCAATTTTTAGCCTATCCACTAAGTTTACCCCCATCTTGACTTCAAACAGGAGGTGTTTGAGTTTAAACCATTCGTTTGATAAATATTATTTGCTACGATCAAATTTGTGTCTAGATAACTAAACTTGAGTACTTGGGTTCGCCTTATAAAACAAGACTCTAACCACAATCTGCGATATGAAGAGACAGGGAGGAGATGATATTGAAGAGAACTTTTTTGAACATGAAACGGATGTAGAAAATATTCGTACAGGAGGTGCTTATGACTCAGGATCTGAAAGTGAGCTGGAGGCAACTTTGACTGCGACAGAAGTAGCGACGCTTGAAGAGAAGAAAGGAAAGAAGAGACGGAAAATAGCAGAACTTAAACAAGCTATTGCCAACAAAAGGCAAAGAGATACAGGAGTTGAAGAAGATGATATTTTTGTGGCTCCTACTGGCGAAATTAAACAATTTACAAGTTCAAATGATCAATGGACCATGTTCATGGACAAACAACCTGTGGACAAGCACTCAGGAAAGCTCCTGTGCTTGCTAGAACCGACACATTTCTTAGAAAATGCACCTATCAATGGAAGTTCCCCTGATGCACCATGTGCATTTACGGATGCTGTGAATGCAGCGAGTGTGCGTAAACAAATCAGAGAAGCCTCCGTTTCCGGAGAGATGGGATGTCCAGTTATTTTAGTATTAAGCGCTAGTACTTTACGAGTGTCGCACATATGCAATCGTATGAAAGGATTGCTTCATTGTCCTCATATTAAGCTCTTCGCAAAACACTTTAAAGTTCAGGAACAAGTGGAGCAACTCGGCAAAGAGCGGTACCCTGTGGCAGTGGGCACCCCGAATCGGGTGATGCGGCTGTTCGAACTCGGCGCGTTGTCAAACAAATCTCTTCGTCTGGTGATAATAGACAACGCTTTAGATGCCAAGCAATTTACCGCGCTCACGATGAATGGTGTCCGGGAAGATCTGTATGCCTTGTTGGGGTCCACGGTCCAAGCCCGCTGCATGCTCGGGCTATGCAAGGTCGCCCTCGTAGGTACGGGAACTAACGCTGTTGAGAGAGAGCCTGGAAAGGCTAAAGCACTGCCCAAAAACATGGCAACTGGTGTTCGCAAAGGATTCTAGGTACGTGACAATGATGCCGTCAGGTTAGGCACCGAACCCTCCGACAGGCTGACTGAAGGATGCCCGCAGAAAATGCCGGTCTCCTTGCAGTTCTGCTCCGTAGATGAGGGGATTGCTCTTGCCAGTCTCAACTAATGCTTCGTGTTTGCTTGCTTCTGCAGTTGCTCATGCATAAAGCGCCGAAACAATGATGAGCCCTTAAACGCTGACGGGTGCTCAGTCTCTGACGCCCTTGCCGCGCGACGAATTAAAACGATTCTCGCCGCGAATCCATGAGAGCCGTTTGATAGGAAGACCTGAGTTTCGCGCAAGTGCTGCTGGAGAGTTGTGTATTGCCCTAATGTGCCGCACTAACCTCGCTCTTCCTCCTGTTATTGCTTTCCTTCAGGTTCTAGTAGCATTCCTTCTGCGTCTGTCTTGTGGCGTGTGCACCGTCGAACCCATGGCAACCACGTATTACGTTGCGCATATCATGGTCAAATTGTTTGTATTGTTTAAAAAAGGAAAATCGAAACTAACTATACTTTGATGCATCTGAAAGCAAAATCAGGCCCCAACTGGGAACCCACAGAGGAACTTGGATTTTTCCAATCTCGATCATTCTCAAGCTTCAAAAGAAAAATGTCGGCTATGAAAATTGCGGCAAAGGATTGCCCACTTATATCAGTCCAAGTTTATAATGATCGTGCGGAAGTGACTCGTTCTATTCCTGTAACATCGTTAACTCCTGGTTGCACGGCAAAGCTCACTGTTCAGGACTTAGTTGATTCTATTGACCCTCAAACTGTCCGTGTGAAAGGAAATAAATTTGTACAAATATTGGAAGTCACGCAGGATCGCGTGCTTCGGGACAACAATTCTTCGTTATCAAATAATGAGGTGCAAAAACTTCAAGAGAAGAGACAAAAATTGTGCGAGAAACTTCTTTCACTTGACAAGCAATTTCTCATGCTAGAACAATATTCTACTCTCAACCAACAGTTTGCTACAAATAGCTTCAGCCGTGTTCAAAATTGTCCGCCTAAATCTTTAGATGAGGCCAAAGAGATCATGACTTGGTACGCAAGCGAAACCCAGCGTTTATCTGATGAAAAGGCAGTCATTGAAAAAGGAAAAAATGACACTAATTTAGAAATAAACAACTTAGATGTGGAGATAGCAAAGCTGAACGGCACCATCTATGCCAAGGCGGAATACATGCGCACGCTAAATGTGTTCCTGGATTGTCAAACCTTCACAGCAACGAGTGAGTCTCCTGAGCTACCACCACTCGTTCTGACTTACACCGTAAGCAAGGCTTCGTGGACGCCTAGCTATGATATTCGCATCAATAGCGACAAGAACAGTATGCAGCTGGTGTACTTCGCTGAGGTCCGTCAAGCAAGTGGAGAAGACTGGACAGACGTGACCATGCTGCTCAGCACGGCCAACCCCAGTGCTGGCTCCACTCCCACCCCGCTTCAAAACGCTATTGTGCGCGAAAAGGTGCATGTGTACCACCAAGAGTTTTCTAAATCGGGAGCTCCCAAAATGATGAAGCTGATGCGAAGCAGCAATGCACCGCCTGCACCGCCTGCACCGATGATGGCCGCCATGAGTCAAGCCAGGGGGGGCCTACAATTGCAGGCAGATTTCTCAGAAGGTGGCATGGAAGCCGAAATTGAAGAAGCAGACTCGAACATGTTCGCCGCAGAGGCGGGAGTGAAGAGCAGCTCTGCTGGCTACGCCACGGGTTTTGAGATTCCCCGAAAATGCACCATCGAAACGGATAACATGTCGCACAAGGTGATCATTGCGGACCTCACATTCACCCCTGAAATTATTCACTACTGCTCGCCGTCCACGACAGATATTAACGTCTATCTGCAGAGCAAAACGAAAAACTCGTCCACGTACGAATTGCTCTCCAGCGCCAAAGTCTCCGTGTTTCTTGATGGTGCATTCGTGTCTGTCAGCTCCATCAAGCACACTTCACCCGCATCGTTCTTTTACTTATATTTGGGCGTAGATGCATCTGTGCAATGCAGTTACAACCCGATTATTGTGCAGGATACGAAGTCCTGGGGTATGGTGACAACCAGCAAGTGCAAGAACTACTCGTATGTAACCAACATAACCAACAGCAAGCGCAAGAAGATTAAAGTCATGCTCGCCGACGTGCTGCCAAAATCTAGCAGCGAGAAGATTGTCGTTGAATTGCAAGATCCCAAACCATCCTCTGTCACCAAAAACGTCAGCACCTTTGTGCCCAACGCTGGTATGGCCAGTCTGGACACAACCAACCTAGCCAAAGACAATGGCGTATTCCAAGATGACTTAGGACATGTGCTCGTATGGCTGTGCACGCTGGAACCGAAGGAAAAGAAAACCGTTCCTTTCAAATATCAAGTCACTTATCCCGAGAACATGAACATCGAAGTGACAAAAAACTAAATCTCACATGACTTCAGTATATTGTAAGGAACTCCCTGCATAGAAAAAAGCTTATATATGTCAGGATAGCAGCCACCTATTGCAGGTCGAGAGCATCCAGTCATTTCCATTTATTTCATTAATGATTTTTTAAAGATTGATATTACAAATATATAAAATGTTACACATCTTTTAGGATTGTCTTTCAGTATCGTGCTTTCTGTAAAAGCTTCGGGAAAAATCATTAGCTTCCATTAAAGTCGAAGGCTTCACTGTTTGGCCAGTTGGATATTTCATCACTGCACGGAGTTCCACTTTTGCAAATACTTGCTGTGTCTTGCCATGAGGCACGTCGTCTGGATGTTGAAGGAACATGTGCTCATAATGCAACCACTTGTCATCCTTAAAGACATCACACTGAGTTCTAATAACATATCTTTGCAAAGCCGCTATAGGTTTAAGGTATGATACTTTTTGCTCCACTGCTAAAAACATAACTTTTTGCTTTATAGCTGTTTCGAATGAGCCAGATGCCGGAAACATTCTCCACCTGGAGAGCTCAGCCATGCGCAAATAAATGGCATTATTCATATGAAAATATGTATCAATATCTAAGGGCGAGCATCGCATGACGAGATCGCAGCTACGACTTGCTTTGTTAATATGTGGTGGTCTCAATTTCCCCATAACAATGTGCCATAACACGCGGCAGGTAAATATAAGCATTATGAATGAGTGCAAATGGTTTACTATTAGAATACTTCCAACGGCCCTACAATAACCCTAATCTAAATTAGCTGCTTTGACGAGAGCAAGAATATATAAACCATACACGTGGTATACCGTATAATGAACATGAGTTTCGAAGAAAAGAGAATTAAGCCATTTTCGGGTGTGCAAATGATACAAATGTGAGAAAAACGAAGAGAGGGTTTCGTAGTCCACTCACTGAGAGATATTTTTTTTGGTTCACGAACTGAATCTCTACGAGGTCTGATTGAAATGAATAAATTACCTCGCGCGATTCGCTTGTTATCCGCACATGGAGAAGCCGCATTACGCCCAACTATCGACAAAGGTAAATTCATTAAGCCGATGATCCCAAGAAGAATTGCAGCAAATATAAGGAATAGAGCTTTGCGCGATGGTACTTTCGGAGCATTTGAACCGGAGCTTGGAGGTTGGGATCCTGCTTGGGATTCTGTGAGAAAAGTACACATGATGAAACCTTATAAGGGACACGCTCGAGAACGTAATAGAGCTGAAAGAGCGAGAAAGGTCACTGCTTCCATGGAAGGCATGCCTGCGCGCTTTGAAAAACTCGTCAAAGATGCTAACGATCGCAAACCGAAACAAGATATTGCATATTTGTTCAAGAGAATACAATCGCTGGCCCCAATCATCATGCCTGGAAAACGAACGGTCTGAGTGAAATTTCAACTTATGCACATTCGATTTTTTGAGTTTTGCTTGATGAAGTAGTTCGGTATCTGGAGATGACATGATAGTGTATTATAACGTAAATAAAATTGGATGTAAATTTCACACTTACCTGTTAGTTTTTTCTATGCTACCATTTCATTTCTCGACCCACCACGCGGGTATAGATCGATGACAACCACTTAGGTACGAACAAACCTGAGCAACAAACTTACTCTTTCAAGTACTTGAGTAAGATATTCCTCGCTGCGGTCTCGTCACGCCCACCATAACCCCCCATCAAAATTGCAATTCTTTTTAGTTAGTTAATTTAGATTGAGTCTTTTAGTCGGAACTGTGTAGTGGAAATTTAGTTATTATGACTAGATGTTCGATGTTCGGTTGTAAAATTCAAACTCCTGAAGAAAGAGAAGAAAGAGAAGAGAAAAGAGAATTTTCGATTTTAAACTTCAAAAAAGTGCAAACTCTTTTTGATTTTCCCATGAAGATACGCAGTGACTTAGGCGCGTTATAATTGTGGCACAAATCCATTTGTCTTGGCAAGACTAATTCATTTATTCTCTCCCGACTTTGACAATGAGCGCCAGCGAGACTGTTAAAGCTAACAGTGGAGCCGAATTTTCGACTGAGCTTTTGCGTATATATTACAACCGCTTGTTCCCCTATGATCAAATGTTTAATTGGCTGTCATATGGAAATGATGCATCTGCCGAGCGCGATGTCCCTTTCGCTAATGTAATGGACAAAGACTTCTTCATGCGAAGAGAGTGGTCCTTCACGATCGAAGACGACATTTACATTCGTTATCAATGTTTCAAAGGTAAGATACTATGCACGGTTATATCATCTCGAATTCTTATTCAACAAAAGATTTTGCATGTTGTCTTTTGTGGGGTATCAATGCTAATCGATTCATTCATTAACAACAATTTATGTTTAATTGCCTTCTCATCCCTCACAGATAAAGAAGAAATGCGCGCTGCCATTCAGAAACGCCAGCCACATAAGATAGATATAGGGGCCGTCTTCTCAGCTCACCCTTCTGAGCACACAAGCTTAAGTCCTGAAAAGTTTAAGACCGTAGAAAGAGAATTGGTGTTTGATGTTGATATGACCGATTACGATGTAGTGCGTACTTGCTGCTCGGGCGCTTCTATCTGTCACAAGTGTTGGCCTTTTATGACCATGGCCCTCAAATGTGTTGATGTGGCGCTGCGAGAGGATTTCGCATTCAAACATATCCTGTGGGTTTACTCCGGTCGTCGTGGTGTCCATTGCTGGGTCAGCGATGCAGATGCACGCGCACTCTCCAATGAACCTAGAACTGCTGTGGTAAAGTATCTTTCGCTTGAGCTAGAGGGTAAAGACGACCGTCTGAGCAGGCAAGTGCAGACTCCTTTGCATCCACATCTGCAGCGAAGCTACGACCTGCTGGAGCCATACTTTGCGCGGGACATCTGTGGTGACGAGGGGCAAGGGCTGCTAACGCACTCACACAAAGCTGAATATACGAAGCTCTTAAATACTATTCCAGATGAGTTTGAAGATGTGCGAACTCGCGTGTACAAGTTGTGGGAAGACAAATCGCTGACTGGTACCGAGCGCTGGGAAATTCTCAAAGAGGAGATCACCACTGGAAGCGCCTTGAACAATAACAAGCGCAAGCTTGGCAGCTCCAGCAAAGATTTCCAGCGCAAAATGGATGCATGGCGTTATAAGCTGGTTTTCAGCTACACTTACCCCCGTCTCGATGCGAATGTGTCTATTGCGCAAAACCACTTGTTGAAATCACCATTCTGCGTGCATCCCAAGACCGGCCGTGTGTGCATCCCGATCGATCCTTTGAAGGCTGACGACTTTGACCCTTTTACTGTACCCACAGTGCGTACTCTCTGTGCGCAGATCGACGAGTATGACCGGAAGAACCCCAATAAGGCCACCCTTACTGCGGACGTGGACAAAACGGCCATGAAGGCGGCGGTGGAGTTGTTCGACCGCTCCTTCATGAACGGACTGAACACGGAGATCAAGAGAGGCTTTAGAAACTTAGCAGAGGAGCGCAGTGCTATGCAAGTTGACTTTTAAGGAGTCTAAGCGATGTGAAGAGATGCGTTTGTAAATGTAAATAAGTAACCTTCAGCTGAAAAAAGAAACAACGCTTTCCAATGTTTGTCCTTGATGTAACGCGGAGCTGGTCCCCGCATATAAACATAATATGCACATCTATTTGAAAAATATACAACTCAACAATGGATGTCACTCTCCTTTCAAGTTCTGGTATGTAAAGTATGAAATACCACATATATACACTTACAGAAATAAAATCAAATG
>JACCDO010019062.1_pt1 | contig 10509 bp, 5 predicted proteins | sample 7446101 | NCBI WGS metagenome assembly JACCDO01 (sample SAMN15323440, study PRJNA562643) | freshwater metagenome | isolation source: river surface water | place: USA:Blue River Watershed | collected 2017-08-16
CCCACGTTCTTGTTGTCCGTGTAGCTGCCCACGCCCTGCACCGACACATCGTCTGCACCCACCTTGTTGGCCACCAACACCGTCGCCTGCGCCGCCGCGTTGCCGTCGTACACCTTGCTCACATTCACCGCACCCAGCGTCACCGCCAAGGGGTTCACCACCAAGTTACCCGCCTGACTGGTTTGGCTGGTGAAATTGCTGCCGCTTTTGACAAAGTTGCTCAGCGTGATGCCGTAGTTGCCCACCCCACTGGCGCTGCTGGCAGACGTCCCCACCAAGAACGAGCCACTGGTGCCCAAGCCGTCGTCAAAGGTGTAGCTGCCGTTGGCCCCCGCTGTCAGCGTCACCGTGCGCAGCACGTTGCCGTTGGTCACGTATTCGCCGCTGTCGCGCTCAGCCCCGAGACGTTCGCCCCATACGCTTTGCTGGCGTTGCCCAGCGTCACCAGCAACGTGTCCGCTGGCACGATGGTGAAGTTGCCGTTGACCGGCGTGATCGTGTAGTTGGTGCTGCTGGCCGTGGGCACCAACACGCCCGTGTAGGTGTTCGCTGCCGTGTCCGAGCCAGTGCGCGTCACGCCCACACCTGACAGCACCGCAGCGGTCTCACCGTTGACAAAGCCGCTGTAGGTGGCCGTGAAGCTCGGATCCGCCTGGCCAATCAGCTTGGAGGCGTTTTGCGCTGTCATCGTCAACGCGGCGGGCGTGATGGTGGCCGCTTGTGTGCCTGCCAAGCTGTAGTTGCTGTTGTTGGATGTCAGCCCTCTGAAGGTCACCAGGTTGGCGGTCGCCACATCCTTGCTGTTGTAGTTGCCAGCCAATGTGCCACTGAACGTGATGGTGTCCCCCGTGTAGGGTTTGCCATCGCTGCTGTTGCCCGCTGCGAAACTCACCGCAGTAAGTAAACCGGGGGTTCCAGAGACGCTTGCGAGCGTGGTGCCATCGTATGTTTTGCTGCTGGGCACCGTCAGCCCGGCCAGGCTCAGCACCTTGGGGGTCACCGTCCAAGTTTTGGCCACCGTTGGGCCCACCAAGGCATAGGCGGCATTGCTGATGGTGATGCCCGTGTTGTAGGTCAACGCATAACCGCCGGCGGCACTGCCGGCAATTGGCGTCCCACCTGACCAGGTGGGCGTTCCGCTGAAGCCCGTGAAGGTGATGGGCGTTGCCCCGGTGGAGGAGGTGTAAAAAGCGTAAGTCAGATCGGGGGTGCTGCCATAGACCGTGCTGTAGTCTGACCCACTGGGGTCAAACAGGCCGACATAAACACCGGTTGCGGCCGCCATATTGGTGAATCCACCGGTGGTCAGCGTGCCGCCACCAATCTTGATGTAGCTGGAGCCCGTCGCCCCCCCACTCAAGGCCCGCGCAATGGTCAAATCGCCCTCGGTGAGGTTGAAGGTGATTCTCTTGTTTGAGGCCACGGAGATGGCGGCCCCCGTCGCCGTGAAATTAAGGCGCGTGCCCGTGTCGACTGTGATGGTGGCGTTGCCTAGCAACGACATGGCTCCCGCATAGGTGTTGTACCCCGCTACATTGCGTATGGCACCACCATCAGAGACCGTCAAAGTTTCATTACCAATTGCAATACCGTCCGGAGAGGCCGGCCCCCCCAACTGAAGGGTGGCGCCACTGGCTACCGTGATCCCTCCAGCGATGGTACCCAGAGCAGTGTTGCTGGCTGCACGCAAGGTGCCTTGGCTCAAGGTGATTGCGCCCGTGAAGCTGTTGTTACCCGCCAGAGTCAACATGCCTGTGCCAGATTTTGTCATTGCAGTGGTGCCGGCCACTGTTCCGTTGACAACGATGTTGCCTGCGCCGTTGAACAACATGCTGCTGCCATAGTTGATGGCATTGCCTGTCGCCGGTGCCAATGTCAGGGTGCCGGCATCGCTGGATACTGTCGTGCTGCCGCTGGCATGGGTCAATGTGCCTGTCAGGGTGTTGTTGCCACTCAAATTGCCCAAAACGTTGGTGGTTCCGGCGGTCATGGTCAAGGTCTCGTTGACCGTGATGCCGCCTTTGAGCTTCAAAGTACCTGTGCTAATGCTGGTGCCCGCGGCGCTTGAACCCAGCGCATTGGCATGGCTGATCAGCACTTCGCCAGAGCCACTGACCGTGGTGGTCCCGGTGTAGGTGTTGTTTCCCGTGATCTCCATGGTTTTACCAATGACAGAAGGACTCAAAGACAAACCTTGTCCCGCATTGCTGCCGTCAGTAATGGTGCCCGAAATGGTCTGGTTGACCGTGGTTGAACCAGAAAAAAGGGTGGCAGTGCCGTTGACAATGATGTTGTTGGGCACACTGGCATAACCGCCCAAATTGAGGGTGGCGGCGGTGCTCGCGTCGCCGAGCGTGATGTCGCCCGTGCCCACAGCACTGCTGACAATGGTGTTGCCGCCCATCACGGCAGCCCTGCCCAGTGTCAAACTTGCGTTGTTGCTTACGGACGTACCGCCTGTGTAAGTGCTGGCCCCCGACAAAGTGCTGTTGGCTCTGATGACCACGCCCCCGCTGCCCGAAATGGCACCTAGAAAAGGCACGCCACTGTTGAGAATTATTTTGCTGCCAGCCGCGAGCGAATAAGCGCCAGAAAAACTGTTTGAAGTACCTGCTGCGTAGTACTGGATGTTGCCCGCCAGCACATTGACATTGAAGTCCACATTGCCACCACTGACAAAAGCGCCTTTCATGTGCAGATCACCCGGGCCTGATTTTGTCAGTGTTCTAACGGTTGACGTGGGATAGAAGTAACTTGAATTTGAAAAGTCAATGTCGCCACCTAAATTCGGTGTGTCGATGGTTGAATTCCCGTTGAAGTATGTGTCAATCGCCCAAATTTTGGATCTTGTAGAGGCCGAGTTGGTCAGGGTTCCACCGCCGAAGGTGAATTGTCTTCGTGCAGAGGGAAGGCCACTAGCAAGGTCATTCCCCGCAGTATCAAACGTGCCTCCGCTGAGTGTCACGTTGGCCTTCGTGCCTAGCCCAATGGTGTTGCCGGGGTCGCTGGCCAGTGTCCATCTGCCTGCGGTTGCAGACAAGACGATGCGGTAAGCGGCGTTGATGCTGCTGAAGCCCTCGTAGACATTCCCTGCGCCAATTAGTTGAAGTTTGGTCGCATATTGTTGATTGTCGTTGTCTGTCGTGGAGGTGTTCAAGGTGCCCGTCAGCCGCAAGGTGCTGTTCAGTACCGGGGACAACCTGATCCCGCTGTTGGCCAGGGTCAAATCCAGTTGGCCTGAGAGCTCCGACGTGCCGGCACTGACATAAATCGTAGGAGATGCGCCCGCATAGTTGGCTTTGATGCCATTGGCAATGCTGTAGCCGCCCAGCTCTACCTGGCTGTTTGAATTCAAAGTCACAACGCCAGTGCCAAAAGGCCCGGCCGTGAGTGCTCCTGCTGCACCTGTGCTGTTGCCGCCCGCTGCGACACGTTGCCCAGCGTTGATGGTGATGCCGCCGCTGAAGGTGTTGTCGTCTCGCAGCGTGAGCGTGCCTGACCCCGTCGCCGCGCCATTCACGATGACGACACCTGTGCCACTGATGGTGTTGGGTGAAAAATTCTGATTCGTGGCCGCATTGAAGACCAGCGTGGCGTTGTTCACCACGTTGCCCGTGCCCATCAATGCCGTTGCTGTGGCCCCCCCATTGCCGAATTGCAGTGAGCCTGCAGAGATGGTGGTGGTGCCGGTGTACGTGTTGGCGCCGGTCAAAACGGCAATACCGGCCCCTTCTTTGGTGAAGCTACCAGCGCCAGAAATGATGCCCGAATAAATATTGCTGCCATTGATGGTGCTGGCTTGGCTGAAGGTCAGGCCCCCACCAGTGCCCATGCTGATGTTGCCAGTGCCTGCAATGGCCCCCAGCGCAGTCAGCTTGAGTGTGTAAGGCCCCGTCCAACTGATGGGGGCGGCCACACTGATGTCACCCGCACTCGCGCCTGCCCCAGCGGTGGACACCTCCACGTTGCCGCTGGCCAAGGCATTTTGCAAGGTGATGTAGTTGATGGTGGAGTTCGCGTTCGTTGAGTAAACCCCACCACTTGCTGTGACACCGCTTGTTGTGGCGGCTGTAGAAATGACGATGTTGTAAGGGTCAAGCAACCACTGGCCTGCTTGGCCTTGGTTGGCGCGCGTGGACACCTGAAGGTCATCCACACTCAACTGGTAGCTTGAGGTTTCGACACGCCCGCCATCGCCACCCATAGGGCCGGCCTCGGCTTGAATGCGGCCATTCACCGAAGTCACGCTGTCTGAGTTGTTCACATCGCTCCACAACACCACCTTGCCGCCGTCACCGTTTTGCGTGGCGCTGGCTACAATGCGTGCGCCTGGCACCATGGTCACCCGTCTGGCCTGCCGTGTATCACCAGTGCCCTGCCAGTCGCCCCCCACCAGCACGGTGCCGCCGCCCTGTGGGCCATTGGCTTCAATGTGGCTGGTGCCTGTCAGCTCAATGGACTCGGCCATCAAGACAACCTTGCCACCCTTTTCAATCAGACTGGTGGCACTCAGTTGGCCTGAGTTTTTAACCACCGAGCCCTGCAGCGTGGCCAGTGCATGGGCCGACAAAATGATTTGTCCGCCCTCCGCGATCACTGCACTTCTGTTTTCGACCAAAGCCGCAATGACTTGCGGGGTGGTGGTGATGCCCACCAAACCCGTGCCCGCGTTGTTAAAACTCAGGGTAATGGCTTCCCCGGAAGCCAAGGCCACCGTGCCCGCTTGTGCCACCACCAAGCCTTGGTTGCGCACCTCAGGGGCCAGCATCGCAATGTAGCCCCCTGCCACAGCCGTCAGCTGGCCTTCGTTGATGACGCTGGCGTTGCTGCCGTCTCGGGCAAAACTGGCCCTTCCCGCCATGAACTCGTCTGCACTGGCCTTGCCCGTGGTGGCCACCAATCCACCCACATTGACCTGGGCAGTAGGCGCGAAATAAACCCCGTTGGGGTTGCTTAAAAAGACTTGTCCATTGGCACTGATCTGGCCATAAATCTGGCTGGCGTTGTTGCCCAAAACATTGTTCAGCACCACCGCACTGCTGCTGGGTTGGTTGAACTGCACTTTGGCCTGACTGCCCACATTGAAACTGGACCAATCAATGACAGCGCGCTCGCTGGCCTGGTTGACGGTCATCAACGCCAAACCGCTCGGGCTGCTGCCGGTGTTGATGCTGGCATGGCCCCGAGTGACCACACCCCCTTGCGGCAATTGCTGCGCACTGGGCGGCGCTTGCTGGGCATGGCTCAGGCTGAAGACGCCCACCCATGCCACTTTGAGCACCGCCCCCATAACCGCTTGCCCCAGCGTTTTGCCCGTTCGGCTGCCCTTGCCCGAGGTGCGCGCTGTTTCAGGCACCGCTTGAATCTGCTGGCTTCGCCCTGAGCGCTTGAGACGGTAAACGTGGTTCATGTTCTGGCCAGCAATCAGAAATTCAGCATGGCCGAAAGCCACAAGCGGTTCAACTTGAGGGTGCCGTCACTGTCCGCGCCCGTGCTGGGCTGTGCCGCTGGGTTGTGGCCGATTCGGCGACTCCAAGTGGCCGAGAGTTCTTGACCTTGCTGACCTCGCCAAAGCAATGTCAAACCCGTGCCCTGAAGGCTCTGGGTGTTGAGGCTGGTGATATCGTTGCCCGCCGCGTTGGTGTTGCGTTGATAAACCCGAATACGGCCCCAATCGGTGAAGCCGTTGAGCGTCAGGGTGTCGGTTAAGCGATGCCTGATCCCTGTCGTGACGGTCCCGCCCAAGGTGCCGCCCGCTTCGTTGCTGGGATAAGCCCGAACACCCGAGGCGCCGCCCAAATACAGTTTTTCTGACGAATCCAGATTGCGGTTGGCCCACTGTGCGGCAGTCTGGATGTACCAAGTCGATTGGACCGTCAGCGCTTGCTCGCGGTTGAAATTGACACTCCATTTGCGGAATGCGCCTGCGGTATTGGCTGCAGCGGCGTCTGCAGTCGCGTTGGGCGAGCGGGACAAGTCCAGTTGACCCCAACTGACTTGCACATTCGCCGTGTTTTGTGCTGTTGCAGACAGAGGGTCACGCCAATTGCCAGAGATACCGGCACGCACCACATCGAGGGTGTAGTTCGAGACCGTGCTGGTGGAGGCTGCTTGGGCGTTTGCCAAGGCCAGATTCTCAAAATTTTTGTGGTCAGTGGTCACCTGCAGACTTAAATTGCGCTGAGGCTGACGGATCAATGGCACCAATAAATCGGCCCCCCAGCTTTGGGCCGACCCTGTGGCATTCAGCTCAGCAAAGGCGCCCAACAGCTTGTATTGCATGTGATTGGCATGCACACCAGCGCGCCACCCCTGAGATCCCACTGGCATGCTGTAGACCACACGCGCATACTGACTGCCCTCGGTGGCAATGCCCTGCAACTGCAAGGCTTCGCCCCAACCTGCTGCATTGTTCAACGCAGCGACAGCGCTGACACGTTGGGTGCCTGTCGAAACGCCACCAAAGTTATCAACGGACACCGTCGCTTCTCGGGCCTTCGAACGCTTCACTGCGACCAACACATCGGTATTGCCTTCTTGTCGGCCCTGCGCAAAAGAGGCCGTGGCCATGACACCCGGCATGTCCCCCATCAAAAGCAGCAAGCGGTCAAGTTGCTGAAGATTGAGCAGATCACCCTCTTTTAAATGGTCATCGGCCATGGCCCGAATGCGCTTTCTCGGAAATTTGCCTTCCGGGAAATCAATGCGCACGCGACCCAAACGCGCCTCGATCACACGCAAGGTGACCACGCCACCTTCGATTTCTTGTTGCGGCACCCACGCATTGGCCAACCAACCTGCCTCGCGGTAGGTTTGCACCAGCACCCAAGCCGCCTCTTGCAGCTGGGTAAGGCTCAGATCACGGCCCGTAAATCCGCTCAGAGCTTTTTGAAGAAGCTCAGGTTTAACCAAAGTAGGACCTTCGATGCGGAAGGCATTGACCCGCACCACAGGCCCGCCTTGCTGGGCCGCTGGTGGCGTTGGGGTCTGCGGCGTTTTGAGTGTCGGGGCGACCAAAACACCACTGGGTCTTGCTTCGAGTTGTTGCAACACCGAGCCCGCATCAGGCGCGGCCCATGCCAACAGCGGCATAAAGACCAGCATCGACCTGGCCCCCAAATGCGCAACCTTGTGAACCCGCGAACCCTTCATGGCTTGCGCACCTCGAGTTCGTCAAAAAACTGGTAACCCACATTGCGGATGGCCTCGATCACGGCGCCTTGCGCGCCAGCGACATGCAGCTTTTTGCGCAATCGCACCATGCGAACCTGAATGTTGGCTTTTTGCTCTTCACTCATGGGTACACCCAAGCACTGCGCAACTTGGGCGAAGTCGAGCCGGGTGTCTTGCGACTGGCTAAATGCCTGAAGTAAGGTGGCCTCGGTGGCTGTGAGCCGAACCGTGCCCGTAGGACCGGTTAGATCGAGCTTGTGGAGTGAAAGCACAACATTCAGACAAATTTGTAGATGCTGTGAATTAAATGAAAAGCCTCGTCAGAAACCTTTCAAAACCTTTCATTTTGTTAAATTTGCCAACCTAGACCTTCAAGATGAAGGCAAAAGAAAGGTTTAGAAGGCTTTTGCAGGAAATGATTTGGCTCTGCCGCCAGTTTGCCGATGTGCGGGCTAGCCGCTTGATTTCAGGCAATGACCTGAACCGGCACATGCAGCTGGTAGCCCACATTGCGAATGGACTCGAGGCAATGGCCTTCGGCTCCCGCTTGGCTGAGTTTTTTGCGCAATCGCGTGATGCGGACCTCTAAACTGGTTTTGCTGACATCGGCAGTGTCCAAGCCAAACATTTCAAAGAGCTGCCAGTTTTCTAGTTGCCCCGCTGGGGCACGTGCAAAGGCGGTCAGCAGTGTTTCTTCAGCGGGCGTTAATCGCACGCAGCCCACAGGCCCATGCAATTCGCGTTGCTGCAAACGCAAACCTCCAGCCGGCATCACGGTTTCTGTTTGCTGGGCTTGCCTTCGCCGAGCAAAGCTTTTGAGGGCGGCAGACAGCTCAGGAAAGGGCACTGGCTTGGACAAGTACCAATCGGCTCCACTGTCATAACCCACCAATTTGTCCTGCAAGTCTGAACGGGCAGAGATAACGATGATGCCCACCAAGGGTTGCGCCCTCCGGATACGGCGGGACAAGCTGAAACCGTCCTCGCCGGGCAAGTTCAAATCAATCAAAAACACATCAGCCGGAACACCACTGGCCTGGTCTTCGAGTTCTTCGGCACAGGACAGGGCCACCACCCGGTGCCCTTCGGCACGCAAGGCGTCGGCGGTCAGCTCGCGCAGATCGTCGTTGTCTTCGACGAGGACGATGCTCAAATAGGCAGCCATAGTTCGAATTGGATGTGGTCAGGGTCAGGGGTGTAGCGCAATGCGCCGCCCAACTGAGCCGCCAAGTTATGCGAGAGAAAAAGTCCAAGACCTGTGCCCGATTGCCGCTGCGCACCACTGCTGCGGTAATACTTGGCAAAAATTTGTTCGGGGTCAGGCCTTCCCGAAGGTCCCGGTTGGTTGCGCACCGCCAGCACAATGCCAGAGCGTCCATTGGCGCTTGGTGCTGGCTGGAGTGAAACCCAAACTGGGGCCTGCGGGTCGCCGTGGCGCGTTGCGTTGTCAATCAGATTGTTGGCCATGATCTGGAGACATTGCAAGTCGCTGGTCAGCACCAAATTGGGGGCGATGTGGGTGACGATGCGTTGTTGCGCTTCATGGCGGTCTTGCAGCCATTGCGTCAATTGTTCCGACAGATTCACCGTGCCCATTTGCAGCTTGAATTCCCGCTCAACCAATCGGTCAGTTTGAATACAACGATCAAGAATGTCTTTGATGGTGCTCACCGCTCGACTGACATAACTGGCTGTGCGGCCATCGTGCGAGCGGGTGCTGACGGCCATATCAATGATGGCCAAGGGGGTCTTCAATTCATGCATCAACATGCTGAGCAACTGGGTCTGGTCTTGCCGGCGCTGTTGTTCAACGGCCAATTGTTGTCGCGAGAGAAACAAGTGGTTGGCTTCTTCGGCCCTCAAATTCGCCAACTTGCGCGAGCGAAGGATCAACAAGGCGGTCATAAAACCGCCAGAGATCAAGCCATAAAACAAAATGCCATAGAGGGAAAGCAGCGATCCGCTTAACAAACCCAAACTGGGCAAAACACTCAGCGCCAAAATGGCAATTGACGAGAAGTAGTAAAGCACCAAGCTTGATTTGGGCAAACGGTATGTAGCAGTGTTCAATTCACCCAGCGTTGTTGATTTTATTTGGCTAGAAACACACAACATGGTCAACAGGCCTACGCCATTGAGCAGCATGTTCAGGTTCAAGGCTTCGCGTGTCAGGCCAAAAATGAGCAACATCATGGCCGCCGCACTGGTCGCCAGAAGCCCGCGTATTATCCAGTGGGCCCAGCGCGGCAAGGCGTAATCACTCAACAACCGGTATTCAAAAGTAAATGACAAACCTGTGGTCAACAAAACCAACCAGTTGTAAGCAATGTTGTGGCTGATGGGGGTCAGCCAGTCCCCCAACAACAGGCGGTGATAGCCCAAATAACTGGCGGTGTACAAAAGCAAAATCGTTTGCCGCAAGACAAAAATGCCGTTGACCACTTCGCGGTCTTGCAACCACGCCATCAAGACCCAAACCAACGAAGAAAGCAGCACCGCCAGCAGTGCTGAATAAAACAGCCACAGGTTGTGTTCGTCGCGCAGCATGTCTCGTGGAAACAAAGCCTCGACATGCATGAGCTGGGTACTGGTGGTGGACAAACGCAACCAGACTTCTCGCGGTTGTTGTTGCGCGGGAATCACAAAAGTGTGGTTCAGCGATTCAAACTCGGTGGACTGCACCGGCGTGGCGTCTCCGGTGCGGCGCTCAGTCGTGCCCTGCGCAAGGTTGGCCGGATCGAACAAGGTGATCTCGTCCAAAAAAACAGGTCGAATGCGCAACACCAAGGTATCAGGTCCGCCCACGGGCACAGCGTCGATGGTCAAACGAATCCATTGCACATGCGGCGTAAAGCCTTTGCTCAAAACACCGGTGTAAGGGGTGTAGTGGGCCGAACGAGCTTGCTCAAAACTGGCCTGCCCCGAAACATCGGTCCACAAGGCTTTTTGGCTGATGTGGTCTTGCGCAATTGCCGAAGTGACACTGGCCCATGCCCACAGCACACCCCATAAACCAATTTGAAGGCGGCGCAATATGTTCCAAGAGCGTTGGCTGAACATGTTTTCTTTTGGGTTACAGGGTGTGTGTGACGGGCTTAAATCCCGAGCAAGAATGGTAACAATGTCGCCCAGCCTGGGGCTGAAGCACCGGACGTCCAGCGCGGTTGACTTAAACTTCAAACCCATGAGCACACCCGACCGTTCCCTTCATCGCCCCGTCCGCAGCCAATACGAAGACTTCATGCGCCACGTGTACACCACGGGGGTACAAAAAGGCGACCGCACAGGCACCGGCACGCGCAGTGTGTTTGGCCACCAAATGCGTTTTGACCTGAA
>JACCDO010461259.1_pt1 | contig 10509 bp, 10 predicted proteins | sample 7446101 | NCBI WGS metagenome assembly JACCDO01 (sample SAMN15323440, study PRJNA562643) | freshwater metagenome | isolation source: river surface water | place: USA:Blue River Watershed | collected 2017-08-16
AGCTCTATGCTCCCGAGGCAAAGCCAGGTAATCCCATTCAGGCCGGCGATCCTAATGCGATGGTGCTTGCGCCACGACCGCTCGTTCAGAACTTCATCGTGGTTGAAGCACCGCCCGCGCGAAAGCAGGACAAGCTGGTGCGAGTGACGGTTCACTTTGTTCAGCTCGCACAAGACTTCCCCAAAGCCTTTGGCTTTAAGTGGGAGCCTGGGTTTACTTCCAATCCCCAGATCACGATTGGTCAGGACCCAACCGGGCAGGCCACCGCATCGGGTGCCAGTTTCTCGGCTACGATCTCGAGTTTGTTCCCAAAACTCAAAAGTGCTCAGGATGCAGGCTATGCTCGGGTTCTGAAGACTGGAACGGTCGTCGTCCGAAGCGGGCAGCCGGCAACGATCAACGAACAGACCGAGTTTCCATTCACTCGCCTGGGTCCCAACGGGCAGCCAGTGGGTGACTCAAAGCCTGTGGGGCTTGAGGTTTCCGTGACCCCGAAGGTGCTGGGTCAAGGGGACGAAATTGAGCTTGATCTGGACTTGAACCAAGTCAGTCTGGTGGCACGCGGTGCCGCAGGCGGAGCTCCCGTTACGGCGAACCACAAAGTGAAAACGAAGCTCTACGTTCGCGCTGAAGAGAGCGCTGCTGTTGCTGGGGTAACGTCTTCGGATATTAAGACCGACTTCAATAAAGATGATCCGAATGCTGGAAATTTTCAGGGAAATACGGACCCGCTCTTCACTCTGAAACACACGAAAAACTACGCAAAACGAAAAGCGCAGTTTGTGATCTTCGTGACTCCCCAGGTGCTGGAAAATGCTTCGGAAGGGACCGAAGATTTGAAGCGCAACTTCCGCGTGAGGGCCAACTAAGATGGCGGGTCATATCCTTGCCGTAGTCGGCGGAAAAGGCGGAGTAGGGAAAAGCGTCTTTGCGGCAAACTTGGCCATCGCTTGGCTTCAAGATCTGAAGCAACGTCCGCTCATCATCGATTTGGATCTAAATTCGCTGGGTGATCAAAACACCATCTTGAATCAGAACCCTCAGCGCACCATTGTCGATATTTCTCGCCTGCAGGGCGTTGCCCTCGATTTGAAGACGCTCAGTCCGCTCATTGCTCAGGGGCAGCCGGGTTACAGCTTTATTGGCGCGCCTAGGGACGCCGCAGCTGCGCGAGAACTGGATCTGGATGGACTAGGTCGCTTCTTGAAGGCGATCCCTCAGCATTTTCCGTTGATCGTCGTCGACTGCGGAAACGGAATGGATCCTTCTGCATGGCGAGTGTTTGAGCATGCAACGGCCATTTTTTGCGTGACTACGGCTGACGTGATCGTGGTGAACCAGACTCGGCGCGTATTGAGCAAACTGCAGGAGCTGATGTTCCCGCCAGAGATGGTTCAGGTCATTCTGAATCGCTACAATCCTTCCCAGATCGTGAATCCTCAGTTGATCCAGAAGAACTTAGGAAAGCAGATTTTCTCAGCGATCCCTGAGGACGTGGCAACCTGTGACGGCGCCCTGGCTAAAAGTGTTCCTCTTGTTTTGTCTGCTCCGAACAGTGCCATTTCGCGCGGCTACCACGATCTGGTTCGGCGCATCCAGCAAGGACGACTGCTCGAGAGCTTGTCGCGCCTCAAAAAGCCTACGGGAACAGCCGCGAAAGCAGCACCGGGATCTTCGGGGTTGCAGTTAGTTTCGGCTGGGGGTCCAGAGACACCGAGCGCAAGCGGGGGACCAGGAGCGAGAAGTCACTCCGCACCACTCGATGCTTGGACTCAGATGAAACTTCGAGTTCACCGCGCGTTGGTCGAGAAGATGGACTTGAAGAAAGTCAGCACCGATACCAGCGACGCCAAACAGCGAGCGATTCTGCGAGAGAAAACACAAAAAGGAATTATCGAGATTCTAGACGGCGAGGACACGTCTGGCCTCCTAGGAACTCGTGAGCTCAAAGGCCAGATGGTGAAAGAAATTCTGGACGAGGCACTGGGCCTTGGCCCGCTCGAGGATCTTCTGGCAGATGATTCCGTGACCGAGATCATGGTCAACGCGAGAGATCAGATTTACATCGAGCGTGCCGGTAAGCCGCAGATGTCGAAAGTGACATTCACCTCCGAGCAGCAAATGATGACTGTCGTCGAACGGATTGTAACGCCGCTTGGACGAAGGGTAGATGAAAAGGTTCCCTACGTTGATGCACGTTTACAGGACGGATCACGCGTTCACGTGATTATCCCGCCGCTTGCACTTCGGGGTCCCACGATTACCATTCGGAAGTTTCCGAAGAAGCGAATCGAAGCAAAGGATCTGGTTCAGTTTGGATCGATGACCGACGAGATCGCCGATTTCTTAAGAAGTTGCGTCGAAGCGAAGCTGAATATCGTCGTTTCGGGCGGCACAGGATCCGGTAAGACGACGCTGCTGAACGTTCTCTCCAATTTCATTCCTGCTACCGAGCGCATCATCACGGTGGAAGACTCTGCAGAATTGCAGCTCGGACAAGATCATGTGGTTCGATTGGAAACTCGCCCTAAGAACATTGAGGGCGAAGGCGAAGTCAGCATTCGCGACCTGATTAAGTCGTGTTTGCGGATGCGCCCGGACCGGATTGTCGTGGGTGAGTGCCGGGGCGGAGAAGCGCTTGACATGCTCCAAGCGATGAATACTGGCCACTCTGGCTCTTTAACAACGCTTCACTCGAACAATCCAAGGGAATGCCTAGCGCGTCTAGAGACCTTGGTCATGATGTCGGGCCTGAATCTTCCTGCCAAAGCGATCAAAGAGAATATTGCATCGGCAGTGAACATCATCATTCAGCAAAGTCGCCTTTCGGATGGTTCGCGAAAGATCACCCACATCACCGAAGTGACGGGGATGCAGGGAGACGTGGTCTCGCTTCAAGATATTTTCGTCTATCGCCAAGAAGGGATTGATAAGCGACGCAAAGTGGTGGGCCGGTTTGTTCCGACCGGATTCATTCCGAAATTCGTCGAAGAGATGGAGCAGAAAGGGATGAAGGTTTCGCGGCAGTTGTTTGCGGCGAAATGACCTTTCGGTAAACTCGGATGGACTCCTCCCTTTTCATGAAGTGGATCGGGCTTCTTCTGTTCTCGGGCGGCCTTTTTGTTGCGCTTTATCATTACAACGCGCGACTCCTGGAGTGGTTGCGGTACCAGAGTCTCGGGACTCGGGATTACATCGTTGAGCGGCTGAACCAGATGTTCATCGATGTATCCTCTGATCGAGTGCTTTTTGGTCTGTTCGGTCTAAGTTTCGGGGCGTGCACCCTCGTTTTTCTTCTTTTTTTGCCGCAGTGGTGTCCGGCGCTTCTTTTCGGGAGCGCTGTGGCGGTGGCGGGTTGGAAACTACCTCGTCCTTTGGTCGATTGGCTTTATCAGCGTCGCTTGGAGCGATTCTTATTCCAGTTGGTGGACGCCCTGAATTTGATGTCTAACGGACTCAAGTCCGGCTTATTCGTACCGCAGGCCATTGGCCAAGTTGTCCAGGAGATACCCGATCCGGTTCGCCAGGAGTTCAATTTAGTTCTGGGCGAGAATAAGCTCGGTGTCCCCCTGGAAGAGGCCCTGAACAGCATGGCCAAGCGAATGCGGGCGGATGACGTCGAGATGCTGGTCACTTCGATCAATATTCTGAAAGAGACCGGCGGAAATTTGGCGGAAAGTTTCGACACCATCGCAACCACGATTCGGGAGCGGATCAAAGTTGAGAAGAAGATCCAAGTACTGACAGCGTCAGGTTTTTATCAGGGGATGTTCGTCATGGCGATGCCCCCGATTTTAGGCGTCGTCTTTTACACAACCGATCCTGATTTCATGAGTCCGCTTTTTACAACGGCGCTGGGTTGGACCCTGGTCACCGTGGTTTTGGCGTTGGAAGTGGTGGCCTTCTTTGTCATCATGAGAATCATCAAGATCAACGTGTAAAGTCGTTGGTCTCGCGCTGTTTTCAACGGAGATTCCCATGAAACGTGTGCTGGTTTGGTTCCTTGCTGCGGTAGCGGCTTCCTCGGTCGCGTCCGCGAATGTCAGTCTGAAAAACGGGAACTTCTTTGTAGGCTATGTCGACATCCGCTATCCGGGTGGCTTCGAGCCCCGAATTGAGCGCGTCTATAATTCCAAGAGTCCCTATTTGGGATGGTTCGGCTGGGGGTGGGGCACTGAGTACGAGACTTCTCTGAAAGTCGCAGCCGACGGCAGTATCGTCGTCAATGAGTTCGGCGGTGGCTCTGAAAACAGGTTCGTCCCTCCGAGCCTAGGCACGAAGGAAGTGGAACAAGCCGCGCGAACCATTGCGGATGCCGTGCGGAAGTCGGGTGGGCTTGCGAGTGTGGACCAGTACAATCGCTATGTGAAGCGCCTTCAGGACGAAGCCGGCTTCCGGATGGAAGAGTGGGAGCGCCTTCGCCGCGAGGGGAAGGTAAAGCCCCGAGAAATTCCGCTCAATACCCGAATGGCCTCCACCCGTTTTAAGTATCAAGCCATCGTCCGAGTTCAGGGCGGCTACTTGCGCGGGTCTGAAGAAGGCCGTGCCGAACGCTTTGATGAGGCGGGCCGGCTCGTCAAGGTGACGGATCGAAACGGCAACTTCCTGGATTTTACGTATGGGAAAGATGGCCGCCTTCAGAAGATTACGGATAACTTCAATCGAAAGATCTTTTTGACCTTCAATCGCCAAGGACGCGTGGAGCGTCTTCAGGGCGAGGAAGGAAAAGAGGCTGCATTCCGTTACAATGAGCAAAACGAGCTGGTTCAGTCGAAGGACGTCGATGGCCATGCTTATGGCTATGCCTATAGTAATGATAAGCGCCACAACCTGACGCGCATTTCGTATTCCGACGGAACGGCTATGAACGTGGCTTATTACGGGCGTGAGCAGTTCGAAAACGTGAAGTCGGTGACGGATCGCTCGGGGACCGTCAGTGAATACGCTTATGAAAATTCGCCCTCAGGCGCCTACAAAGTGAGCGTCTCGATGAAGGAGAAGGACGGTACCGCCGTTTCGAAGGCCTCCTATGAGTACACCTTGAAGCGCAAAGCCGACGGGGAAGAGTGGACTCAGAGAATGGTGAGTAACTTGGATGGCGAGATTACAGACACCACCTACAGCGAGTGTTGCGGTCTGCCGGTATTGATTCGCCAGGGAGGCGAAGAAACGGCCTTTGAATACAATGCTCGCGGCGCGGTGACTCGCAAGAGTACTCCGAGCGAAGTGACCCTACTTTCCTATGATGCCAAGTGGGCGAAGGTCGAGAAGGTACAAGTTCAATCCAAGACGGATCCGAAGGATACGCGATGGTCGGAATTCAAATACGACGAGAAGGGCAATTTGAGCTTTGCTAGAAATTCCGATGGCAACGGAGTGAAGCTTTTCTATGATTCGAGCGGGAGAATTCGCAGCCTCGTGGATCAGAGCCAGCGTAGAATCGACTTCAAATACAACGAGCACTCAAAGCCCATCGAAATCACGGACCCTCAGTTGGGGAGCATTGTGGTTACTTACGGGAACAGCGGTGAGATCAAAAAGGTCGATAGTCCGGCTGGTCGCAAGATCGCTATGCAGGTGAGTTCAGCGTTCCAGAATCTACTCGAAATCGTTCGCCCTGCCGGCGTCTCGCTGTCCTTCTGAGAGAGGTAGCGAAAATGAAAACTGTAAACCTCAGCAGTTTATTTTTTTGGATCGGATTCGGGGTTGTCGCTCTCGGTACTCAGGCCCAAGGGGCTTCGCCGGCGCCCGAGGAGACCGGCCAGATGGCCCTGGAGACGGTTCGGTGTACCGCTAACCCGGATAACCGCCAAAAGACCTTGCCTCAGGATGGGGCGGGTGAGGCGGCCCCAGGCGGGGGAGTGGTCGAAGGCATCTGAGCGGGTGTCGGATTTGTAACGCCAGGGTGTCTACGAATCAGACACTTGAACGGAATCATCCGCTCCCCGATGAGCCGCAGAGGCTGAAGGCGATTCGGTTCTAGCGTAAAGCGCCGCAATGAATAGGTCTGTATATTCCGGAAAGTTATCGCAGCTGGCACCTGCGTTGCACTGATGGGTTCCTGTAGAGGAGCTTGTTACGTCATGAAAAAAACTATCTTGGGTATGTTCGTTATGGTCTTCGGTTTTGCCGCGTCGGCTTCGGCCTCGATCGATCCGAAGGCTTCGACGGGTCAGATTTCCCGAAGCCAAATGAGCGCTGTGGCGAATCGCTGTGGTGATTACAAGCTGAAGCAGCTTCCGTCGGAAGCGCCTTCTTCTTCGCAGAAGCGACCTGGCGCTGGCGTAGCGGTTCGCTGAACGGGTCTCAGTCTTCCTGATCGATTAAATCCTGAAGCTCGCGTTTACCCGCGGCTTGGATGCCTTCGATTGTGTCGACGAATTCTTCCTGGGTTTCCCCCCCAGAGGCGCGATGCTTTGGCCATTGGCTGAGGCGTCGCGCTTCGTTTTTCAGCGACTTGACCTGGGGGGAGCGCTCGATTCGCGAGAGCTTCGCTCCGACATGCTCGGAAAGAGAACGACCGTTGAAGTGAATGAGCTGTCCCGCAATGAGGACGGCGCCTGCAAAAAGGCTGAGTTTAACGAGTGTACCCAGAAGCTTAAGCATTCAAGCCTCCGGGAAGCGATTCAGCGCGAATCCAGCGAAGTTCCAGATGAACGGTTCCGCTCACGGCCTGGTGCTCAATCCTTTGGCGCTCTGCGGGCAGGCGAAGTAAAGACGTGAGCGTTGCACGCGGAACTTGCCGGGGGGGAGATACGAGAACCAGATCGCCTGGATTTTCCTGGCTCAGTCGATCAGCTTCTCGCGAGGCAAAGACATTTCCTAGTTCGGCGTAGAGAGCATCGTCGAGTGCACTCGGATAGAGAAGAACCATCCACTCCAAAGGGTCCGCCTCGATCCGGAAGAGGAATGCTGATGTTTCCTCGGTAGGTCGGTTTTCTTCGAGGCCCAAGTCCCAGGTTTCCGGGGCCAATTTCACCGAGCCAGTGCCGAAAAAATCAAACGGGCTGAAGTGGCGACTCATGGCGACTTCCCAGTCTGACGCAGCATTTTTTCTGCGCCGAGTAGGACGCGTTCGAAGGTTCTCAAAACTTCTTCCGAATGGAAGGGCTTCAGAATGTAATCGCGGGCGCCCACGTTAATGGCTTCCATCACGAAGTTTTCCTGACCGATCGCCGAGATAATGATGATCTTGGCTGATTTGTCGTCTTTCAAAATCTGTCGAGTAGCGTCCAAGCCGCTTTGCTTAGGCATGACGATATCCATCGTCACGAGGTCGGGTTTTAGTCGCTTGTACATCTCGATGGCTTGGGCGCCGTCTTGAGCTTCGCCCACCACTTGGTAGTCGGCTTGGGCGCAGATATCCGCCAAGGTCTTCCTGACAAATGCGACATCATCGACGATCAGTACGGTACGCTTCATCCGAGAGTCAGTGTAACCCGATCCCGGATTCGGGAGGGAAAACTTAAGCTTGATTGTCTCGGTCGGTCGTCAGTTTTTCGACAAGGACTGTTTCAATCGTCCGAGCGTTGGCTTTTCGGATGGAGAATTTCAGAGAGGCGGCCGGCGTATCAAAAAAGAGCTCATCGCCCGACTCAGGAATCCTGCCAAACTGCTGAAGGAGGAAGCCCCCGAGGGTTTCGTAATCCCCTTCTGGAAGTTCCAAGCGAAAGCGTTCATTGATCAGGGAAACTTCCATTCGGGCTTGGATCAGCCAGGTCTCATCGGAGAGGTGCTTCCAAGGCTGCGTTTCCACATCGTACTCGTCTTCAATTTCACCCGTGATCTCTTCAACGATGTCCTCAAAGGTCAGGATCCCTACCGCGCCACCGTACTCGTCCACGATCACGACCAGTTCCGCGTCGTCCCGGCGCATTTCCAACAGGAGATCGCGAAGCCCCTGGGTCTCGGCAACGTAATAGGCTTCTGAGATGAGGGGCGCCATGGGGGCATCCAGTTGGGGGCTCGTGGCAAGATCGGTGAGGTCAATGACGCCCACGATGTTGTCGATCCGGCCGTCATAGACGGGCATCCGTGAGTGGCGGTGTTGCCGGAAACGCTCAAGAGCCTGGCGAACGGTCGACGACTTTTCGACGCCTTCGATCTTCACCAAGGGGATCAAAGCGTGCTTAGCCTCTGCATCCTTAAAGTCGAAGATGCGCTTAATCATTCGGCGCTCACTCGACTTCAGTTCACTCTCGCGTTTGGAGTAGGTGAGGAGCGATTGAATTTCCTCGCGGGTCGATCGCTTCTTCCCGGTAATGATTTCCTCGAGCGGCCCGATGAGCTTCGAGATTCTTCCAGTGTAGGAAGACATCAGGCGGGTGATTGGAAGAAAGCTCCAGTAGATGGCATTCACCACGGGCGCCACTGTCGGCGCAATTCGGTCTGAGTAACGCTGAAAAAGAGTCTTTGGAAGGAGTTCCCCGAAAATCACCACGAGCGGACTGGTCACCGCCACGGCGAGAAGCTCGGCGTGCTCGGGCTGGGTCTCGATGAAGTGCAGTGCAATGATCGAAGAAATCGCGATCATGCAAAGGCTGGTCATCAGCAGGGTGGCTGAGAGAACCCGTTCAGGATACTGAATCAGTGCGAGCGCAGTCTTAGCGCGGGTCGAGCCCTTTCGGGCAGCAGTTCGTAATGCCAGCTTGTCGGCCGAGAGCAGGGCGATTTCACTTCCGGAGAAAAAGCTTTCGAGAATGAGAAGGGGGGCAACCCAGCCAAGGATCATGCTTCCTCCCGGGCGTCTTCAAAGAGGTCGTCAAACAGCTCGTCGAGCACATCGTGCATCGTCGCAATTCCAAGTGCGTTATGGTTTCGGTCCTCAATCACCGCGATATGGGTTTGGGAACTACGCAGGCTTCGGAAAGCCACGTTCAGCTTGGAGTGTGCCGCCAGGATCACTGGCTGGCGCATGACGGCTTCCACCGTAGCTTCTGGGGGAAGACCCGAGTCCAAGCGAAGTAAGAGCAAGTCTTTCCGGTACAGCACTCCGACTAGTCGCTTTCGGTTGCCCGCTTGCACCACTGGGATTCTCGAGAACTTCCAAGTCCGTGCTGCCAGCATGGCGTCTTGAACTTTCATGGAAGAGCTCACTGAGAATACTCGTGAAAGGGGAGTCATGATCTCGGAGACCGGACAGTCGTCCAGTTCGAAGACGTTTCGGATCAGGTCGAGCTCACTTTCGTGAATCGCGCCTTCCTTGTGTCCTTCCTCAACGAGGGTCAGGAACTCTTCCTCGCGAAGCATCTTTCTCTCTTTTTCATCCGCGGGCGCTTTTCCCCGGCTGATCAATCGAGTCGCTCCCTGAGTGACTCGTTTGAGGATAAAACGCACGGGGGTGAGTGCGACATAGAGTGCACTCATGGGCGTAGCCACCAAGGGGGCCAAGATGGTGTTGGCTCGTGCGCCGATGGCTTTAGGCGTGATCTCGCAGAAGAACAGAACGACCGGCGCGGTGAGCAAAGTACCTACCGCGATGTCGAGGAGTACTTTTGGGAGGCCTGGCCAAAGAAGCTTTCCCAGACCGGTTCCCCAGCCTCGTGAGACGGCTTGAGCGACTAAGGTTGCCAGAGAGATGTTCACCACTTCGTTGATCACGAGAATAGTGACTAAAAGTCCGGCCGGATCTGAGAGCAGCTTCCGAATATTTCGGTGCTGGATCTCAAATTTGCCCTTGAGCGATCGGATCTGAAATCGCGACAGGCTGAAGAGCGACACTTCGCTCATCGACATGAAAGCGGAGATCAGAACCAGGATGCAAAAGCCTAACCACTCCAGGGGTGTCACGGTTGGTCGATCCTACCCCAATTCGGGTTCGAGTGTCGCCCAATCAGGCGACTTTGTCGTAACCCGAAGTCGCCGACTTGCGCCGTCCCGATTTTCCGCCTTTTTCCTCGCCGGAGGCCGAAGCTCCCGATGGGGTGGTGCGGGTCAGGACTTTGATCTTTTGGACCAAGGCGATCTCAAGCACATCGTCGATGGTTTTCACCGGGATGAACTTCAGCTTGGAGCGGAACTCCTCGGGGATATCCTCGAGGTCTTTCTTGTTCTTCTCCGGGATGATGATCGTCTTGACCCCGTGGCGCATGGCCGCGAGAGCCTTCTCTTTCAGACCACCGATCGGAAGCACGCGTCCGGTCAGGGTGATCTCGCCGGTCATGGCCACATCCTTGCGGATGGGGATTCCAGTGAGGCGTGAGATCATGGCCGTGGCCATCGTGATGCCTGCCGAAGGGCCATCTTTCGGGATAGCGCCTTGCGGGAAGTGGACGTGGATGTCCATTTTCTCGAACATGTCTTCGTCGATGCCGAAGTCCTTAGCTCGTGAGCGGATCAGCCCCATGGCTGCGTGTCCGGACTCCTTCATCACATCGCCCAGTTGGCCAGTCAGGAGGATCCCGCCTTTGCCTTTCATCGTCGTGGTCTCGACATAGAGGATTTCTCCTCCCACCGAAGTCCACGCTAGGCCGGTTGCGATACCCACTTCATCGCGCTCTTGCTCGTCCT
>JACCDO011233680.1_pt1 | contig 10509 bp, 6 predicted proteins | sample 7446101 | NCBI WGS metagenome assembly JACCDO01 (sample SAMN15323440, study PRJNA562643) | freshwater metagenome | isolation source: river surface water | place: USA:Blue River Watershed | collected 2017-08-16
AATGCCTTGAATAGCCTTAGCAGTCCAAGGCTTAGCATCTCTTTTTACAAATCCCCTTTCATTGAGTCTGTTAGCAATTCTCAAGTATCCCCATTTTTTACGATCTCTGTAATAAAAGATGCTTCTAATGATAGAGGCTTCACTATCAACAATTTGAAGCCCACCTTCAGCAAGTTTATCAGGGGCATACCCAAAAGGGACAACACCGCCAGCAAATCGACCTTGTTCTTGGATTTTTCGTAAGCCACGAGTAACGCGTTCCTTGATAGTTTCACGTTCAAGTTCAGCAATACTAGAGATCAAAGAGATGTAGAAGTTCCCCATGGGATTAGAAGTATCTAGGGCAGGTTCATTGACTGAAATGATTTTGACTTTCTTGTCTTGAAAAATCTTAAGCATATTGAGCAGGTCAAGCTGCTTGCGGCTTAATCGATCGAGAGCAAAGAAAACCAGATAATCAACTTTCCCACGCTCAACCAATGCCAAAACCCTCTTAATGCCTTTTCTATTTAAGGAAGCCCCACTAACTCCAGCATCTTGAATGACTTCAACTTGGGAAGGATCAATTGCGCCAAATCTAGCAGAGATGGTGAGACGACATCGTTCTTCTTGGGTTTCTAGCGATGTTCCCTCGATTGCCTGCTTTTCAGTAGACACTCTAGTGTAGATAATGAAGCGATCTTTCATAGAAAAACTCACAATAAAGAAAGGGGTTAGGGATAGAAGGATATGTAGAATGGACCTCTATTCAACATATTTTATATTCTTTTTCTTTTTTTTTCTTCTGTATTTACTTACTTTTTTACTACATAGATTGCTTATTCAAAGCGATTAGAAAGCACATCTTTTAACCGCTTGAGTTCCTTTGCAAAGAAGGTTGTCGCTTTTTTAAAGTTTTTTGCTCCATCAACTATTGCTTGTTTTCTTTCTATAGGCAATGTAATCAAAATTCCTCACATTTGGTATTGTGAAGATCTGGTGCTTCTGATAACCGAAAGAAGCAAGCCTCAAAATACTACTCCGCTTCGCTATGCAACACTATTTTGAGGCTTACTTCCTTCCAATAATGTTGATCTTTACTAGCTTTTCTTAGGTTCTGGATTATTAGTTAAAGGCTTTTTTTAAGATTCAAAAATGGGTGATTCAGGCTTTTTCTAAGCAATACAAAATTCTTCGCATTTTGTATTACTTAACATATTTATTTTTAGCGACAAGCCTTTCATATTCTACTCTTCTAGCATATTTTTTTGTTGGGCTGGTACAAAGGGACAGTGGGTCAAGGTTCGAACCTCAACAAACGCAGCCCCTGGCTGTCGTCCCGGCTGTCGGCGTCGTTCCAGGAGCGGTCAGCGACACGGCAGTAGTCGGCGAGGTTCACGTAGGAACCACCACGCAAAACACGCGCGCAAGGGCCATTTTGCCATTCGACTGGATTTTCTGCATTTACTCTATTTTGATACGCCTCATCCCCCGTATCATGACACCATTCCCATACATTTCCAGTCATGTCATATAAGCCCCAAGCATTAGCCTTTTTGGTCTTTACAGCATGTGTTTCACGACCTGAATTTTTTGTATACCAAGCCACCTCATCAATTGTATTAGTTCCACTATAAGTCAGCTCAGTACCAGCCTTAGCACAATATTCCCATTCAGCCTCAGTTGGCAATCGATAGCCATTGGCATCCCTTTTCCACTCTACCTCAGCAGATTCAATGTGATCTCCATCCTTTTTGATTTGAGATAAAGCATAGCAAGGCTTAAAGCCCTCTAACTCACTCAGCTGATTACAAAACACTAAGCAGTCATACCAGGTCATGCTCTCAGCTGGTAGCCAAACACTTCCCTCAAAGTAACTAGGATTCCAGCCCATCACAGCCTTCCATAGCTGTTGAGTTACCTGCGTTTCCCCCATCCAAAAGCCCTTAGTCATTTTCACCCTGTGTCTAGGTCTTTCATCATCATCCCCAACCCCCTGCTCAGACCCCATCCAAAATTCCCCAGCAGGGCAATAAACCATATTGAACTTAATGTTATTAATGGATCTGGTATCAACATTTTTAGATAAAACTTCCTCCCCTTCCCCCTCGATATATTCTTCCAAGTACACTGCATCAAATTCACAATTTGGATACAACTCAGAATCTTGTGGTCGATATTCAATGTCAATCAAATCACCATATTCACTTTCACTAAAGCTACAGCCATGATTTTCTTGAACATAGGCATCAGCTTCCTCTTTAGTCAGCCCAGATGGAATATTCATATGTATTTCAGTTGTTACATATACTAAAACCGAAGTAGAATGAATTCTACGTATGCGTGCTATTGCCATTTTTAAACCTTTCTTAACTATTAATACTTGTTGACTGCTTTTTAAGAACTAGTTTATATCGAACTGGTAAATATCTAAAAGTCTCATAATTAGCTAGGTTTTTAATCAAAAATCAACATTTTTTAAGGATCAATAATATGATCACACTCTTAATACTAAGCCATAAAGATAAAAAAAGGCTATCAAATCAAATCACTAGTATACAAATATTTCTTAAGCTCTGCTACTGTCTGAAAATATCTGCTTCAGTATAAAATATTCTATTCAAGGGCTTTAAAAGCCACTGAGCTCAACAAAGGTATGACAATCCATATGTTGAACTAAACCCGCAGGTAGGATAGGAATCATTTGAGGTCTTATGTTAATGAAATTGTGATTAACATGAAAAACTTGTTCTCCTTGATATGTATGCCCAAAGTTAACATTAGGAGTATTAAACTGCCCATTATAGGCTAGATAAGCTAGATTGGCATTATTCATAACAAAAATTCTAGATTGGATTTGTGCCTGATACCAATATGTAAAGATATAGCGTTTTTGCTCTAGGCTCAAGTAGGATAGGTTGGGGATATTTTGAATATCAGATAAAATCTTTTTAGCCATAGGTGTGTTAGATGCTGCTGCAACAGACTGTAATAAAGTCTTCACAGTTCTATCCTCATATAGCTTAAAATCCAAGATTATATGAGCTAGGGGGGAAAATATATTTGTATATATTTCGAGAGGCTGTGCTGTTAAATTAACGATTTCCATAAGCTACTATTCCTTTATATTAATCATAAAACTATGATGGATATTGTCATAGTCAAAGATCATATAATGACATCAATAATGATGCCATAGAGAGAAGATTAGGCTATGCATATCTGGTTTTTAAAAGAAAGACAATATATTCTATCTATAGCTCTTTTTATGATAGCCAAGCCAAATGTTTAAGCTTAAGGAAGGACAGTAAAGCAACATAAAGATAATATATATACATGTAAATTTACTGTCCCTCCTTCTCACAGTCATTAGCTTTATTAGCTTAAAAAAAGAATTCATTCATATCCAGCACGCTGTTATCCTCTATTTTCCTATAAAATCCAGTGTTTGCCTATAAAAATCCAGTGTGTTACCTTAATCATTTAGAATAGTCTCCCCCCCTACTCTCTCAAGTAAGCTTTTTACAGTCTTTTCTTTATACCTTATCCTCTATATTTTACCCTACAATCTCCTCAATCGCCTCCCCATCACCTCTCCTAGCCTCCTTTAATTGTGTCCATAAAGGTTTTTCTATAATTAGGCATCTTGCTTGCTTTTTTGTATGAGGACTTAATCGCTTGGAGTCTCTGCCCTTAAAAAGCTTTCTAAAGAGCTTTCCAAATCCTACATTGTTTAAATCTAAAATCGCTTCCTTCATGTGTTCAGCACCAACAGCCTTAAGGTCTAAGCTTCCTACTAATTCCTGCATGTCCTCTATAAATAATGGGGTCTGTGGTCTTACCTTCTCAGCCAAAGCTATTTCAAGAGGATGCAGCATGGGGGTTTTATTGATGCTTGCCATATAGGTGAAATGAGCCCATTCTTTCACATCTAAAAGAGCATAGCTAGAGGATAATCCAGCTGATGACAAGAAGCTTAACCTTCTTTTAATCTCCTCAACAATCTCAGTCCTTTGTCTTTCACTGATTTTCATGCTCTTGGTAATTTCCTCTACTCTTTCTATAGGCACCTCCTCACTCCCAATCATTTCTCTTAATACACTCCAAACACAAGATTTCTCTTTTTTATCCCCCTTTGCTTCAGTGCTCTCACTAACTTGTGCTTCAATACCATATAGAGTTTTTAGCTTAGAGAAGTAATAATCCCAGCTAGCCTCATTATTATTTTCGACTGAGACAATGTTAGACAACACCCCTTGTACATTCATTATTAAGGTACCTTTCTTGCTACAAGCCAGTATACCATGTAAGGGTGTGTTGGTATGCTTAGCTGAACTTGTTTTTAATGTATGCTGTGTAGCTTTAATATATTCCTCTATTTCCCAAGGAGACAAATCATCCCCCCCTAAAAGAGTTAATCTCTCATTCTCAAATGAAACGAATTTTTTTGCTTTTTCAAGGTAAGCCCTGAGATATGTATCATTAAAGCATTCAACCAAGTCCTTGGCTTTCCTTTTATTGGTAGAGATAAGCATTTCTACAGATTGCCCCCCCCTGCCTCTGTCAGCAATTTGTATTAGGGATGCTGTGCCTATCTTCCCAGCAACTAGAATATGGTCAATAAAGGGCATAGACACGCCAACCGAAACCACCCCAGTAGCTAGTATTACTGACTCCTCTGGCTCCTTGGGTATGGCTAATCCATTGAAGATTTTTTTAAAATCCTCAGTATCTTTTTTGTCAGAGGTTAAGATGAGAGAAGATACTGCTTTTTCTTTGAGCTTGCTATCTAACTCATAGAGGTCTTCGATGTCATCCTTATAGACTAGGATCTTTGCTTTTGAATTGTTATTTAGCTTATCTATACAGCTAGAAATCACACTATCTAATATATTAGATGTTTTGATTACATTTAGATTAAACGATTTCTTCTCTTTGGATTCTAACTGTATTGAATTGAATGAGGCTGAAAAAACTTTAGACAGCACACAATTCGCTTCATGTCCTGTTGCAGATAATAACAAAGCCTTTGTTCCTCTTTCTTTGATGTGAGAGAGGATTTTTGATGTAGCACCACTCCTAAAATGCTGAGCAAATAGATGTACCTCATCAATAATAAGCAAATCTTGCTTTCCAAGCTGAGGGAGGATCGATGCCAGCTTTTCATAGGAAAGCACCACAAGCCTCTTATATTGCTTAAGTGCTTCTCCATCCCTAAGTATCTGACTTGTCTTATTATCTAGATAATCTGAAACTTGCTCACGAAGAGAGATTAATGGTACAGCAAAGAATATTCTACCCTGTATAGAGCTCCCTGGTAAATCCTTAAGACAAAATCTTGTCTTCCCAGTTCCTGTGGGGCTCATTAGCATAGTTACTTGATGCTCTTGGATTGATTTTATAATATGGCAACTAGCTTCAGAGACAAACCTATTAATAGGTATTTTCTGATTCGCTTGTTTAAGGCTGCTGAGATGCTCCTGATAGATAGGCTCTTGCTGTAAAGGTTGATTAGTGGTTTTCCTATCAAAATACCCATACTTGTTAAGGCTTTGCAATATTGCACTTTGATCTCTTGATTGATCATAATCCAGCAAGTGCATAATCTCAATCAACTTCTCTTTGCTTAGTCCTAGACGAGCTATATAGGATATTGCTTTAAAGAAGGCATTATAGCGTTTTCCTAATCCAATAGGAGTTTCCAAATAGACTTGGGCAGCACTTAGTGCTTTTTCTTTCCTATGTGCTGGCAAGACTGCCAACAGTTCATTAAAATCGTTTAAGGAAGGTTTTAGGTAAGAGACTATAGGCTTTGGCTTTGGCTTTGTTATATCCCCATTATTAGGAATTTTATTTCTAGATGGTGTCTGTTTCTTTAATGCTTCTTGATATCCTTCTAGTTCTTCAATTTTGATCATTGATTGGGTAGGATTAGAATTTATCCAAATCTCTTGATCATAACTAGCATACATACTTGATGCTGGATTTTTAGGTGCTTGATCAACTTTTTCCAATCCATTTTCTTCAAGTGTTTTGTTAATATGTGATGCTATCAAATCCCACGCTCTCTTAAAATCATCTTCCCCTATCTTCGAATTCACTTTTGCTAGATTTGTCCAATAGACCAACTTTAAGCCATCGCCTGAAGGACTAACAAACATGGTCACAGGCTTACACAATGATTCACTTAAAATAGCCTTTGTTCTATTGATTGTTTCTATGTTTCCTAAATGATCAATATCAAAACTGATCAAACTTGTTATTGTACCTGCTTGTATCTTTCTTAAATCTTTTGGCTGATAAAGTCCCACTCTCACAGAGGGAAGCTTAAGCTTTTCTAAAGACCTCTGCTTTTGGTCTTTTATTGACCTCACTTTATTGATTTGTTTCTTTAAATCACAACCATTAAATTCATTACCTTGCTTTACATGTAATAGGTACTCGCCAAGTGTAATAGGTGTATCGGTATGAGTGTGTTTCACTGATTTAGTAGTGCTTACTAATATTTGTAAAGGAGATTCTTGCATACAACGCATTCTTGCTACCAAATTTTAAGAATTAGCAAGGTTTAATAGAATATGCTTTATTTACAAGATTTTGAAGTTTATACATGCCTATCAAAGAATGATGTATTGACATGTGTAAAATTTTTCTATACTTTGTCTTTATAGCTATTGCTAGGGGTGTTTACTTTGATCTTTGGTCGGATGTGTAAGTAAACACCTTGCTAATCTGTGTTAGAGTTGTTGTGTCTTCATCTTGTCTAAAAAAAAGAGAATGTCAAGAGCTTGATTTAATTAAAACCTGCTTATCTTTAAATTTTTTCTCTTTTACTCTAAAAATCCGCATGAGCCTTAAAGATACTATGACATTCTTTGTTGGTAGAGCATCTTAATTTTATAAACCAAAATGAAAACAGAAACGATGTTTTGCCAATATCTTGTTTCAATGTCCCCTAAAAAAACACACATTTAGGTAGAAACATGCTTTTGGGGGGGAAGAAGTAGGGTAAAAACAGCATTTTGGCAAAACATCGTTTCTGTCAATTTGTTTTTTTATTTTTCAAAAAGTACATCATATCATCATCAACTGAAAAATCATCATCCTTTTGAAAGGGATTACTTGGGCACTTCACACCATTTTTAAAAAATTCCCATTTCTTGCCCTTTTCCCTTTGTTGAATTGTGATTACGTCTAAACCAAGTTGGAAGCGATAGTTTTTTAACAGGGCTGACATTCGAAAGTCATCCCTTAGCATATGCAAATTTCCAATATTTATTAAAAACTTTTGGGCATTCCTAAAATTTATGACATTCTCTATATCTGCTGAAACTAAATCTGGTTGAAAACACTCTACAATTCCAGATTTTAGGCCAAAGAAGCATGTCAAAAAAATATTTGCACGATCGGTTTTATCTTGCCCTATCTCATATAGAAATGGGTTCTTGTCATTTTTTTGTTCGGCAATAGCATTTATAGTTTGGCGAATGGTTTCAGAATCTATCTCGAAATCTAAGAAAGTTTTTAGGTAGAAGGATATCTGGTCTAAGGCTAAAATATTGATATTTTGTACCTCTATGGCTTCATCTCCCCCCCTTTCCTCCCTCTTCAAAGTTGAAAGCATCCCCATATTCCAAAGGTAACAGTGTCCATTCCGATAAACCAAGATTTCTTTTAAAAAATCATCTCTTTTAATGATAGATTCAAGAGCAAGCGATTTGGGCATGTCATCAATACAATAAATGTTCTTTCTGTCATTGAAACTCATTATAAAATGCTGGGGGTTAAAATCAATGTATCTTTTCATTGCTGACTTTTTATCAAGATTTATGTGTGCATAATGTGATGCCAAGTTATAATCAAAGGGGATAGCATCATTCATGGTTTCTGGAGTTTTCTTTGGCAAAATATTGATAGGGATATCATAAATCCGTCTAATCTTTGGAATATCATATCCTCTCCCACTAAGCGATTGGCTGACTAATCGAGATAACAATTCATCAGCATCTTGTATTAGATCCTCTAAGGCTTTTAGCTTAGAGGATCTAAAGAAATACAACGAAAAATTGACAAGATAAATTGAGTTTTGAGAATCGCTTGATTTTATTAGTTCAAATTTTGATCCCCAAAGACTTTCAAGAGCCCACCTTGAAAGATTAATTGACTGATTTGTCAATTGAGAGTCAGAATCAACGAGATATGCTAAAAATGCCTGGCATTTTTGTTGCATGTCTTTATGATTAGGATAAATTATCATAGATGACGAAAGTCCAATACTATGAATGTTCTCATATTTTACAATCTCTTGTATTATGTTTCGATGTTCATTTTTATAAAAATCATCTAACCAAGTAGGCAAAACACCTGATTCAAAATACTCAGAGTTCTTTTCTAAGCTATGCGTGTAAAAAGTCATTGATTGCTCCATGATATAAGCCACTAGATTTTAGTGGAGGGGTGGAATATGGGTGTTTTAGGTGTTTTTTAGGGGGGGTAGACTAGGGTATCTAAAAAAAAGACTAAGGGTAGCAGGGGGGGATTCCCACCTTTTGTTTAGGGGGGGAGATAGGGTAATTCCCGCTATACATCAAGCATGTTGATTCAATGAAACACAGTCAAACATAAAATGAATTGAATAATAAAAAAATCAAAGCAAAGAGATTGATGCTTAAATCATGACCCCAAAATGAAAGACTAGAGGCCTATAGATATGAGAACATGGGGTTTCGCTTATTGAGGTGTGAAGATTGATTTTGTATTTGTAATATTGACAATAAATATCTATGATTTTTAGATGATCAGTTATCAATCATTTAAAGAAATACTGTTTAGTGTTACCCATTTATTAGTGTTACCCATTTATTAGTGTTACTCATTATCTAACATCCCTTTAAAAAGAGAAATAGTTGATAAGTTTTTAACAGGAAAAGTCTAAGAAAACGGTCATTTTATTATATGATAAAATTCAGTCTATTTTCACTGAACAAAAGTATAAATCTAATCCTATCAAATTCATTAAAACTATCGATTTTATCGTTTCTTTAGATCATCCAATTCGTCTGCCAAGAATGCCATTAGAGCTTCTCTAACGACTTGACTTTTATCTGATCCAGAATAAGCAGCTTTCAAAGCAATGGCCTTGATAAGATCTTCTGAAAGATAGTAACTCATCTGTCTAAATCCTCCTTTAGTTTCTCCTCTGTGTGCATGAATAAGCTTTGAAGCTGAAGACAAATCAGCTTGTCCATGGTTAATGGCGATAACAGCTTTCTTAATTTCTTTAGCCATTTATGTACTCCTATACTTTATATTGTGTTGAGATAAAATCATCGATATATTGGGCGATTTTGTTGAATTCTAGAGAGATAGGTAAATTTGGGCTTTGAACAACAACTGGTAGCCCATCTTTAAGGGATTTTTTAGCAGATACAGTTCTTTTCAATACTCCTAAAAGATTGTATTTTTCATCTAACAACTTTAGAATGTTTTGATCATCTTTAGTTCTAGAATCAAAAAGGTTTGCGATAATGCCAAGAACTTTTACATCCCTATCAAGATCTTGATTAACACCTTCAATTGTTTTTAGAAGTTCCTCTAGCCCATAGCATGCTAAAGAAGAAGTTTCACAAGGGATTAAGACCCAACCAGCAGCCGCTAGACAATTCAATGATAAGAGTCCAAGTTGAGGAGGAGTATCTAGTAGGATGTAATCAAACGAATCCTTTACTTTATCTAAAGCCTTTTTTAGTCTCGTCTCTCTAGCCCTTTTGGATACTAGACCAATTTCAGTCGCAGAGAGGTCAGCAGAAGAAGGAATAATACTGAGATTAGTGATATCTGGTACTTCATAAATCGATTCTTGAATAGATTTATCATCTTCCAATACATTACAAATGTTTGTAGGAAAGTCATTGGGATTGAAGCCAGCAGAAATGGTAAGAGAAGCTTGGGGATCACAATCAATCACTAAAACCTTTTGATTAAGCTTGGTCAAGGAAGCTGCCAGATTGAAGGTGATTGTGGTTTTCCCAACGCCACCTTTTTGGTTGGCAATAGCAAGTATGGGCATATCAAAAAAATCTTTCAAAGAAGATCATGAGAACTTAAGCAGTCAAGAGATTACACTCTAATGTTTAAACACCAAGCATTATAAAATATTGAACTACATTTAAAATTAAAAGATGACTAACATTTTAACACTAAACAATGACTAACATTTTAACACTAATAAATAAGATATTGATTTTATTCATTTTAAAATAGAAAATTAAGTAATCTTTTTTAAGGCTTCCTTAAAGATTTAAGGAGAAAACCAGATGGTTTTAGATGATTTTAGGATGAACAGTTTTTGGTTGGTTGGAGTGTAGAGCTTCTTTCCCCTGATAGAAAGCTCTATTACGGAGAATGCCTTGAATAGCCTTAGCAGTCCAAGGCTTAGCATCTCTTTTTACAAATCCCCTTTCATTGAGTCTGTTAGCAATTCTCAAGTATCCCCATTTTTTACGATCTCTGTAATAAAAGATGCTTCTA
>JACCDO010202631.1_pt1 | contig 10508 bp, 6 predicted proteins | sample 7446101 | NCBI WGS metagenome assembly JACCDO01 (sample SAMN15323440, study PRJNA562643) | freshwater metagenome | isolation source: river surface water | place: USA:Blue River Watershed | collected 2017-08-16
CTTTTTTGTAAGATTGTAACTATATTTTGTTGGTACCATTGTGTTCGTTCAACTCCCCCTCAAATGCAGCGATAGCCGGCCTAAAGTACTAATCCGAGAAATATACATATAAAGAGGTATATACGAAATAATTAACCTCTCTCATTTTATAGTTGCGGATATTGCGAAAATTTGCGCATTTTGAAAGTATAAATTTGTAATATCTTTCTTTTATGAGATTAATAAAAACTTTTTATTAAGTTGACATTTAATGTGGCATCATCTTTGAAATGAAATAGAGCTGGTTTTCAGAAAGTTTTTAATGTCATTATCATTGTATTTGACTATTTTGACGTTGTTGGCTTCAATCGTATTGGGTACAACAGATCATGAGATAAATCCACACAATGCAGATATTCACTCCATCAATGGTTATAGCAGCAGTGAATGTTGCGCAATTTTTATGGATGGTGACGATACATTTCAAAAAAAAAGCAATTATGATGTTCTGCATGTACTAAAGTGTGTCAACAATAGCTTGAGTATGACGCAAAAGTTGAAACCTTCCGTGCTTACTTTTGCTATATTTGCGTCTTCAGAAATTTATCAATATGCAGCTCATACGGCCCTAGCTAATGCTTTATACTTAGAACGTCGAGGATATGCAGGTCGATTATTAAGCGTCGACACTGGTGACGATTTTTATCCAAAAGATAGACGATGGAACAAAATTCAAAGTGTTGTGAAAGCTTTGACACCAGCTAACGGATGGGCATCCTTGCAAGACAGTTTAATTTTCATTGATACTGATCTAGTCGTTTTGAATTGGTCCTTGAATCCTGCAGAGGCTCTGTCTCGTTTTCCTCTTGCCGACTTAATTTTGTCCGCCGATGCTCTTGACGTTGGAAATACGGGTTTTCTAATTATACGCAATACCGTTTGGAGTAGAATGTTTTTCCAAGAATGGTGGGATTCTCGCCACATGCCCGGCACCTTTTGCGACCAACACGTCTTCAATAAATTGTATGCAGCGTTGAAAGCGAATGGACAGTCACACAAAGTGGCTATTCTTGCGAACAACGCCGTCAATTCGCGATGGCCTGCGCTCGAGACATTTAGTTCAAACGACCGGGTGCTGCATTTGATGGGCGAGACGACCCCCTACCGCACGGCCGTGGCGCGCTTTGCGTCCCAGGGCATCTGCCAGGCGCGGAACAAGGCGATGCAGAACAACGTCAGAGGAGAAATCACAGCAGACGTTTTGGAGCCACACATCTTGCCTCAGCTGGGGTTTTCACAAAATCGATTGGTGTCCTTAGCGCGTATGTCGCTGGAAGAGGTGCGTGACCGGTTACTCACGAAATGCGCTGCCACCACGGCGGTGGAGGAGGATTTCGATCGGCTTCACGAGGCGATCACAAACACGTGCGATGACAAACGCCCTTATCTCAGCAGTACCCCGCAACAGTGCGAGAGCCATTTTCTGCGGGAGTTTCAGCTGACTTTGCAAGCGCTTAATCACAGCACAGTCCCCGTGAAGGTTGATGCGCACGGAAGCTTCGACATGCCTGCAGAAATGCTCGCGACCAACAAAAGCGGTAGTTACCGTCTGTATCTCGCTGACCACATGACTAAGGTGCTGTACGATATTGTCTACTTCACACCCAAGGCGCGTAAGCAACAGGCGGCCCAGCGCATGCTGGACTCGTTGACAGAGCTGAGTGCCTACGTTAACATGAACCAGGTGGAGAACCGTCGCTACTTCGCGCACAAAAGGGGATTGCTTCATGCTCAACTATGCACATTTTACATGCTTGAAGGCGATTGGCAAGTGGCGCTGCATGACGGAGTTCAGGCTGTGGACGAGCTGAGCGCCGTCATGACCATGACCGACCAAGCGAACCCTGATTTCTCTGGGTTCTTGCTCGAGTATATTGAGATATCCTCCAAAATTGCCGAAATATTTATTCATCTGACAGCCTTTAGCGATGCTGTAGAGTGGGCAGAAATAGCGCTGCAAAATGCGGAAACGCTTTTCCAGACGTATAGTGGTGAAGAAAGGGTCATGGCGCAGCAGCTTGCGAAATTGCATCTTCTGTTGGCCGAGGCTTTCTTGCGCTCTGGTCAACTCGACAGCTCTCGGCATCAATTGGCTTTATCTCGGATGTCAAAATTGGCTTTAGATACAGAGGATAATCTGAGTGCGTCGCTACGCAGCAAAGAGCAGTCTTTGATTCGCGAATTGGAATAAAATGAAACTGTACACTAGTTACGTGAAAATGTACATATGTATAAAATTTATATGAAGCCGACTTCCCAACACTACATCCGTTGTATCCATTCACTTTATATGCTCTAGAGTCAATAACGTAGTTCTAGCGAAACACATCCCGGTAGATATCCAACATATGTTGGATCAATGTTTCAATACATTAACAGATTGCTCTAGGGAAAATGTAAAACTAACCATAAAATCCATTGACTTCTCAAATCCTATACTCCAGTTTCATTAATTTTTTTAATGCCTTGAAGATATTTAACACGTCGAGATAACGATTCTGCCAATAATTCATGATCTGATAAACTCTTTTGCTGATAGAGTTCAGGATTACTGACATCGCCATCAAGAAATTCTAAGAGCTCAACAGGAATTTCTAGTAAAGAAGAGTGGTCCATATTTTTACCAGACATATGCAACTTTTCTAACGATGAAGCGAGAGCATTAAACTTCTTGGACAAATTTTCAGGATTATCAATATTTTCAGTCTTAATACTATTTTGGAAATCTACTAAACAATGTATACTTTCATATAACGTTTGCAATTTTGGGTCCTTAACATGCGACAAAGAAGTCATTGATATGCGTGTATTTCTTCGGAAAAGTTGAGGGTCGCATATTTGACGAACAAAGTTTGCAAAATCTTGGACAAGGAAGTGAAGCAGGAGAGAGAGAGACGCTTACAATCCGGAAGGTTGCATTCAATTCATATGTTATGACCTCTACCTCCTCGCCTGCATTGATGAACGTTCCATCGAAGCCTTGTTGGACAGTTGGCGTCTTCAAGCACGACAAGATTATAGATGTCTTCGCGTTGACCAAGCCAAATACAATAATAGGTAGAAGTAGAGACCAAGCAGACATCGTCTTAGATCATCAGAGTATATCAAGGAAGCACGCCCAGCTATTTTTTGGTCAAAAAGATTGTAAACTGTACGTTGTTTGTCTCGGTGCGACACATGGCACTGTGATCAATGATGCAATCATACTAAAAAAAGACGATCCGGTTGAGCTGCAAGTCGGCGATAAACTAAGATTTGGAAAATCCTCATGTCATTATATAATTCAAAACGAAAGAACCACTGCCGATGAAAAATATGTCCATTCAAGCAATGGTTCAATACAAATAAACGAATGCAATAAAGAAGATGAGGAGAGTAGTGATGATGATTTTGGACCTAAACTTCCAGCTTCAAATATCTGCACAAATGCATTGAAAGTAGACCATAAGCCATCCTTACCGATTGATGCTATTGAAGTCCTAACTTCAAAGTCTTCTGCTGCAGAAATTAAACTTGAGAGAGCGGAACAGTTGAAATTTGAAAATTTATACCGGATTCCAGTATCTCATGAAATAACACTTGGTGGACATAATAAGCCAATACATTGCTTGTCTGTTGAAACGGCTGGAAATCGCGTGGTCACTTGCTCCCGCGATTCCACCGTGCAAATCTTTGATTTCGGAGGAATGGATTCCAGCCATCGCGCTTTTCGAGTGATAACACCTCAAGCTGGAATAAGTGTGAACTACATCGCACATTCATGTACTGGAGAGGCGTTCGTGGTTGCTCTCAGCAATTCGCAGCCGCTCGTCTACAGCAGAGAGGGCGTAGAACAGCTGAAGTTTTGCAAGGGCGACATGTACCTTAGGGACTTGAGCCACACCAAAGGTCACACGACTGAAACTACTTGCGCATCTTGGCATCCGAGGCTCAAGGACGTGCTGCTGACAGGTGCGCTGGATGGGACGATCCGCTCGTGGGACCTGACCGCGCCGCTCCATCTGAACATGCTGCAGTGCAAGACCGTGTTCAAGGTCAAAGCGCCCGCTGGCCAGTTCGCTCGTGTCGGCGTCACATCGTGCTGTTTTTCTTTTGATGGAAAACTTGCAGTCGCGGGCTGTGCGGATGGTAGCATCCACGTCTGGGAGGTGGGTCTGCCGAGCCGGGCGAGGGCCGTGATCAGGCCCTGCACCGAGAGCAGCTGCGCCATAGTGTGTGTCGCAACGGTGGCTTACGCTGCTTCTTCAGAGGAAAAAACAATATACAACAGCCCCATAAGAAACACCGGCGGCATTCTGGCGTGCCGGGCTCAGAACGGAGATGTGCTCCTCTACCATTTGACTTCCGTGTCCGCGCCCAACGCTGTCCCATTCCGCATTTTCAAAGGCTGCGCCAACGATTCGCCATCAGCAAATTTTGCTTTCAGTCCGGACGAACGTGTGATATGCATCCCCGCTGCCGCGGGCGCAGCAGGTCGGGCAAGCCTATGCTTCTATCTCACAGAGGGCGCGGAGGTGGAGGCTCGCGAACCCTCGCTTCGCTTCGCAATTGAAGACATTCGCAAGCCCTCCTATGTCTCCTGGAACAAGGAGACACAGCAGATATTCGTCGCTTCTGCTGAAGGGTTTGTTAGGGTTTTGTACAGCCCTGGTGTTTCCAAGAAGGGCGCTGTTCTAACTGCTGGGAGGCCCACTACGCGGCGTGAGCAGGAAGTCGTCATGTCGATCACTGATGCAGACACAATCACACATAACGTGAAACGACACCGAGATGCGGAATACGCTCCTGAGCGCCCACCTTTACGTGCACATGTCTCTGAAACGAGTACGGCCTACCAAGCCACGCAATTCATTATGCAAAAAGCCAAGGTAAGAGACGAAGAATAATATGCTGCATTTATTTATACATTTGAATACAATCAGTACAAAAATATTTTTATTAAACCCATTCTAAACCATTCACATTTCTCGTTTTAGGTACTGACCCAAACACAGAACACGGAAGATTTTTCGATGGGTCCGGACGACAGCCACCATGCAAAACGATCTAAACGAGACGACTTTTGATAAGTTTAGTATTTAAGTGTAGTATCATTTTGTTCGAGTTTTATCTATATTGTTGCGTAGAGCTTCGATTGCTGATGCAAGTTTATCTTTTGTCTGATTCAAACAGTCCCTACCAACAAACAGCATACGCGCAACTACCAACGGGTCACTCTCGTATCGGGCTTGCTCAAACTCTTTTCTCGCGTTAGCAGCCAAAAGGGCTCCCCAAGACTGACCCATTTCGTTTTTCCAGGTAAACATTCGCGACGTCCTCAATATGTCTCTATACAGTGCTAAGGACTCTGCGTTTCTTATAAAATTAACTTTCATCAACCTCAAATATGAACAAAATGAACACGGATAAGTATTGTTTACAATTCAGAACGTGAATGAGATATATTCTCTGCTTTTCCTTTAGAATCGGATTCGAAAACCGTCTCGTCTCTTCGGTAATTTTTGAGTTGGACCTAAACGTCTAGAGGGGAAGGGTGACTTAACTCTAGAATGCGCCAGAATTCTAGAGTAGGAGGCATGCCGGCTAACACCGCATTTGTAAAGTCGCCTTCTCGAAGGCCTCAAGAGGAGCGCGTTGAGCGACAAAGCAATTTTAAAGTTGTGGTACGAGTACGTCCACCTTTGCCTCGTGAGCTCTCTGGAGAATTACCATTTCAAAATATTGTTGCAGTTGATGAGCGAGAGCAGATTATCACGATTAGTGAGAATGTGGAGTCAAATATGGACGATAACGGTACGTCCTCGAATTCTGGTGGGCAATATTCTTCTCATTCATTTGTATTTGATCATGTATATGATCCATCTTCTTCACAAAAAAAGGTTTACGAAACTACTGCTCGTGGGGTAGTTGACTCTGCTTTGCAAGGATACAATGCGACTATTTTTGCGTACGGTCAAACTGGAACTGGTAAAACCTTTACTATGGAAGGCTTTAGTGATCAATCGGGCGTAGAAGCAAGGGGCATTATTCCACGTGCAATTGAACAGATATTTGGTCACATTCAAAGATTTGCGTCTCCACGCATGCGTTTCCTGGTTCGCGCAAGTTATCTCCAAATATATAACGAAGCAATTTCTGATTTGCTAAAACCTGAGCGGAGTAATCTTAGTATCCGCGAAGATAAAAAGCGAGGCGTCTTTGTGGATGGATTATCCGAATGGGTTGTTCGAAGTCCTGCAGAGATATATGGGTTAATGCAACGAGGAGGCGCAGTGCGTGCAACAGGTGAGACCAAAATGAACGAAGTTAGTTCTCGATCGCATGCCGTGTTCATCGTCATAGCGGAGCAATCTGAAACGGTATATGTTGACGCAAAAGGTCAGGAAATGTCTCCCGAAGAATTTCAAATGTTTATGCATGGTCGAGGTGTCCACAGAGAGCAAGAGATGAAGAAGCTTGAGGATCACGTGCGGCAGTCATTCAAGGTGGGCAAGCTAAATCTTGTTGATCTGGCCGGGTCAGAGCGCGTTCGGCTTAGTGGCGCCACCGGACAGCGATTGGAGGAGAGTAAGCAGATTAACAGGTCGCTTTCGGCTCTGGGCAACGTGATTAGTGCGCTCACCGACACGAAGGGACGCACGCACGTCCCATACCGAGACTCTAAGCTCACTCGCATGCTGGAGGATTCCCTGGGCGGCAATTGCCGCACGACGATGATGGCCATGATATCGCCAGCCTTGGAGGCGATGGTTGAGACGTTATCCACACTCAAATTTGCAAACAGAGCAAAAAACATCAAGAACGAGGCACGGGTCAACGAAGATATAGACCAGAAGTCCCTGCTCAGAAAGTATGAGCGCGAACTAAAGAAGCTCCGCGCGGAGCTGGAGGAGCGCAGTAAGAACGTCGTTGATAAGCGACGCCTATTGGAGCTGGATGAGCAGCGCCGGCGAGCGGAAGCTGATAAAATGGTTGCGATTAAGGCCCTGGAAGCGAGAAGCTTGGAGTTCATGCACGAGAAGGAGGAGAAAAAGCGGCTGGAGCAGCGCATTGCTATGCTTATGGGCCAGATGCTCAAGGGCGATCGTTCCCCGAATAGCAGCATAGCCCCGGGCAGTCTGCGCTCTGAAGTGGGAAGTAGTGCCGACCAGGCCCCCGAGCTGCAGGTCATCATGAAAGAGCAGCAGGACCGACTGCGGCAGGAGTACGACGGCAAGCTGGCAGAGATCGAGCGGGAGCGGGAGACCATTGAGGAGGAGAAGGCACAGGTTGACCGCTACAAGCAGCTATTGTTGAAGCAAAGAGATATTATGATTGCGCTGACACAGAGACTAGTGGAGCGCGACGAGCAAATAATGGCACTGCAAGACGAGCTAGACGCCTACGATCGGCACCAGAAGGAACTGGAAGAGAAGTTGGACGAGAAGACGGCGATGCTTTTCAAGTTCCAGCGCATCAGCTTGGAGATGAACGCTTCCTCTCCATATAAGAGCGAGGAGTTGACGTCTGCTCTTAACCAACTGGTCATGGGCAAAGGTAACGACCCTAACAACGGTGCCACAGAAATTGACGCCGAAGGGGGGGCCGTTCTCACCAGCAACACAAGTAGGGAAAGCTTGAGCGATTTGTTGGGCGCGGCTGCTGGCAACACCGGGGAGCACGTGAGCGATTTGTCGAAACTAGTGGAGCGCCAACGGACTACAATCGCCGAATTGGAAGAGGCTCTGCAAGCTGCACGTGCGTCAACTAACTCTCCAGGTCCGAATCTGGATTCCGACGCGGCTTTGCAAAAGGTCGAGAATGCCATCGCTATCGAGATGGAAGTGCATTTGTCCCGCCTGCAGTTCGGAACCGGCGCGAGCGAAGGTGTAGCTTCCCATTTACGGGACCCGATGTCTGCGTTAATTCGGCAAATCATAACGCGAGTGCGCTCCACCAATATGACCAGTGAATACCGAGACCTCGCTTATGAAGTGCAAAAACTCGGCAAAGAAAAGTTGGCCGCGGAATTAAAAGCCGACGAGTTAGTGCAGCAAATCAACAAGGACTCAATTGTTAGACAGGAATCCACTGCCATAGCAGCCAGATGCGAGCATTTGGTCAAGGAGAGGGAAGCGGTGCACACGATCATGGAGCATAAGATCAAGATTCTTGTGCAGTCTATCGCTCAAAGCGTCGGCAGCGTCTTGCAAGGAGGGGGGCCTTCAGCAGCGCAAGCGCTAACAAAAGATGTCGCTGCATTGCAAAGACTTGTAAACGCATCGATTGCTGCGCTCAGAAACGCGGCTTCAAATAGTCCGAATCCTCCGCCCATGCCACCAGCGACTCCCACGTACGACAAGTACCAGAATTTCTGATTATAAATTGTAAATATAATAAATGGTTGACTACCTAACGTCTCTTCGCATCCCATACCCAAAAATTCGCGAGCCATTTTTCATGGCCATCTTTGACAGGAAGCGCGGCATGAAGTGCGAGGTCGTCCCCATTGCCGTCCTCGAGCAAGTTGTAAAAGAGCACGGCGTTGCCTTTACCTGGGTGAATCTTGATCCCTCCTCCATCCGCAGCCTTCGGAAAGGCCGTTTCGCCTCCTGAAACCTTGTTAGGCTGATCTGTGAGATACAACAGCAACGTGATGTAGCGACTCTCGGGATAGCCACTCACGCCCCAGTCATGGTGGCTGTCGTACTTTTGACCGTTCACGTAGTTGACAACCTGCATGTCTTCGGCGTTCTTATCGCTGTGGAGAATGACTTCATCAACATTTAACAAGTCTGCTGCTCTCCGGAAAAGCGTGTCCAATAAAGGGCTGGACTCTCGACTTAACCAAGTATTCTTGCTCGTTCTGGTGCCGTCACTGCGCGCCCCGCCTGCGTCGCCGTTGCCCACCGTGCTCGCTTTCAATTTGTTCTTGGACATCTGGATGATTTGGTCCGCTTCGAAGTGCGATAAGAAGTTTTCTATCACAAACGCACGCGGCTGTAAAGATATAACCTCAAGCTCCAAATTCAGCGGCTGCGGATTCTGGCATCCATGCGCTGACCTCGGCGCTACCTCCTTCTCCGCACTGCCCAGAAGTCGTCCGAGCAGTGAATTGATGGTGGGTTTAGAAGATTCGGACTCAATAACAGAGTCGCAATTAAGCCAATACCCATGCTCACTCGTTACTCTATGAACTTGTCCCATGGCCTTTGCATCCCACATATACAAAACGGGCGGTGCACGCGGTCCACTGGGTCCAAAGTAGTGCCTCCAATGTATACCAGTGCGCTTGCGGTAAGCTGCAGAGAATTCCTTCTCTCTGTCTGTGTGCTCTTGTAAATGTCGGGGTGGTAGAAACTTTGGATCAGTAACCACGTACGTGACTTGGTCTTTGTGCATCGTGAACCGCGCAAGGACCTCGTCTTTTTGGTCAACTCGAGTAAAATAAAACACATGCCCTTCGTAAGTATTAGTAGTCGATTCCCCGCCCAGTTCAAGCCTACCTTGAAAAATGCCATCGCGCCCATCATCATAGTAGTAATCGCATCCGGAAGCCAAGTTCCTGAACTTAACACTCATGGCTTGAGTGCCGCTATGCAAAAGGGTTACCGCTGGATGCAAACCGCTATTCACGCTTAGATCTCGATTGCGGGTAAGAATTTCAGCATCAGGTCTAATGAAAGTTATACTTGTTTTGTCATCTTTTTTTTCCTCAATAATTTTTTGCTTAGCACTTGGTCCTTTGTTAGAAGACAGCTTAGCAGAATTAATGTTATCATTAGGTTGAAAGACATAAAGATCTTTACCAGGAGCTATAGAAATCTTTCTGGGTATGGCTCTAACATTGTCGATAGATTTCGACGCGTAAAATAAATGATAATCAAACGTATTTACGTGAACAAGACCATGGGGTGGTATTTCCACAATCATGACAGGATCTATATGTTCTTGTATACCATCAAGTTCATTACCAATCCAGTATAAATTCAATGTTTCGTCGTATTCAGATTGAAATTGCACGGCACGTTCTACTTCAGAGTTTCTAAGATCCTTAACAATCTCCCCGTCAACATTAACTTCATTCCAACAAACGACTTGATGCACTCCCAGAATAAAGATATACAAAGCAAGAGTATAAAGCAGATTCATTTAATTAAATTAAACAACCTGCTATTAAACTTTTTTATGATATAGGAAGCGCGTTTCCTTTTTTTCCATTTGTAAACTTTCGCTTGTCAATTTGAAAAATCTTGGTTAAGGGATTTCAAGTAGGACGCGTTTGTTTTTTAAATTTGTGATATTCTCAGTAGCATGAAATCTTCATTATAGAAAAAAGATCTTTTATTTTTTAAATCACACCGATTATGAATACGAAAGAAGACATCGCCTTATATTCTGCTTCCGTATCTAGCTCGCACTCATATCAGAACACATATCAACCAATCGCTACATCATTTTCTGTTGACATAGATGAATCAAATCAACAA
>JACCDO010940085.1_pt1 | contig 10508 bp, 9 predicted proteins | sample 7446101 | NCBI WGS metagenome assembly JACCDO01 (sample SAMN15323440, study PRJNA562643) | freshwater metagenome | isolation source: river surface water | place: USA:Blue River Watershed | collected 2017-08-16
CTGGACCTGCTGGGCCGCAAGGTGCTGGGCAACAACGGCGCCACGCTGAAGAAGTTCGGCAAGAAGATCGCCGCCTTCATCGAGGAAGAGGGTGTCAACGAGGCGATGCAGGAGTTCGTGAACCCGCTCGCCGACCTGGGCGACAAGGTCAACAAGCTCACGCAGGAGCTGGGCATGAAGGCCTTCGGCAACCCCGACGAAGTGGGCGCCGCTGCGGTGGACTAGCTGCGCGTCGTGGGCCACAAGACCTTCGCCTTCTTCTTCGCGCAGGCCGCCAAGATCGCGCTGGCCAAGAAGGACAGCGGCGACCCGTTCTACACCGCCAAGCTCGCCACGGCGCGTTTCTACTTCACCAAGCTGCTGCCGGAGACGGCAGGCCTGATCCGCAGCTGCCGCGCCGGCCTGGCGCCGCTGATGGAAATGGACGAGGCGCTGTTCTAAGACCGCCTCGACGCCTCACGCTGACTGGATGCCCGATGAAATCCCTGTTCGCTGCTGCACTGCTGTTGCCCGCGCTTGCCTTGGCGCAAGCCACACCCGTGGGTCTGTGGAAGACCATCGACGACGACGGCAAAACCGCGAAGTCGCAGGTCCGCATCAGCGAGCAGGGGGGCACCCTCGTCGGCAGCATCGACAAGGTGCTGGCGCCGGCCGCGGCGGCCGATGCCCGGTGCGACAAGTGCAGTGACGACCGCAAGGGTCAGCCCCTCGTGGGGCTGCAGATCATTCGCGGCGTCAAGGCCGAGGGCGATGGCGTCTGGGCCGGCGGCGAGATCCTGGACCCCAGTAACGGTAAAACCTACCGCACCCGCTTGAAGCCGGTGGACGGTGGCAACAAACTGGAGGTGCGCGGCTACATCGGCGCCCCTCTGTTCGGTCGCACCCAGACCTGGGTTCGCATCGAGTGACAAGTCAGTTGGGGACGGAGCGGTCGGGCAAGCCTGGCTGGTCAGTCCCGCAAACACAGCAGAATCTTTAGGAGCAAGAACCCATGAGTCGATTCCAAGTCCGCAAGGTCGCCGTGCTCGGCGCCGGCGTGATGGGCGCGCAGATCGCCGCCCACCTCGTCAACTGCAAGGTGCCGGTCGTGCTGTTCGACCTGCCCGCCAAGGAAGGCCCGAAGAACGGCATCGTGACCAAGGCCGTCGACGGCCTGAAGAAGCTCAAGCCCGCGCCGCTGGGCGACGCGGCCGACGCAGCGCTGATCCAGCAAGCCAATTACGAGGAGCACCTCGATGTGCTCAAGGGCTGCGACCTCGTCATCGAGGCCATCGCCGAGCGCATGGACTGGAAGCTCGACCTCTACACCAAGATCGCGCCCTTCGTCGCCCCGCACGCCATCGTGGCGTCCAACACCTCGGGCCTGTCGATCACCAAGCTGAGCGAAGTGCTCCCTGAAGAAATCAAGCCGCGCTTCTGCGGCATCCATTTCTTCAACCCGCCGCGCTACATGGCGCTGGTCGAGCTGATCAACACGCCGACCACGCAGCCGGAAATCCTCGACCAGCTCGAAGCCTTCGTGACCACGTCGCTGGGCAAGAGCGTCGTGCGCGCCCACGACACGCCCAACTTCGTTGCCAACCGCGTCGGCATCGCCGGCATGATGGCCACGATGATCGAGGCCGAGAAGTTCGGGCTGTCGGTGGACGTCGTCGACGACCTGACCGGCAAGAAGCTGGGCCGTGCGTCGAGCGGCACCTTCCGCACCGCAGACGTCGTGGGCCTGGACACCATGGCCCACGTCGTCAAGACGATGCAGGACAACCTGAAGGACGATCCCTTCTACGGCACCTACGCCACGCCCGCCGTGCTGGCCGGCCTGATCGCCAAGGGCGCGCTGGGCCAGAAGACGGGCGCCGGCTTCTACAAGAAGGTCGGCAAGGACATCCAGCGCCTGGATTTCGCGACCGGTGAGTACGTTGCTGGCGGCAAGAAGGCCGACGAGATCGTCGCCCGCATGCTCAAGAAGCAGCCGGCCGACCGCCTGAAGCTGCTGCGCGAATCCAGCAACCCGCAAGCCCAGTTCCTGTGGGCCATCCTGCGCGACAGCTTCCACTACGCCGCCGTGCACCTGAACACCGTGGCCGACACCGCGCGCGAGATCGACTTCGCGATGCGCTGGGGCTTCGGCAGCCAGCAAGGCCCGTTCGAGCTGTGGCAGGCCGCCGGCTGGAAGCAGGTCGCCGAGTGGATCTCGGCCTACATCGCTGAAGGCAAGGCTCTGTCCAGCGCGCCGCTGCCGGCCTGGGTCACCGAAGGCCCGGTCGCCGAAGCCGGTGGTGTGCACACGCCGCAAGGCTCGTGGAGCGCTCTAGAGGCCAAGTTCAAGCCGCGCAGCGAGCTGCCGGTGTACGCCCGCCAGGCCTTCCGCGAATCGCTGCTGGGCACAGGCGCCGCCGACCCGCTGAAGAGCGGCACCGAGCTGTTCAAGAACGACGAAGTGCGTGTCTGGACGCTGGACGGCAAGGTCGTCATCGCCTCCATCACCGCCAAGCTGCACCTGATCAGCCCGGCCGTCACCGAGGGCCTGCTGAAGGCCGTCGAGATCGCCGAGGCCGACTACCAGGGCTTGGTGATCTGGAGCCCGGACGACGTGTTCTCCGCCGGCGCCAACCTGGAAAGCCTGATGCCCGTCTTCATGAAGATGGGCAGCAAGGGCATCGCCCCGGAAGAGAAGAAGCTGCAGGACATGATGCTGCGCCTGCGCTACGCGGCCGTGCCGGTTGTCGCCGCGATGCGCGGCCTGGCGCTGGGCGGTGGCGCGGAGCTGGCCGTGCACTGCGCGCGCCGTGTCGCCCATGTCGAGAGCTATGTGGGCCTGGTCGAAGTGGGCGTGGGCCTGATCCCTGGCGGCGGCGGCCTGACCTACATCGCCCGCCGCGCCGCCGAGATGGCCGCCGCTGGCAATGCCGGCGCCGACCTGCTGACCTTCCTGAAGGACGGCTTCCTGACCGCCGCGACGGCCAAGGTCGCCACCTCCGCGCATGAAGCCCGCAAGAACGGCTTCCTGCTGGAGTCGGACGTCATCGTGCCGCACAAGGACGAGCTGCTGCACGTGGCCACGGCGACGGCGCTGGGCATGGCCGAGGCCGGCTACCGCCCGCCGCTGAAGACGATGTTCCCGGTTGCGGGCCGCAGCGGCATCGCGACGATCAAGGGCCAGGTCGCCAACATGCGCGATGGCGGTTTCGTCAGCGCCCACGACTACCACCTGGCCGCGGCGATCGCCGACGTGGTCTGCGGTGGCGAGGTCGAGGCCGGCTCGCTGGTGACGGAGGAGTACCTGATGGCGCTGGAGCGCAAGCACTTCTGCTCGTTGCTCGACAACCCGAAAACGCAAGAGCGAATCATGGGCATGCTGCAGACCGGCAAGCCCGTCCGGAACTAATGAACTTGCGGGACAGACCGGAGCGCCATCCCGATGCGAGCGCGCGGAGCTCTGTCCCCAACTGATCAAGGAACAGTCATGAGCAAGCAAGTCCAAGACGCCTACGTCGTTGCCGCCACCCGTCTGCCCATCGGCAAGAGCGGCCGTGGCTACTTCAAGAACACCCGCCCCGACGAGATGCTCGTCAAGGTGATGCAGGCGGCGCTGGCACAGGCCCCGGGCCTGGAAGCCAAGGCCATCGAAGACGCCATCGTCGGCTGCTCCTTCCCGGAAGGCGAGCAGGGCATGAACATCGCCCGCGTGGCCTCGGTGCTGGCCGGCTTCGGCCCCACCGTCGGCGGCGTGACGATCAACCGCTACTGCGCCTCGGGCATCACCGCGGTGCAGATGGCCGCCGACCGCATCCGCGTCGGCGAGGCCGACGTGATGTTTGCCGGCGGCGTCGAGTCCATGTCGATGATCCCGATGGGCGGCAACAAGCCCAGCCTGTCGCCGCTGATCTTCGAGAAGGACGAGAACATCGGCATCGCCTACGGCATGGGCCTGACGGCGGAGCGCGTGGCCGAGAAGTGGAAGATCAGCCGTGAGGCGCAGGATGCGTTCTCGCTGCAGTCGCACCAGCGCGCCATTGCGGCCATGCAGGCGGGCTACTTCGATGCGGAGATGACGCCTTTCGACGTCATCGAGCGCACGCCCAACCTCGCTGACGGCACCGTCAACGTGAAGACCCGCACCGTCAAGCTCGACGAGGGCGCCCGCCCCGACACCTCGCTGGAAGGCCTGGCCAAGCTCAAGCCCGTGTTCGCCGCCAAGGGCAGCGTCACCGCCGGCAACAGCTCGCAGACTTCCGACGGTTCGGGCGGCCTGATCATCGTCAGCGAAGCTGCGCTCAAGCGCTACAACCTGACGCCGCTGGCCCGTTTCGTGTCGTTCGCCGTCAAGGGCGTGCCGCCCGAGATCATGGGCATCGGCCCCATCGAAGCCATCCCGGCCGCGCTGAAGGCCGCAGGCATCTCGGCCAAGGACCTGGACTGGGTCGAGCTCAACGAAGCCTTCGCCGCGCAGTCGCTGGCCGTGTTGAACGACCTCGACAGCAAGGGCATCGAGCTGGACCGCGCCAAGGTCAACCCCAACGGCGGCGCCATCGCGCTGGGCCACCCGCTGGGCGCCACCGGCGCCATCCGCGCCGCGTCGGTCATCCACAACCTGCGCCGCACCGGCGGCAAGTACGGCATGGTGACGATGTGCGTGGGCGCTGGCCAGGGCGCTGCCGGCATCTTCGAGAGGCTCTGACCCACCTTACCGGCTGCGCCGACCCCTCAAGGGCGCGCCCTCATCGGCCTGGCAAAGCCAGCTCCGCGAGGGCCGCCGGGGAAGGCCGCTACCGACGACGAGCGACCGCTCAAGACAGCGATGGTCAAGCATGAACAGACGCAAGCTCCTTCAATCGTCCGCCGTGTTGCTCGCGGCGGCCCCGCTTGCCGGCTGCACCGGTGAGCTGACGACCTTCCGGAGCTGGCCCCAGGCCCAGCAAGCCGTGCTGGACCTGCTGTTCCACGAAAAGGTCGTCGAGGGCAACCCTTGGAACCTCAGCCAGGTGCTGCAGCATCTGGCCCAGAGCATCGAGTTCTCGATGCAGGGCTTCCCGGTGTTGAAGGGCGCCTGGTTTCGCTCGTCCATCGGCTCGGCCGCGTTCAGCGTGTTCAACGCGCGCGGCCAGATGAGCCACAGCCTGGACGAGCCCATTCCGGGTGCACCGGCGCTGGACGCGGCACAGGCGCTGCGGGCTTCGGTGAACCGCTTGCTGGCGGCGATGGATGGCTTTGCCCAGTTCAACGGTACGCTGCGACCCCATTTCGCCTATGGCGAGCTGACCAAGCCGCAATACGAGCGCGCCCACCTGATGCACCTGGCGAACCACTGGACTCAGTTCCACGCGAAGACCGCTGTCGCGTGAGCTGCTCGCGCAGTCTCGCCCCGGCTGCCCCGCCCGCGACAATGCAGCCGATCCCCGACAGGAGACCTACATGACCATCAAGACCTACACCGTCAACGGCGTTGCGACCCTCGAGATCGCTCGCCCCGAGAAGAAGAACGCCATTACGCAGGACATGTACCAGCAGATGGCCGAGGCGCTGCAGGCCGCCGATGCGGACAAGACCGTGCGCGCCGTGCTCATCACGGGTCAGCCGGGCATCTTCACGTCGGGCAACGACCTGGAGGATTTCATGGCGCGCCCGCCGCGTGGCGAAGACGCGCCGGTGTTCCAGTTCATGCATGCGCTGCTGGACTGCAGCAAGCCGGTGGTGGCGGCCGTGACCGGTGCGGCCATCGGCATCGGCACCACGCTGCTGCTGCATTGCGACCTCGTGTTCGTGGCCGACGATGCGCGTCTGGCCATGCCCTTCGTGGGCCTGGGCCTGGTGCCTGAGTTCGCGTCCAGCCTGGTCGTGCCGCAGCTGATGGGCAACCGGCGCGCGGCCGAAAAGCTGTTGCTGGGCGATCCATTCACTGGCGAGCAAGCGGTGGAATGCGGCATCGCCAACCGCGTGTTGCCCGGCAGCGAGGTGGTGAACCACGCGCGGCGCATTGCCGAGCGCTTCAACCACTTGGCGCCCGGCGCCGTGCGCGAAAGCAAGCAGCTCATCCGCGAACCTCAGCGAGAGGCCGTGAAGGCTGCCATCGCGCGTGAGGCGCAGATCTTCAGCGCCCGTCTGCGCAGCCCGGAAGCCATGGAGGCCTTCCAGGCGTTCTTTCAGAAGCGGGTGCCGGACTTCTCCAAGTTCGACTGAGACTAGCGTCGCACCAGGCCGATGAGCAGGCCGATGACGGCCAGAATCAGGAAGCCATAGAACAGCAGTTGGGCGAAGCCCGCTGCACTTGCGGCGATGCCGGTGAAGCCGAAGACGGCGGCGATCAGCGCGATGACGAAGAAGATGATGGCGTAACGCAGCATGGCGAGCTCCTTGGGGTTGGTGCCTTGACGGCAGAGAACTGCAGACTACGGTTCGGCACGTTGGTGTGGTGCCGGACAGCGCGGGAGCTCTAGGTCAGACGCCGCTGACGCCCTGAAGGCGAATGCGCCGTTTCTCTGTATTCGGCGCTTGCCTGATCGCGGCCTGCACTGCCATCGCGCCGCGCAGGCCGCCGGGTCGCCAGCGGCCTTACCGCAGGTTGCAAACCCTACAACCAGTTGGATGCGGCGGCTGCTGCCGCCTCCTAGACTCGCGACATCAATGATGCGGTAGTGCCGGCCGAACGAGTCGTTAACAGGGTCGGATCCAATAGGAGAACAGAACATGTGGATCGATAAGCTTTGCCGGCAGGTTCGGCGGCTGGGCGCGCTTGCGCTCGCGGGCGGGTTGATGACGGTGGCCGTTCCGGCCTCGGCAGCGCTGAGCCTGACGACGGTGTACGACGGCGGTAGCGCCGCCAAGGTGCAGTACCAGGTGGACACGGGCGGCGGCCTCGTGTTCAAGGTGCGGGCCTACGACAACGGCGTCAGCACGCAGTCCAAGGGCGACCTCACCAGCATCCTCTACAACGGCGTGCAGTACGCCGACGCCAGCCGGGGCTCGCAGCTGAACTCCGGCTTCGATTACCTCTACAGCAACGTCTCGGCTGTCGACGTGCAGGCCCAGATGGTCAGCAGCACGGGCGTGGCGACGGCCGCGTCCAAGGCCAATGGCGGTGTCGTGGCCGGCGGTGCCTACGTGAAGATCACGGTCACCGTCTACAGCGCCAACGGTGGTGTGCTCAAGCACTACTACATGGCCAAGAGCGGTGAGCCTCGTGTCTATATGGGCACCTACTTCACCGAGGAGCCCGACACGCTGAACCTGGTGCGCTACATCGTGCGCGTGCCCATCGGCGTGCTGTCCAAGGGCGGCCCCGCAGGCACGCCGGGCGGCGCCGACAGTGCCGGCAACTGGCCTCAGGATCTGCGCAGCACCAACTCGACCATCGAGGCCAGTGACGTGTTCGCGATCTCCGGTACCGGCCAGACGCGCTCCAAGCACTACTCGAACATGCGGCTGAAGGATTGGAAGTACTTCGGTGGCCTCAACAGTGGCAGGAGCGTCGGGCTCTGGTTCTATCGCGACAACAACGAGGGCAACTCCGGCGGGCCGTTCTACCGCAGCCTGCTCAACCAGATCACGTCGACCAACAACGAGTTGACCTACATCGTCAACTACGGCGAGGGGCAGACGGAAGCCTTCCGGTTCGGCGTGCTCAACAGCTACACGCTGATGTTCACGAACGGCAGCGCGCCGACGGCCCCGGACACGAGCTGGTTCTCGTTGATGGCGCTGGACGGCTATGTCGCACCGGCAGGCCGCGGCGCGGTGGCGGGCGTGGGCCTGGCGGGCACCGATCCGGCCTACACCTACACCGTCGCCTTCTCCAACGCGGCGGCGCAGTACTGGACGACGGCCAACCTGGCGAACAACGGCTACTTCAACAGCGCGGGCATGCGGCCGGGCGTCTACACGATGACCGTCTACAAGAACGAACTGGCGGTCTACACCGGCAGCGTCACCGTGACGGCCGGCGGCACGACGATGCTGCACACGCTGACGATCAATGCCGACCCCGCCAGCACGACGGCGCTGTGGCGCATCGGCAACTGGGATGGCACGCCTGCCGAGTTCCTCAATGGCGCGCGGCTGACGACCATGCACCCGAGTGACGTGCGCATGAGCAGCTGGCTGCCGGCCACGTTCGTCGTCGGCTCGTCGACGGCGGCCGCCGGCTTCCCCGCCTACCAATGGAAGGACGTGAACAACGGCCGCGCCATCCAGTTCACGCTGACGAGTGCGCAGGTGCGCAACCTCACGCTGCGCATCGGCACGACGGCGGAATTCAGCGCCGCGCGTCCGCAGATCACGGTCAACAACTGGACGTCGGCCATCCCCGGCGCGCCGGGCAAGGGTTCGCGCAACCTGACCGTGGGCACCTATCGCGGCGTGAACCGGATCTACAGCATCGCCATTCCGGCCAGTGCGCTGGTGGCGGGCACCAACACGGTGAAGATCAACATCGTCAGCGGCACGGCAGGCTCGGCTTATTTGAGCCCGGCGCTCGCGTACGACGCGGTCGACCTCATCCCCACACCTTGACGAGACAGGGCGCCCGTCGCGGCGCCCCGCATCGGGCCGGCGGCCAATGCCGGCCCCTGGGCGTTCAGCCCGCCTGCTCCGGCGCCACCGGCCGGGGGCTGCCTTGGAGGTCGATGGCCACGTAGGTGAGGTTGGCCTCGGTGACCTTGACCACCTTCGGCGCCTCCGGGTTGCGCTCGGCAAACACCTCGACATGCACGGTGATGGACGTGCGGCCGACGCGCGTCACGGTGGCGTAGAAGCTCAGTAGGTCGCCGATGGAGACCGGCTGCTTGAAGACGAACTCGTTGACGGCGACCGTGGCGACGCGGCCGCGGGACAGCCGTGCCGGCATGATGCTGCCGGCGATGTCCACCTGCGCCATGATCCAGCCGCCGAAGATGTCGCCATTGGCGTTGGAATCCGCCGGCATGGGCATGACGCGCAGCACCAGCTCGCGCTGGCCGACGACGGGAGGAGGGGAACTTGAAACCTGGGGCATGGCTTTCACTTGGGACAATCTGACCGCCATTTTCGGTCCCCAGCTCCCATGCGATCCACGCCGCGCGCCATCGAACTGCCCTCCGCGTCCAAAACTCCCGCCGTGCGCGGCGATTGGGGTACGGTCGGCCGGCTGCTGCCCTACTTGTGGCGCTACCGCTGGCGCGTGGGCCTGGCGCTGGCTTTCATGGTGGGCGCCAAGGTCAGCAACGTCGGCGTGCCGCTGTTGCTCAAGCAACTGGTCGACAGCTTGGATCTGAAGCCCGGCCAGCCGCAGGCGCTGCTCGTCGTGCCGCTCGGGCTGCTGGTGGCTTACGGCGCGCTGCGGCTGTCGACATCGCTGTTCACCGAACTGCGCGAGGTCATCTTTGCCAAGGCGACCGAGGGCACGGCGCGCAGCCTCTCGCTGCAGGTGTTCCGCCATCTGCACGACCTCAGCCTGCGCTTCCACCTGGAGCGCCAGACCGGCGGCATGACGCGCGACATCGAGCGCGGCACGCGTGCGGTGCACTCGCTGATCAGCTATTCGCTCTACAGCATCGTGCCGACGCTGATCGAGGTGGTGTTGGTGCTGACACTGCTCGGCACGAAGTTCGATGTCTGGTTCGCCGGCATCACCGTCGCGGCGCTGGCGGTCTACATCGGCTTCACGGTCATCGTCACCGAATGGCGCACGAAGTTCCGCAAGATGCTCAACGAGCTGGATTCCGTCGCCCACAGCCGCGCCATCGACTCCTTGCTGAACTACGAGACGGTCAAGTACTTCAACAACGAGGGCTTCGAGGCCACGCGCTACGACGAGAGCCTCGAGAAGCTGCGCCGTGCCCAGCTCAAGAGCCAGACGACGCTGTCCATGCTCAACACCGGGCAGCAGCTCATCATCGCCACGGCCCTGGTGCTGATGTTGTGGCGTGCGACGCAGGGCGTGGTGAGCGGCCGCATGAGCCTGGGCGACCTGGTCATGGTCAATGCCTTCATGATCCAGCTCTACATCCCGCTGAACTTCCTGGGCGTCATCTACCGCGAGATCAAGCAGGCCCTGGCCGACATCGAGAAGATGTTCATCCTGCTGGACCGCCAGCGCGAGGTGGCCGACGCGGCGGATGCGCGCGAACTGGCCGTCAGCGGCGCCGCCGTGCGCTTTGACGACGTGCACTTCGCCTACGACCCGGAGCGCCCCATCCTGCATGGCGTCAGCTTCGAGATCCCGGCGGGCAAAAAGGTGGCCGTCGTCGGCCCCAGCGGCTCCGGCAAGAGCACGCTGGCGCGGCTGCTGTACCGCTTCTACGACGTCGGCGCCGGCTGCATCAGCATCGACGGACAGGACATCCGCACCGTCACCCAGGCCAGCCTGCGCAAGTCCATCGGCATCGTGCCGCCAGACACCGTGCTGTTCAACGACACCGTGGCCTACAACATCGCCTACGGCCGGCCGGGTGCCAGCCCGTCCGAGGTCGAGGCCGCGGCGAAGGCCGCCCACATCCACGGCTTCATCGCCGCCACGCCCAGGGGTTACGACA
>JACCDO011638459.1_pt1 | contig 10507 bp, 9 predicted proteins | sample 7446101 | NCBI WGS metagenome assembly JACCDO01 (sample SAMN15323440, study PRJNA562643) | freshwater metagenome | isolation source: river surface water | place: USA:Blue River Watershed | collected 2017-08-16
GAGCTTCAGCAGCGGGTGCTGCCGTGCTTTCAACTTGAAACTTTCACGTTTCAACCGCGGCGCGCCCGCGCCGCGCTCAGGTCCCGTAAAGCCGGTCGCCGAAATCGCCGAGCCCGGGCAAAATGTATTTCCGGTCGTTGAGCTGCCGGTCGAGCGCGGCGGTGTGGATCACGGTGCCGGGATGGTGTTGTTCCACCTCGGCCACGCCTTCGGGCGCGCTCACGATGCAGACGAGCCGCACGTCGGCCGGCGCCTGCTGTTTCACGACCGACAGCGCCTTCACCGCCGAGCCGCCGGTTGCCAGCATCGGGTCGACGATGAACACATGGCGGCCGCGCAACGGCGGCAGTTTGCAGTAGTAGCTGCGGGCCCGCGCCGTCTCGTGGTCGCGCTCGAGACCGATGTAGCCGACGCTGACGTCGGGGAAAATGTCGGTGAACGGCTGCACCATGCCGAGGCCGGCGCGCAGAATCGGAACGACGACAAGGGGCTGGTGGGCGAGCACCCGGCCCTTGACGGGCTCGAGCGGCGTTTCGATGTCCTTGATCTCGGTTTCGATGTCGCCCGTCGACTCGATCGCGAGCAGCAGGCTCAGCTGGTAGGCGAGGGTGCGGAACGTCGCCGGTTTCGTGGTGCGGTCACGCAGGTGCGTGAGGATGTGCGACGCAAGCGGATGATCGAGGACGTGGACGGGCATGGCGGATAATTGGGGATCGCGGAGTGCGGGTTGCGGATTGAAGAAAGCGAAACGGTTGAGCCGGCGGGAAGCGCATCAGTGTTTCATTCCGCAATCCCCAATCCGCATTCCGCATTTATAGCAGGTCCCGCTCCACCTTGCGTTCGAGGTGGCCTTCGAATTCGCGGCGGAGGGCTTTCTCCTTGCCGCGCAAGCCGGGCATGAGCGCGAGCCATTGGTAAACTTCCTCGCGGAGGTGCTTCGGCATCACCGGCTCGACCGCGAGGACGCGTTCGAGGGCGCGCACGCAAAGCGCGGCGGTGTGGTCGCACGCAAGCTGCGCCGCGGCGGAGCTGTGCTGCCCGGCCAGGTGCAGCGCGTGGTCGACGCCGGCGCGGCTCCGGCGGCGCAGGCGCGCGCGGTAATCGTCGAGACTCGGCACGAAGACCGACAGCGTCCGCGGAAAGTAACTCGCCATCAGGTTCCACGGCTCGTCGCGGTAGTCGCCGCCGTTGCGCACATCCGTGCGCAGCAGCACGGCGGGCATGTCCGCCGTCTTGGCGTAGAGGAATTCGATCACCGTCCCGCTGTCCAATTCGGCGCCGTCGAACTTCAGCAGCGCGAGGTCGCAGGCGACGAGCGCGCGGAAGTTCCGGTCGCGCGTGGCGCGCGCGCTGCGGCCTCCGTCCTCGGGCAGGTCCTGCGGCAGCACGCAGCGGAAACGGCCGTGCGATTTCTCGTAGATCGCTTCCGCGAGCCAGGCGTTGCCGACGAGGTGCTTCAGCGCGAAGAGCTCGCCGCCGAGGTAGACCGTGTAGCTGCGTTGCTTTTTCTTCATCCGGCGCGCCGCCAACAAGCGCCGCCGCCGCCTTCGGCTCAACGCAAAACCCGCCGGCCTCCGAGTTGCCGGGGCCGATCTTTCAACCTTCACCTTTCAACCTTCAACTTCCCGTTCCGCTACGGCTGGAACGTCAGCGTATGCACGGTGGGCCCGGCCAGCAGCGGCGCGGACTCGGCTTTCACCCAAAGCTCGTGGCCGGCGCGGAAGTACGGCGACAGCGGGTGTCCGCTCTGTCCAGCGGGCATATAGAAGAGGCCCGCTTCCTCGCGGCCGGGCGCGACCACGAGCCGCTGGCTCACGCCGTGGCCCTGCCGCTGGGAGCGGGGCATGTCGTCGCCGCCGGGCAACGGATCCGCCGGCAACGCGAGCCAGCGGGCGAACCACGGCATGCTCCCCGCGAAGGGATGCGCGATGCGCGCGGTGTTGAGCTTGCCCCAGGTCGCGGCCGCGGGCGCGAGTTTCTGCTTTTCAAGATTCCGGAGCACGTCGTCGCCCGCGGCGGCGGCCAGTTCCTCCCAGGTGCCGAAATCCGGATTGAGCCAGTGCAGCGGTTTCTCCGCCCACAGTTTCCAAAACACGGCCTCGAGCGGCAGCCGCTCCAGGGTGAACTCGGGATAGACCTCGCGGCAGCCGGCGAACACCGGCGTGAACACCTTGCGCAGCACCGCGAGCCGGAACTCGCGCACGAGCCGGTAGCTCACGCTGGAGGTCGTCGCGGCGCCGTCCCATTTCTCGACCGCCGTCCGCAGCGCCGCACGCTCCGGCCTGCCCTCGATCGCCGCCGGGGAAAGGGCCTCGAGCATCAGCGCGTGCCAGCGCGCAAGAAAGAGCGCGCGGTGGTCGAGCTGCACGGCGAACAGATCCGCCGGCGTCGCCTTCGGCACGGCCTCGAGGCCGTCGCGGATCTGCGCCGCCCGCGCGCCGCGGGCATAGGCGCCGTCGCCGAGCAACGCCAGCGCCGCGCCGCCGATCTGGCGCTGGTTGCCGGACCAGACGCGCCCGGCGGGGGCGGGGAGGGCGCCCGGAAAATCTTTCGCCGCCGTCGTCACGACCGGCGTTTCCCCGGAACTCAGATAACCGTCCCAGCGGCGGTCGCCGAAGGTCCACGACACCGGCAACCGGCCGTCGAAGCCGACGCGCTTCGGAACTTTCCCCGCGATCGTCCACGCCACGTCGCCGGCGCGGTCGGCGGCGATGAAATTCAAGGACGGCACGCCCGCGCGGTGCGCGACGCGCACGGCCTCCGCCACGGTCTGCGCGGCTTCGAGCTCGACCAGTTTGATGTTGGCCGCCTCCGGATCGTGCGCCGTCCAGCGCATCGCCAGCGGGCGTTCGCTCTCGGTCTGGCCGACGATCGGCCCCCAGACGGTGTACGGCACTTCCAGTTTCACCGGGTCGCCGCCCTTCACCTCGATCGTTTCCGTGCGCGTGCCGATCTCGATCAGGCGTTCGTATCCGGGCGCCCGGTACAGGGTCTTGGCGATGCTGTTGACGTCGACCTCGACGAGGTCGGCGACATCGATCCCGGAATTGGTCACGCCCCAGGCCACGTGGCCGTTGCTGCCGGCGACGATCGCCGGCGCCCCGGGCGCCATCACGCCGGCGATGCGGCGGCCGCCGTACTCGATGACCGCGCGGTACCAGATGTTCGGCGCGCTGTGGCCGAGGTGCATGTCGTTCGCGAGCAGGCCGGTGCCGTCGGCCGTATGCGCGCCGGAGACGGCAAACGCGTTGGACCCGACACGGAATTCGCCGTCGGGCCGGGCAAAGAGATCGGTGCCGGCCAAGCGTGTCTCCGCGGGCGGCGGCGCGGCGGCGCCGACCTTGCGGTTGCGCAGATTGAAGACCTTGGGCCCGGGGATCGGGCCGACCTCGCCCTTGGTGCCGTCGAGCGCGGCGTCGCCCGGCGTCAGCAACGGCGTAAGGAACGCGTACATATCCCGCCCGAGGACATCGCGCAGCGTCATGAGCGTCTGCTCGTAGCCGCCGGAATCGTCCTGCAGATCGAGCGTCATCGCATGGACGATCAGCAGCGAATCCTCGGGCCGCCACGGCTGGGGTTCGGTCCGCAGGACGTAGTACTCGAAGGGCTTGGCGCCGAGGGCCGCGAGGCCGGCGTTCACGCCCGCGGAAAACGCCTCGAGCAACGCGCGTTCCTCCGGCGTCGCGCGGGCGATGCTCTCGCGGGCGACCGCCCGGAATCCGTGGCGCCGCACCGCGCGGTCGCGGGCCAGCGCGCGCTCGCCGAACAGCGCGGACAATTCGCCCGCGGCGGAACGCCGCAGCAGGTCCATTTGGAAAAAGCGGTCCTGCGCGTGCAGCCAGCCGAGGGCGCGCGTGACGTCCCGGCGATCCGCGCCGCGCACGGTCGGCACGCCGAGGGCGTCGCGCGTCACGGTGACGCCGGCGCCGAGGCCCTCGACGCGGACGGTGCCGTCGAGCTGCGGCAGGCTGGCCCGCACCCGCCAGTAGAACCAACCCGCCGCCAGAATAGCGACGAGCAGCAGCACGCTGACGGAGCTGGCGAGGAGACGAAGACGTTGGGCGGCGGCCGGGGACACAGCTGCTCCTTAGCGGAAAGGTTCCGGCCGGCGCGAGCCGCGACTTGGCGGCGCGGCGGTCAAATCCCGGCGCGACGCCGGATTTCGGCGACGATTTCCTCGGGCGTGCGGCCGATGTCGACCGCGAGGGCACCGGTCGGCGCCTCGAGCGCGGCGAATTGCGACTGCAGCATTTCCGCCTTCATGAAGTGGCCTTGGCGGCGCTGCATGCGCTCGAGGATGAGGCCGTAGTCGCCGGCGAGGTGGACGAGTTTCACGCGGGCAGGATCCGGAATCGCGGCCTGGCGGTACGCTTCCTTCAACGCGGAGCAGGTCACGACGGCGCTTTCCCCGCGCGCGAGGGCCGCGACGATGAATGCGCGGATCGCCGCGAGCCAAGGGGCGCGGTCCGCATCGGTGAGCGGCTGGCCGGCGCTCATTTTCGCGACGTTGGCCGCGGGGTGGAAATCGTCGGCGTCGCGGAACACCCAGCCGAGTTCGCCCGCGAGGCGCAGTCCGACGGTGGTCTTGCCGCTGCCGGAAACGCCCATGATCAGCACGACGGTCGGCGGCCGCAGTTCCCACGCGCGCGCCGCGACGGGGTCGCGGCCTTCGTCGAAATCGAGGTAGTCGAACATCGTGAGGGCCGGCTTGCCCTCGAGACCGCTCTCGCGGAGGCGTTTCGCCAAAATCTCGGCGCCGGCGTCACGGAAGCCGCGCTTCATCATGAAGCCGCACCAGACTTCGCATTCCTCATCGGTGCGGCGGCCGCCGCGTTCCTCGCACCACGTCAGCAAAGCGGTATCGTCGAGGTCGCCGGCCAGCGCGCGCGCCTTGAGCTCGTCGTACTTCACGCGGAGGAAATTGCAGCAGCGGCCGTCGAAACCCGTGCCCAAATTGGCCGTGTAGTCGGCGGGCAGGGCGCCGGCGGCGTGCAGACGGATCTTGTCGAGCATGCGGCCGAAATAGACGAGCCGGCCGACGACGGCGTAGGGACTGCGGAGTCCGGGAACGTTGGGCATCGGGCCAGAGTGGGGGGCGGCCGGCGGCCGCCAAAGCCCAAAATCCGTCAGCGCCCCGCGGCGCGCGGACCGGCGCCGCGGCGCGAACCGAGAAAATAAACGCCGGTGGCGAGCGCCCCGAGCAACCAGGTGGGGAAATTGATCCAGAGCTGGTGGTACGGCACCGGGTAGCGATGGCAGACCCAAATGATCGCCGCGTGCTTCACCGCGATGAGCACCCAGCAAACCAAGATCGTGCGCTCCACGCGCGGATTGCGCCGCTCGGGCCCGCCGCCCGACACCCGCACCTCTTCGATGAACGCCGATTTCTCGACCTCGGGCGGCGGCGGCCGGCCGTGGATGAGTTGGTGCAGGTTCGCGAACATCGGGAAGGGGCACAGTAGCCGGCCCCGGCAAAACGCAAACCCGGCCGTTCCTGCGAACGCGTTTTCGGTCCTGCGAGGGATCGATCTCTCAACCCTCAACTTTCAACGCTCAACTCTCAGCTGCAGGCGTCCGCCTCAGCCGGCGAACTCCGCCAACAGCCGCGCGTAGATCTTGGCGCTCGCGAGCAATTCCTTCACCTGGGCGCGCTCGTTGACGCCGTGGTAATCCACGCCGCCGGGGCCGTAGCCCAAAGTCGGGATCTTCAGGTGGTGGGAGAAGAAATGCATGTCGTTGAAACCCGTCGACACGTTGAACACGGCGGGCTTGCGGCGCACGCCGGCGACGCATTCCGCCATCTTGGCGAAGAACGGATGCGTCGGTTCCGAGAAACAGGAATAGTTTTCCGAGATTTTCCGCAGCGTGATGCGGCATTGCGGGACCCGGCGCGCCGCCGCCGTCACCATGGCCCGGAGCTCGCGCTCCGCCGCGGGATGGGTCTCCGTCGCCAGCACGCGCCGGTCGATCGTGAAGCTCGCGTGCGCCGGCACGGTGTTGATCTTGGCGCCTTCGCCGCAGTGGAACACGCCGCCGAGATTGATCGTCGGCCGCATCAACCGGCCCTCCGGCGTGCGCCAGGTGCGTTGGTCCAAGACGCGCCGGTACTCCTGCAGCTCGCCGACCAACGCCGACATTTTCTCGAGGGCATTGATGCCCTTCTCCGGCAACGAGCCGTGCGCCGCGCGGCCGTGCACGATCACCTCGTACCAAAGGGTGCCGTTGTGGCCGCAGCAGACGGCCGGGCCTTCGCCGCCTTCCATGACGACGGCGTAGTCGGGCTTGATCGGGGCGTTGGCCACCAGCCAGCCGGTGCCGAGCGCGGAATCCGTTTCCTCGTCCGCCGTGAACGAGACCTCGACGTTCATTTTCGGCGTCACGCCCGCCGTGCGCAGCGCGCGCAGGGCCGTGAGCAGGCTCGCGATCGAACCCTTCATGTCCGCCGTGCCGCGGCCGTAGATCCAACCGCCGTCGACCGACCCGCTGAACGGCGAACCGTGCTTCCAGCGGCCGGAAACCGGCACGACGTCGTAGTGGGCGTTGAAATGGACGGTCTTCTTCGCCCCGCGCACCGGCCACTTGGCAAGCACGTTGAAACGCGGGTAACCCTGCTGCTCCGGCGGCAATTCCCGTTTCATCATCGCGGCCGGGATCGGGTAGCGTTTCGTCGCCAGCCCGAGGGCCTCGAGTTCGGCCACGAGCCAGCGGGTGATCTGGTCGTAGTTTTCGCCCGGGGGATTCACCGTGGAAACCCCGACCAGCTGCTGCAGGCGGCCGAGCAATTCGGCGGGATGGCGGTCGATGAAGTCGGCGGGAGTCACGCGGCGCGCAGGTTGCCGGGCCCTCCCGCCCGAGGCACGGAAATTGTGCCTTCGCCCCCGTGAATGATTTCTGTAACCCAAGGGTCCACCCCGGTGTACTCCGCCCGCCCACCCGCGGTTTCCTGCTTTGAACGCCTCCTCCGTCGCCGACCCGACGCCGTCTTCCTCCGGCTCCGGGGACGGCCGTGCCTGGATCATCGAGGCCGAGGGCCTCGGCAAGACCTACGGCACGCACCAGGCCCTGCGCGACGTCACCGTCCGCGTTCCTCCCGGCACCATCGGCCTGCTCGGCCCCAACGGCGCCGGCAAGAGCACGTTCATCAAGTGCCTGCTCAATCTCGAAACGCCGACCGCCGGCACCGCCCGTGTGCTCGGCCGCGACATCCGCGCCGCCAACCGCAGCTCCCGCGAGCGCGTCGGCTACAGCCCCGAGCAGGACTGCCACATCGCCGGCATGGTCGGTTGCGAATACGTAACTTACTGCGGGCAACTCTCGGGCATGTCCCTGCAACTGGCCCGCCAGCGCACCCACGAGATCCTCGACCTCGTCGGCATGGGCCAGGAACGCTACCGGCCCATCGACACCTACTCCACGGGCATGCGCCAGCGCGTGAAACTCGCCCAGGCCCTCGTGCACGACCCGGAGGTCGTCTTCCTCGATGAGCCGACCAACGGCCTCGATCCCTCGGGCCGCGAACACATCCTCCGCCTCATCGGCTCCCTGCACCGCGATCTCGGCACCAGCGTGATCATTTCCTCGCATTTGCTCCGCGACATCGAGCGGGTCTGCGACCGCGTCCTCATCATCGGCCACGGCCGCCTGCTCGAACACGACCGCATCGACGCCCTGAAGGAACGCCACCGCCGCATCGTGGAAATCGCCCCCGCCGGCGAACGCGACCGCTTCCTCGCCGCCTTCGCCGCCCGCGGCACACCCGCCGTCGCCCTGTCCAACGGCCGCCTCCGCGTCGAATCCGCCGACGGTTCCGCCGGCTGGATCCTCGAACTCATGCGCGAACACCGGCTGCCGCCGGCCGAGATCGTCGCCAACCCCGACGCCCTCCACGAACTTTTCATCAAGGCCGTCGCCTCCGGCCAACCCGGGGCCGACGATCCCGCCGCGCCACCCCTCCTCGCCGACCATGGACGCCAGCCTTGACCTGAGCCGCTGGCGCCAAACGCCCCGCGGCGTCGGCTACCGCCGCGGCGTGATGATCTTCACCGGCCTCCGCCAGCTGCTGCAGCTGCGGCTGTTCAAGGTGCTGATCTCGGTCGCCTGGTCCGCGGGCCTCGCCGTCGCCGCCCTCGGCTTCGTCTTCAGCCAATCCGTTTCCAGCGGCGGCTGGGTCGAATCCCTCGCCGTCTACTTCGGCCCCCGCGGCCAGGCCTTCGCCGCCGTGCTCTCCGGCCTCGTGCTCCTGTATCCGGATATCTGCATCGACGGCTGGTTCACCGCCGTGTTCTGGGGCCATTCCTACCTCGGCCTCACGCTCAGCCTCATCGCGCTCACCGCGATGGTCCCCCGCCTCATCGCCCTCGACCGCGCCACCCACGCGCTCACCGTCTACCTCTCGCGCCCGCTTACTTCCGGCGACTACCTGCTCGGCAAACTCGGGCTCATCGCCGGCGTGCTCGCGCTGCTCTGGACCGGCCCGCTGCTCTTCGGCTGGCTGCTCAGCGTCGCCTTCGCGCCGGGCACCGACTTCATCGTCTTTTCGTTCGGCCCGCTGCTGCGCGCCCTCGCGTTCCACGCCGTCGCCCTCGTCGCGCTCTCCGCCATCGCCCTCGGCGTCTCCGCCCTCAGCCGCACCAGCCGCACCGCCACCATGGCGTGGATCGGCCTCTGGCTCGTCTTCGGCGCCATGGCCCAGCCGCCCCAGGCCCCCGTCTGGATCAAGCGCGCGAGCTTCACCCAAAACCTCGCCGAGGCCCGCCAAGGCATTTTCAAACTCGACCGCGCGCTCACCCTCGCCGCCGACACGCTGCCCATCCTCGACCAGCGCACGAAACAGAATTTCGCCGGCGCCGGCCGCCGCGCCGAAGCCGCCGATTTCCCCGGCGCCCTCGCCAGCCTCGCCGCCTTCGTCGTTGCGGCCTGTTTCGTCTTCCTTCGCCGCCTCCGCCCCGAATGAACCCGCCGGCCCCGTCTTCCGTTCCCGCGGCGCCCGTCGCCGAAGGCCGTTCCCTCAGCCGCTTCTACGGCCTGGTGCTCGGCCTCAACAACGTCTCCTTCGCCATCCGCCCCGGCATCACCGGCATTGTCGGCCCCAACGGCGCCGGCAAGACCACGCTCTTCCGTCTCCTCCTCGGCCAGATCCGCCCCAGCTCCGGCACGATCCGCGTCTTCGGCGAAGACCCCTGGACCAATCCGTCCGTCCAAGCCCGTCTCGCGTACTGCCCCGAGGCTGAAACCGTGCCGGCCGGCCTCGGCGCCACCGACTGGCTCGTCGCCCTCGGCATGATCTCCGGCCTCTCCGCCGCGGCCGCCAAGGTCCGCGCCGGCGAATGCCTCGACCGGGTCAAACTCGCCGCCGCCCACCGGCGCAAACCGCTCACCGCCCTTTCCAAGGGCATGCGCCAGCGCGCCAAGCTCGCACAGTGCCTGCTCCACGATCCCGGCCTCATCATCCTCGACGAACCGATGAACGGCCTCGACCCGATGGGCCGCGAGGACATCGGCAACGTCCTCCGCGACCTCGCCCGCGACGGCTGCAGCGTCCTCATCTCCAGCCACATTCTCCACGACCTCGAGGCGCTCTGCGCGGAATTCATCCTCCTCCGCTGGGGCCGCATCCCGCGTTCGCTCAACGAATCCGCCTCGGCCGACGCCCGCGCCCGCTGGCCAGAGGCCACCACGTTCCGCTGCGACGATCCCGACCGCCTCGCCCGTTTCCTCTTCGACCGCGGCCTGCTCCGCGGCTGCGACCTCGTCCCGGAAGCCGGCCTCCTGCACGTGCGGTGGCGCGACGCCGCGCAATTCTACGGCGGCGGCAACTTCCACGAACTCCTCCTCGCCAGCGGCGTGCGCCTGTACGAAGTGCAGGCCACCGACTCGCGGCTCGAAAAGGCGATCGATACTCCCGCCGGCCCATGAACCCGCCCGCCGCCATTTCCCGCTCCGCGCCCCGCCCGGCCCCCGCCGCCGGCGCCGTCTTCGGCGGCATCTGGCGCCTGACCGCGCGCCGGCTGATCTCCCCGCGCCACTTGCTCACCGTCGCCGGCCTGCTCGCGCTCCTCGCCGTGCTCGCCGTCGCCGCCACCGCGCGCACGTCCGACGCCGACCGCCTCGCCGCGTGGGCCGCCGGCTTCCACGCCTGCTTCCTCGTGCCCGTGCTCGCCTTCGTCTCCGCCGCCGGCGCGATGCGCGACGACCTGCGGGCCGACGCCGTCGACTACGTCTTCACCCGCCCGGTGCGGCGCCCCGTGTATCTGTTTTTCCGTTACCTCGCGCACACCGCCTGCGCGCAACTCGAATTTCTGCCCGCCCTCGGCGTGCTCGCCGGCGTCGCCGTCTGGCGCGGCGACGGCGCGTTCGCCGCCGCCCTGCCGCTCCTGCTGCTCGCGCAGGTGCTCGCGATCGTCGTCTACGGCGCCCTCGGGTTTCTCTGCGGGTTGCTCACGTCGCGCTACGTCATCGTCGGCCTCGTCTACGGCGGCGCCATCGAGGTCGGCCTCGGCAACGTCCC
>JACCDO010224389.1_pt1 | contig 10506 bp, 11 predicted proteins | sample 7446101 | NCBI WGS metagenome assembly JACCDO01 (sample SAMN15323440, study PRJNA562643) | freshwater metagenome | isolation source: river surface water | place: USA:Blue River Watershed | collected 2017-08-16
CCACTGACGATTGCGCCAGAACAGGGATGTGTGAGCGATCACTGTCGAGAACGTGGAGAGGCCGCCGGCCAGACCCACGAGTAGCGTGAGGCTCATGAGTGACTGCGTGCTTGGCAGAGCGAGCGCGAAAGCACCCACACCTGCAGCGACTGAGTTGGCGATCAAGATGCCCCAGGGAAGCCTGCCTTCAAACCTGCCGGCGAGAGCTCGGACGACTGCTCCGAGGCCGCCGAGGAGGGCGACGAGAAGAAACTCGATCACTTGCGCTCCTTCCCGATTGCCTGGCCGAGCCAGTAGGAGAAGATGCCTGCGAAGATCATCGCGGCTACATAGGCCACTAGCGGAATCAACGAACCGAGGGTCACGGTGGTTAGGAGGACCGAAACACCGGACATCGTGGTGAAGCCACCGGCGAAGCCAATGCCGAAGAGGTTGGTAACCCACTCGGGCCGTTTGCGAGCGTTAACGAAACCGAGGGCGAATGTGCCGAACGCGTTGACCGCGACTAGCGCGGCTAGGTCGTCGAGTTGGAGTCCGACTGCGAATCTCAGGGCGCTTCCGATCGCTCCGCCCACGAAGACGAGCGCTAGAAGTTTGAGCGACGGTTTCATACTTGGTCTATCTAACACCACCCTTTAGGCTCTAACGGTGATCGAAAACCCCTACGCCGAAGAAGCCGAAGCGCGCTGGGCTAATGAGTACCGCGCTTCAGTAAAGCGCTTTGGTTTGCTCAGCGATGCTGAACAGGCTGCGGCGATTGACCGCGGTGAAGTGGTTCGTGATGCGCTCGCCGAGTTGTTCCTAGCCGGCGCTACCGCAGCCGACGAGCGCGTGCAGGCGCAGGTCGAATTGCACTACGAGTGGGTTTGCATTTTTTGGTCACCAAACCGCGAGCAGTACATCGGCCTCGGCCAGCTGTATGGGCAGGACCCTCGCTTCACCGAGTTCTACGACGCCAAAGCGAATGGCCTCGCCGAATTCATCGGAGAGGCCATTCGAGTTTGGTCTGAAAAGAACCTTTAGGCTTTCGCCTTCTTCTTTGCTTTAGCCTTGCGCTCGGCGTCTGAGCCGAGACCAATTGTCGAAAGCGCACCGAGGGCCAAGAACGCAGCTGCAGCCCAAGCCGAACCACTTACGCCAGCTGTGAATCCATTGGCAGCGGCGGTCTGAAGCTCAGCGCTGTACTGACCCAGCGAAGGAATCACTCCACCGGCAGATTCAACAACCAGATCGGTGACCGAGGTTGGGAATCCATTTGGTGGAATCGTGACGTCCTTGAGATTCTCGTTGACGCTCGTCGTGGTGATGCTAAACAGGAATGTTCCGAGCACGGCGATTCCCAGAGCCGAACCAATCTGGCGCACGGTGCTCTGCGAGCCCGAACCCTGACCGGTTTTCTCCATAGGAACATCGACCATGATCACACCGGTTAGCTGAGCTGTTGCGAGGCCGATGCCCAACCCGTAAACAAACAAGAACGGCGCGAAGGTTGCCCAAGTTGCGTCTGGGGTTGCAAACAGCGCGATGCCGGCGACCGCGATGGTCTCTAGAACAACACCGGCGCGAACCGCGGTGACCGGGCGAATCTTGCCGCTCATTCCACCGGCAACACCGGAGGCGACGAACGAACCGAAGGCTAGCCACAGGAGCACGAGTCCAGAGTCGATTGGCGAAAGGCCATCGACGTTCTGGAGCCAAAGTGGAATCGCAAACAAGATTCCGAACTCACCCATCGAGATGATGGTCGCGGCGATAGAGCCGTTGCGGAACGAACGAATCTTGAACAGGTCGAGGTCGAGAATCACGTTCTTGTGGGCACGCTCACGAGCGCGCTCCCAGAGGATGAAGGCGGCGAACGAAAGAGCCGAGATCAAAAGCGAAACCGGGATGATCGAGATTCCCTCGGTCGGCCAGGCGAAGTCGCCGATTGCGAACTTGTTGTCGGTCTGTTCCCACCAACCGTAAACGCGGCCCTCGATGAGCCCGAAGACGAGTGTGAGGAACATGACAACCGAGATGAGTGCACCGACGATGTCGATGCCACCTTCACGCTGCTCTTGCTTGGATTCGGCAACCCACCACCAGAGTCCGGCGATTACGAGAATGCCTAGGGGGAGGTTGATGTTGAAGGCTAGACGCCAGCTCTCGGCGTCGAAGGATGCCAGCCAGCCACCGAGCACGGGCCCGACGGCGACCATTCCACCGATGGTTGCGCCCCAAACGGCGAACGCGATTCCACGCTCTTTGCCCTGGAAGTTTGCGTTCACGAGCGAGAGAGTGGTTGGCAGAACCATCGAACCACCGACGCCCTGGAGGACTCGAGCGAGGATCATGGTGTTTGCATCCTCGGAATAACCGGCCCAGACGGACGCGATGATGAAGATCAAGATACCGATGATCAGAAGTCGCTTGCGGCCGACGCGGTCGGCTAGCGAACCCCAGACCAAAAGCAGAGAAGCGAAGACCAGAACGTAGCTCTCCTGAACCCACTGAATCTGGGTCGAGGTTAGTTCGAGAGTTTCGATGACCTTAGGGAAGATCGTGTTGACGATGGTGCCGTCGATGATTACGAGCGAGATTGCCATCGAAATGAAGACGAGGCCGATCCAGCGATTGCGTGTTTTTGTCATGGTGTTATTCAACATTCCTTTAAGTTGAAAAGTCCCGAACGCGATATTCGGGACTTTTCGTGGCTCCGCGCGGCATCGATCCGCGGACCTAACGATTTTCAGTCGTTCGCTCTACCAACTGAGCTACAGAGCCATCGGCAGCTTTCACTACCTTGCGATCCTGACGGGACTTGAACCCGCGACCTCCGCCGTGACAGGGCGGCGCGCTAACCAACTGCGCTACAGGACCTTGCTGCTACAAAACCATCACCTTGGTGACCCCAACGGGATTCGAACCCGTGCTGCCGCCGTGAAAGGGCGGTGTCCTAGGCCACTAAACGATGGGGCCTACAAAGTGTGATACTTCATAGCACCAAGAGCCAAGATTACTTGCTTACTAGGGGTTTTGGCAACCTGAAGGCAAACTAGATACATGCAACGCCCATTTAGAAGAGTAACTATCGCGCTCGCGATGGCTACAACCATGCTCTTCAGCGGGCTTACCGCCTCGTCTTCATGGGCTGTTCCAGACGATTACCCGACCTGGGCAGAGGTCGAAGCGGCGCGAAACAACGTCGCGCAGAAGAAGATCGTCATCGCCAAACTCGACAAAATTATTGCCGAACAAACGGTTCAAGAAACCGCTCTGACTCAAGAAGCCCAGCTCATGGCCGAGAAGTACAACCAGGCCAAGACCGAGGTTGACGCCATCACGGCGAAGGTCAAGATTCTTCAGGGGCAGGCCGAGTCGGCAAATGCTCAGGCAAACCAAGCGAAGACCCAGCTCGGTCAGATCGCATCGCAGATGTATCGACAGGGCGCAGCCGGTACCTCATTGAACCTTCTCTTGAATGCAGACGAAGCGGACGACCTGCTCTACAAGCTCGGCGCCCAAGAGCGCGTTGCTCAGACCAGCGAGACCCTTTACCAAAGATCCATCCAGACCCAGAAGTACGCCGAGTCGCTGAACTCGCAACTGAAGGTGGCCAAGGGTGAACTCGCTGCCAAGGCAGCGGCCGCGAAGTCGGCATACAACGCAGCCCAAGCGGTGGCCAACAAACTCACCGCGGCCGTAAACGCAAACAAGGCCCAGAACGCTGTCTTCTACGCGCAGCTTGCTCGTCTAAAGAATGTCTCTGCCGAAACCGAGAGACTCTACCAGATCGGTCTTGCGATGGAGCAGGCGCAAAATCAGGGCACCACCAAACCTGTAGCCCCCGAACTATATGACGTTGGCCCTGCCGACCCGGCAAAGGTTGCCAAGGTGATCGCCTTCGCCAAGGCTCAGCTCGGTGAGTGGTACGTTCTCGGCGGCATGGGCCCGAACGTCTGGGACTGCTCGGGTCTAACCAAGGCCTCTTACGCGGCCGCTGGTATTTACATCGGCACGCACTCTGCCACCAACCAGTTCCGCGAGATGGCTCGTCAGCGCAAGTTGATCCCGCTTTCCGAAGCGGTGCCGGGTGACCTGATGTGGTACTCGCCAACAACGAACATCTTCGACGGCGACAAAGAGCACGTCGTCATTTACCTCGGTGACGATTACATGATCGAAGCGCCAAGACCTGGAACCCAGGTGCGCATCGTGAAATTGCGTCTCGGCCGGTTGTTCCCTTACGCGGGCCGACCTAGCGCCTAGTGACCTTCGGTCTTGAAGCGCTCGATTGCTTCGGCGATTAGACGCTCGGCAACCTCGCGGCCCTTCCACTCGCCAACCTTGACCCACTTGCCTGGCTCTAGGTCCTTGTAGTGCTCGAAGAAGTGGCGTAGCTCGTTCTTTATCTGGTCTGGCACATCGCCGATGTCCTGCAGGTGCTGCCAGCGAGGGTCCTTGGTTAGAACGCAGACGAGCTTCTCGTCGATGCCGCCGTCGTCTTCCATCTCTAGGACGCCGACTGGGCGGACGTTCACGACAACGCCAGGGTAAACCGGGTACTCGAGCAGGACCAGTGCGTCTAGCGGGTCGCCGTCGCCACCGAGAGTGTTGTCGAAGTAGCCGTAGTCAACCGGGTAAACGAACGGGGTGAACAGAACGCGGTCTAGGTGAACGCGACCGGTCTCGTGGTCAACTTCAAACTTGTTGCGGCTTCCGCGGGGAATCTCAATAACGACGTCGTGCGACACTTGGTCTCCTCAATAGGCTTATTGGTAAATAGATTACCTAAGGATGCCGATGCGACCGAGACTTACCCCGGCTGTGGCTGAGGTTCGGCGCGCGATTCGCGAATCACTCTTGGACGCCCACGACAACGACCTCGTTTTGGTCGCCGTCTCGGGTGGGCCGGATTCGATGGCGTTGGCCAAAGGGTTCGCATTTGAGGGTCCTCGCTTGGATCTGAGAATCGGTGCGGTAATCGTGGATCACGGTTTGCAATCCGTTAGCGCGCAGGTCGCCAAGGAGACCGCCGAAAAACTTGAGGCACTGGGATTTGGCCACGTTTATGTGAAGCGCGTTGAAGTAGCTGGCGATAACGAGGCAGCTGCGCGAGTGGCCAGGTATCACGCAATCGACGAGCTGGCCAACGAACTCGATGCCAGGTACGTCTTGCTTGGCCACACACTCAACGATCAAGCCGAAACCGTGTTGCTCGGCCTCGCCCGAGGCTCGGGGGCTCGCAGCCTGAGCGGCATGGCTCTGCAGAACGGACGCTACCTGAGGCCGCTGCTCTCGCTAACCCGCGAGCAAACCCTCGAGGCAAGTGAAGATCTGGACCCTTGGCACGACCCGCACAATAAGAGCGAAAAGTTCACCAGGGTTAGGGTGCGCGAGACCTTGATGCCGGCGCTCGAGAGCGAACTTGGGCCAGGTGTGGCCGAGGCGCTTGCCCGGACAGCCGAGCAGTTGCGCGAAGACGCCGACTACCTAGAAGAGGTCGCGCTCGCCGAATACCACTCGATGGTTAAGCTCGGCCCAACTGCGCTGTCTCTTCCCGTTACCGAGCTGGCTGAATTGCCGAACGCGATTCGGTTTCGGGTTTTGAAGCACGCTCTCGAGGTCTTGGGTAGTTCACCCCAGCGCGTCCACGTTCTGGCCGTGAACGAGTTGATCATCGACTGGCACGGGCAGAAAGAGCTCACCCTGCCAGGGGTTAGAGTAGTACGCAAGAGCGAACAGCTCGAATTGAAAACCACCAAAACTCTCAAACCAGGAGCCTGCTAGTGGACCTCGAAAAGGTAGCCGGTGAAATCACCGAGGTGCTAGTCACCGCCGAGCAAATTGACCAGCGTGTGGCCGAACTCGCCGCCGAAATCGACGTCAAGTACGCCGGCAAGGACCTCCTTCTGGTGGGAGTGCTCAAGGGCGCTGTCATGTTTATGGCCGACCTGTCGCGAGCAATCCAGATACCGGTTCAGATGGACTGGATGGCTGTTTCTTCATACGGTTCGGGAACCCAGTCTTCTGGTGTGGTTCGAATCCTCAAAGACCTAGACGCCGACATCCTCGGACGCCACATTCTGATCGTCGAAGACATCATCGATTCGGGTCTAACCCTCTCGTGGTTGGTCTCGAACCTCAAGGCTCGCGGTGCCGCATCGGTGGAGATCGTCGCTCTGCTTCGCAAGCCGGAGGCAGCCAAAGTTGAGGTTGAGGTCGCTCAGGTTGGCTTCGACATTCCAAACGAATTCGTGGTCGGCTACGGTCTTGACTACGCCGAGCGCTACCGCACTCTTCGAGGCGTCGCGATCCTCTCTCCAGCCGTCTACTCCTAGGGCGAACAAGCCTTTTTAGTGTCACCTGTGGCGGGTAGTCTTAACCCAATATGAATTTCAAGCGCATCCTTCGCGGCCCACTCGTTTGGGTCATGGCCGCCATCCTCGCCATGTTCATCGGTCTGTCGTTCAACGGCACCACCGAATACAAGCGCGTTGACACCTCGTACGGCCTAGAACTGCTCGAATCGGGCAAGGTTTCCTCGGTCAAGGTGTTTGACGCCGACCAGCGAGTCGATCTCACGCTCGCCGCAACCGACTCCGAGTACAAGAGCAAGAACCTGCAGTTCTTCTTTGTGCAGGCCCGCGGCACCGCCGTAACCGAAGCGATCGCGAACGCCAAACTCGACAAAGGCTTCAACGACGAAGACCCGAGCACCCCTTGGTTCGTCGCCCTGCTCGGCTCGCTTCTGCCTTTCATCTTCATCGGTCTGATCTTCTGGTTCCTGATGACCCGTGGTGCCGGTGGCGGTGGCGGCGGAGTCATGAACTTCGGTAAGTCGCGCGCAAAGCTGATCAACAAAGAAACCAGCAACGTCACTTTCGCAGACGTAGCCGGTGTTGACGAGGCAATCGAAGAGCTCGAAGAAATCAAGGACTTCCTAAAGAACCCAGACAAATTCCTAGCTGTTGGCGCAAAGATCCCTCGCGGTGTCTTGCTCTACGGCCCTCCGGGAACCGGTAAGACTCTGGTCGCCAAGGCGGTAGCCGGCGAAGCCGGCGTTCCGTTCTTCAGCATCTCGGGCTCGGACTTCGTTGAAATGTTCGTCGGTGTTGGTGCGTCGCGTGTTCGCGACCTATTCACTCAGGCCAAGCAGAGCGCTCCGGCAATCATCTTCGTTGACGAAATCGACGCCGTAGGTCGCCAGCGCGGCACCGGTATCGGTGGCGGCAACGACGAGCGCGAGCAGACTCTCAACCAGCTCCTAGTCGAGATGGACGGCTTCGACACCCGCACCAACGTGATCCTCATCGCGGCCACCAACCGCCCTGACGTCCTCGACCCTGCGCTTCTGCGCCCGGGACGATTCGACCGTCAGATCGGTGTTGGCGCGCCAGACCTCAAGGGTCGCGAGCAGATCCTCAACGTTCACGCCAAAGGCAAGCCAATGGGCAAGGATGTCGATCTAGCGCTTGTCGCCCGACGCACTCCTGGCTTCACCGGTGCAGACCTCGCGAACGTTCTCAACGAAGCGGCGCTGCTCACCGCTCGCCAAGACGAGAAGACCATCTCGGCAGCCACCATCGACGAAGCAATCGACCGCGTCATCGGGGGCCCGCAGAAGAAATCTCGCCTGATGCAGGATCAGGAGCGTCTAAACACCGCGTACCACGAGGCTGGTCACGCTCTTGTTGCGGCCGCGCTGAACCACAGCGACCCGGTCACCAAGATCACGATTCTTCCGCGCGGTCGCGCGCTCGGCTACACCATGGTGATGCCGCTCGAAGACCGCTACTCGATCAGCCGCAACCAGCTGCTCGACCAGATTGCCTGGGCTATGGGTGGTCGCGTCGCCGAAGAAATCGTCTTCCACGACCCAACCACCGGTGCTTCGAACGACTTCGAAAAGGCGACCAACATCGCCCGCCAGATGGTGACCCAGTACGGCTTCTCGTCGGCACTAGGTTCGGTCTCGTTTGCCAACGGCGGCGAGGTATTCATCGGCCGCGACATGGGCACCACGCGCGAATACAGTGAGGCAACCGCTCAGGTCATCGACGCCGAGATCCGCGCGATCCTCGACAACGCCCAGGACGAAGCGTACAAAGCACTAAACCTGAACCGTAAGGTGCTCGACGCACTGGCCAAGGCCCTCCTCGAAAAGGAAACCTTGAACCAGGACGAAATCGAGAAGATCTTCAAAACCGTCAAGAAGCTTCCGAAGCGCCCGCAGTGGCTCAGCAAGAAGACCCGCCCGGTCAAGGCTGGCCCGATCGCTGTACCAAAGAAGAAAACCAAGTAACTTGTTCGATCGCGCCAGAGTCGAAGCGGCTGTCGTTGAACTAATCAACGCCATCGGCGAAGACCCTAACCGCGCCGAGCTGAAGACAACCCCGCAGAAGGTGGCCGAGGCATACTCGGAATTTTTCAAAGGAATCGGGCAAGACCCGCTAGAGGTTTTGTCGGAGACCATCCCAGCCGAACACAACGAGGTTGTGATCCTCAAAGACATCGACTTCGTCTCGATCTGCGAGCATCACCTACTGCCGTTCACCGGGGTGGCTCACATCGCGTACCTTCCTGGCGAGCAGGTTGTGGGCTTGGGTCGTCTTCCTAAAGTTGTCGAAATCATTGGCGCGCGCCCGCAGCTGCAGGAGAACCTAACCGCTCAGGTAGCCGACGCAATCGAGCAGGGCCTCGACGCTAAGGGCGTCGTTGTCGTGGTTGAAGCCCGCCACCACTGCGTCGTTTCGCGCGGAGCTAGGCAGCCCGAGGCAAACACCGTGACCATGGCGGCTCGTGGCGTTTATTCAGAGCCAATCGCGCGCGCCGAGGTCATGGGTCTAATCAGCAAATGAGCTTTCACCGACCGCTAATCATGGGAGTACTCAACGTGACTCCAGACTCGTTTAGCGACGGTGGCCAGCACAACACCCTCGAGACAGCCCTCGATCACGCGCGGGTTCTCGCGATCGGTGGGGCAGACATCATCGATGTCGGAGGCGAGTCCACGAGGCCGGGAGCCACACGCGTCCCACTCGAAGAAGAGATCGCCAGGGTTGTTCCGATCATCAAGGCCATCAAAGCCGAGCTTTCAGTTCGCGTAAGCATCGACACCATGAATGCTCAAACCGCCCGAGCCGCTATCGAGGCGGGAGCCGACATCATTAACGATGTCTCCGGCGGGCTAGCCGACCCGGCAATCTTCAACGTCGCTGCCGAAACAGGCGCAACCCTGGTGATTTCGCACTGGCGTGGTCACGACAAAGGGGCCGGTAGCCAGAGCGAATACGAGGACGTCGCCAAAGACGTCGCCAAAGAACTGCAGCTTCAGGTGGACAAAGCAATCGCAGCCGGAGTTGCCCGCGACAAAATCGTGATCGACCCGGGACTCGGTTTCGCCAAAGACCTCAAACAGAACTGGGAGCTCGTCGCCCGGCTCGACGAACTGGAAACGCTCGGGCTGCCGATCCTTGTTGGCGCTAGCCGCAAACGCTTCATCGCGGGAGTCATTGCCCCAGAGGCCCCGCAAGATGCCGATAACTCGCGCCGCGACCTCGCGACGGCCGTCCTCACCGCTCTGCTTCTGCAACGCAAACTCTGGGGCGTGCGGGTTCACAACGTCGTTGCCACCGAAGACGCGATTAGCATTGTCTCGGCGTTACACCAAGCGAAAGAGGCGTGAACAATGGCCCAGAAAATCTCGATAAAGGGGTTGAGGGTTTACGCGCACCACGGAGTCTTTGACTTTGAACGCCAAAACGGCCAGGACTTCTACATTGACGCAACGGTCTGGATCGGCTCACCTAAAGCGACACTGACCGACAACCTCGCCGACACAATCCACTACGGCGAACTCGCCAAGGCGATTGTCGAGAACGTCAAGGCCGAACCCGTTGACCTCCTAGAGACTCTCGCTCAGCGCATCCTCGACATGGTCATGAACTACGGGGGCGGCTCGGTGAGCGGAATCATCACGAAAGCAAAGATCACCGTTCACAAGCCGAACGCACCGATTCCTTACGACTTCGAAGACGTCTCGGTAACCGTCAAAGCCAAGCGAGAAGACTAGGCAGATGCTCGCAATCCTCGCGCTCGGCGGCAACCTCGGTAATCCGCGCGAGCAGATCACCGAAGCAACCGACGCCCTCAACCAGACGCAGGGAATTCGAGTCACCGCTCGTTCACCGCTGGTCGAGTCTTTCGCGGTAACCGAAGCGGGAATCGACGAAAACGCACCTCGCTACCTCAATGGCGTCGTCGAGGTAGAAACCTCACTCGAACCCGAAGAACTTTTGCAGAAAACGCGCGAACTCGAACAAGCCGCCGGCCGCACCCGCGAGACGCGCTGGGGCCCGCGAACCCTCGACATCGACATCATTGCCTACGACCGAATCGACCTAAAGACCGACGACCTCACAATTCCTCACCCGCGAGCCCACGAGCGCGCTTTCGTATTGGTGCCCTGGTCGCTGATGCAACCAGACGCCGAGTTACCCGGCCGCGGTCGGGTTGCCGACCTAG
>JACCDO012416885.1_pt1 | contig 10506 bp, 11 predicted proteins | sample 7446101 | NCBI WGS metagenome assembly JACCDO01 (sample SAMN15323440, study PRJNA562643) | freshwater metagenome | isolation source: river surface water | place: USA:Blue River Watershed | collected 2017-08-16
CTATGGTTTATTAATGGGTATTGCTTGTGCAACATTATACGTTAATTTTGTTCCAAATGCAAAGGATATTATCTGTTCTTATGTAGGGATTTCTACAATGGTTGCCCAAAATTTTTACTTGTTAATGCCAAAATCTAAATGGATGGTTGAATATTTAGACCATCCTCAGGATATCTTTAATTGGAACAAAGTATACAAGAAATTTCAATATTTATCAGCATATGGTAATTTTTTAGGTTTTATTTTCTTTGTATTAGGTCGTATGTAATTATTTTTATATTTTTCTTAATAAATGGAACAATCGATCAAATTATGTAACATAAATAATTTTCGAAAAAATTCAATATCAATTATTATAGGTCATAAATATTCTGGAAAATCAGAATTATGTAGATATTTTCTCAGAGAACTTGATATAAAATCCAAACCAATCATTCTAACTCAAAATAAAACAACTTATAAAAATATTTCTTGTACATTTATTGAAAGCATTGAAGAAATTCCTCAAACAAATTTTTTTATATTAGATAATTATTATGATGAAGATTGGATTTCAAATCCTATTATAAAAAAATTATTTTTACATGGAGGTGATTTGAATATGACGACATTTTTAACCATGGTTCATCCATATCATATTCATCCAATTTTAAGATATAATATTGATTATGTTTTTATGTTAAAAACACATAATATGGCAACAAGAAAAAGATTGTATGAAATGTATGGAGGAATTTTTAGTAGTTTTGAAGAATTTAATGATTATATGGATGAATTAAAAGATTATGAATGTTTAGTCATTGATTTACAATCATTTAAACGTTTAGAAGATTCTATTTTTGTTTTGCGTCATGATTTAGAATAAATTTTATTTGGTGTTTATAAATGAAAGTTGTAATTTTTGTTTTACTAGTTGTTATTTTAGGATTAATCTATTTTCTTGGATTAATTCCAAAAACTCCCACCTTTTATGAAAAAAAATTTAATGATTTCTATTTAGGTTTATTATCAGCAATTTCATGTGATGAAGTTTTGTTTTGGTTAGATTATCAAGAAGACCCTGGTTTTGTAGATTATATTCAAAAAAATGATATATGGATTCAAAAAAGATATCCAAGACATTTATTAGCAGAACATATTAATCCAATGAATTGCATAGACAAATATGGAAATCCTGTTACTTTTTAAATTCTTGATTTATTATAATAATGCCTTGTTGGAGTAAAGAATCTTTTTTATATCATTCTGATATCAAATTATTATTGGAATGTTTTTATGAAGGTGGTATTGTTGTAGATAAAAATTATAAAATTTTATATTTAAACAAGGGATGTGAAAAAATATTTGGTTATTTATCAGATGAATTAATAGGACAACATGTAAATATTTTAGTTCCATTTGCACTTCGTGATAAACATACTGACCATATAAATAAAATTCCCAAGTCTCCTATTTTTATAAACAAATTGATGGTTTCTTCAGATAGAAGAGTTATGGGCTTAACAAAAGAAAATAAAGAAATACAAATTGAAATTAGATTAAATAGTTTGAAAATTGATTCCAAAGATTTTATTTTAGCTATTATTCGTGATAAAACAGTGGAAAATACGTTACAAGTAAATTTACAAGAATATAAAGATTTTTTTGAAGAATCGTTGGATATGTTATGTATGGCAAATGACAAGGGATATTTTACAGATGTAAATGAATCATTTATACAAACATTAGGATATTCCAAAACAGAATTACTTGAAAAACCATTTTTATATTATATTCATCCAGATGATAAAGACAAAACAGAAAGTGAAATGAATTCTTTAAGAAATCACAATATAACATTTAGATTTGAAAATAGATATAAAACAAAAAATGGTAATTATATTTGGTTATCTTGGAGTTCAATTCAAACACAAAATAAGAAAATTATTGCAATTGCAAGAAATATAACACAAGAAAAAATGATATTGGCAGAATTAGAAAAAAAAGAGAGTTTATTAAGTCATACTGAAATTTTAACCAATATAGGAACTTGGGATTGGAATATTACAAAAGGTCAAGTATTTTGGTCAGAAGGAACAAAACGTATATTTGAAGATCCCGATCCAAACTTGAACAGTTTTTTGGATTATATACATGAAGATGATTTTCATAATGTTAAAACACACATAAATATGTGCATTGATCAACAAATACCTTATATTATCGAGTATCGAATTATATCAAAAGAAACACAAAAGATTAAACATATAAAAGTAAATGGGACTTTTAAACAGGAATTTGATAATTTACATTTTTTTGGAGCAGTAGTCGATATAACAAAAGAAAAAGAGATTCAACAAGCATTAACATTAATAGCTGAAAAAGCAAAAGAAGCTTCATTGATGAAATCAATGTTTGTGGCAAATATGAGTCATGAAATTAGAACTCCATTAAATGGTATTATTGGTATGACAAATATTGTCAAAGAATATGATTTAAATAATGAAGTAAAAGAATGTATAGAAAGTATTAATTTTTCTTCTGGTGTTTTATTATCTCTTATCAATAAAATTCTAGATTTTTCAAAAATAGAATCTGGCAAAATGGAGATAAATATACAAGAATTTGATTTTAATGAATTTATAAATAAAATTCAAAATCATTTTGAAATGTTATGTAAAAATAATCAACATGTGAAATTTATGGTAAGAGTAAAAAATTCTTTTAATATGATTAAAAGTGATAAAATGAAAATAAATCAAATTTTATATAATTTAATTGGTAATGCTATTAAATTTACAAATGATGGTTTTATTTTACTAGACATACAAAAAGAAACTTTTTCTGATAAAGAATATATTAAATTTACGATAAAAGATACTGGTATAGGAATTAAGGATGAAGTACAAAAAAAATTATTTTTACCTTTTGTTCAAGGTGATGCTTCAACAACAAAAGAATTTAGTGGAACAGGATTAGGATTATCTATTTCTAAAAATTTAGTTGAATTATTAGGTGGCAAAATTAAGTTAGATTCTAAACTGAATTTGGGAACAACTATATCATTCTGGATACCGTTGATAGAAACCAACTCTATAAAAAGAGAATGTGTTGATAATGTACAAAAAGCAATTCTAATTGCCGAAGATAATGAGATTAATCAAATAGTTGTTAAAAAAATTTTAGAAAAATTAGGATGTACAAAAATTCAAATATTTAATGATGGACAAAGTATTTACGAGTCTTTAAAAAATAAAGAAATATTACCAGAATTAATTTTTATGGATCTACATATGCCACGAATGAATGGTATAGAAGCTACGAAAAAAATTAGAGAATTAGGAATTACTGTACCAATTATTGCTATTACAGCCAATGCCATGGATGGTATGAAAGATGAATGTATTAAAGCTGGTATGAATGATTTTTTATTAAAACCATTTCAAAAATCAGATCTTGAACAAGTTCTTAATAAATGGTTGGTTCAAATTATTTAAAATAAATATTTCTTATAAACAACAAGAAGAAATATGAGTCAATTTCTTACTGAACAAAATTTAAACATGTTGTTCAATATGATGAAAGAATATGTATACAAAAGAACAAATTATGAAATAAGTGAACCTGAATGGAATTTTTTAGTAAATGTTATGAAACGGTCTTATCAACCCCAAATTCCTCTACGAGAATTAAATAAGAAAACATTAGATCATGTTATTCCTGTTATTATGAAAAAACTTCAAGACCGTTTATCAAAAGTTCAAAATGTTGATGTACGAACAATGCCAACTGTATCTCAAAATCAGGATGTAGATTCAAATTATCAAAAATTAATGGAAGCTAGAAAACCCAAGGATAATACACCAACTCCAGTGAGATTTACGGATATAGAACCAGAATATCAACCTATTACAACAACTCCTGAAGAAATGATGAGATCTAGGCAGATGGATAATCAAGCTTCAGTTCCTTATAATGAAAATGTTGCTCAAAAATTTTCTACAAATGAACATACTGATATTATATCGGAATCAAAACAAGATGATGAACAAGCACTACAATCACGAGAATTTAAAACACTACAACCAGAACCAGAAGAATTAAAAAAACATTATGAAAATGAAAAATATGATTTGTATTTTGAAGAATATATTGTAGTTGATTCAAGAGATCGTAATCATGATGATTATCCAAATGCTAATAATTATCGCGTCGATTTAGAAAGAGATATCAATGATGTAATTTCAATTCAACTAGTTTCTGCAGAAGTTCCAAAAAGTGAATATATAATTAATACAAGTAATAATAAAATTTATTTTCAAGAAACTACAGCACAAGTTTCCGGTGGATCTTTTCTTACGGCTACTTTAGATGTAGGGAATTATACAATTTCCGAATTGAAAACAGAAATTGAAGCCAAAATGAGTACAGTTGGTGTTGCTAGTTATACAGTAAGTATAAATTCTAAAACAAATACTTTAAATATTAGTAGTGATTTAGTGGGTGTAGATTTATTTAACTTGTTATTTAAGGGAGATAATGAAATTCACGGAAATAACAATAATCCAAGAAGTACGTATTTAGAAAATTCTATTGGTCCCGTGATAGGATTTTCCAGAGTTGATAGGACTGGAAGTTCGAATTATACAGGTGATTTACAATATAATTTAGAAGGTGAAAGATATGTCATGTTGCATTTAAGAAATATTCCTATTATTGATGGTATTTCAGATGGTGTTCAGAATGCGTATCATAAAATTACATTAAATACAGAAACATTATCTACTAGATATTATCAAGAAGGGGATTATAAAATTTTGAAAAAACTCAATAATCCTATTAAACGATTAAATGAACTTGAAGTATCATTTAGAAATTATAATAATGATTTGTATGATTTTCATGGTTTAGAACATTCTTTGACATTTAAAATTACTAGTATAAAAGGTAAAACAATTTAGAATGTATGCCATTCTGATCCATCACACACTAAGAAAATACGATCTCTTAAACTACTTAAAACAATATTGGTTGTACTTCCATCAATAGTTTCTGTTCCATTGGCATCGATAGTAACTGAATTAGAAGCATTTGTTTTAATAATTTTATATTGAGTGCCTGTAAAACTAGCAACAGCGGGCAAGTTGATTGTTATATTGCCACCAACTGTATTAGCTCTAATAATAGAATAAGTACCATCTAAAGTATATGTACCAGTTGTAAGTGTTGTAACTCGTGTTCTCATTCCACCATTTACATCCAAGGTTGAACCAGGACTTGTAGTTCCAATACCAACATTACCAGAACTATCTATAATAAATCTAGATGACCCGGCAGTATTGTCATAAATATATAATTTATTTCCCAAACCAACGTTACCTGAATTTCCGACACCAATATTAAATTGTCTTGCATTTGCCTTTAAACCAAGTTGTATTCCACCGGTACCAGCAACAGCAGGATTTTCTAAAAGTAATTCTGGAAATGCTGAGGCTTGACTATCCCACATGTGTATTTTTGATGTTGGACTGGTAATACCAATGCCCAGGTTACCACCAGCTTGTAAGGTTAGTCTAGTTGAAGAAGTACCTTCATTAAAAAGAAAAGCTCCATCACTACCACGACTATAAAAAACCCATTCATCTGTTCCTGTATCCCTAAAACGAATTCCACAATCTGATGCCGTGGTTGCTCTATTAATATTAATATAAGCAGCTGATGATTGTGCATACACTTCTAATAATTGTGTTGGATTTGTAGTTCCAATACCAACATTACCAGATGCATTGATTCGCATTCTTTCCGCATTATCTAAACTAGAACTAGTATAGAATCTTATAATACCAGATGTATGACGTGCTACAAGTGATAATCCCCCAGATAAATTTGTATCAGCTGATATAACAGCACCATCTTGTACAAAAGCGCCGGCTGTCGTATAACCTGTGCCCAAACATATCATTCTTAAACAATCAGCAGATGTTGTACTCGTACCTGTACTGAATTCGGATAAAGCTGCTGTACCAACATTTGTATTTGTTAAAAATAAACTTGTACTAGCATTTTGATTTTTTTCAACATGTAAAATATTAGATGGATTAGTAGTACCAATACCAAGATTACCACCAGCCTGTAATAACATTCTGGTTGATAAAGTACCTTCATTAAAAAGAAAAGCTCCATCAGTACCACGACTATAAAAAACCCATTCATCTACATTTGTATCTTGAAATCTAATACCAGAATCAGAACCAGTAACTGCCCTATCAATATTAATATAGGAAGAACTTGGACCATACAGTACCAACATTTGTGTTGGATTTGTAGTTCCAATACCAACATTACCAGAAGGATTAATAACTAATCTCGACGTACCACTAACATTTCTATCGACAATTGCAAAATTATTAGTAGTTACAACAGATTGTAGTTCCCATTCATAACTTCCATTATTTTTTAATTTAATACCGCCAGAACTTGCTGAACTTGAAAATAATCCTTGAATAAATGTACTATTTCTAACTTCTAATGTATTCACTGGATTTGTAGTACCAATACCAATATTACCACCTGATAAAATTCTCATACGTTCATTTGCAAGGTTATCACCCAACTCATTATTTGTGTAAAATGCTAAATCAGCATATCTAAATAATGAACTACCAGATGCATTTGTAGTAATTGCTCGAATTTTTGCCCCCTCAAATGTTGTTTGAGCAATATCTCGATATGTTCCAAATATAATTTGAGAACCAGTTGTATCAGCATTTGTATTATCATTATTTCTAAGTTCTAACGTTGTAAAGGCATTTTGATCTTTTCTTATTGTAAAACTATTTGCAGAACTATTTGTTCCAAAACTTACATTACCATCATCAGTTATACTTAAAGCAGTTTTACTTGATGTAACACCAACGATTAAATCTAATCTATCATTTCCAATAATTCTTTCTAAATAATATTTATTATCTGAACCTAATTGTATTTTTGGATTAGACATGTCTTATTATTTATTATCAAGAAATTCTATCAAGAAGACATTAAACCAACAATCTTACCATTAAAAATATTATCAAAAATTTCTCCTGGTTTTTGTTCAAATTGACTCTCCCAAGTTTCTGTTTGTTTCAAAATTTCATCACTTGTCCCAATTCCCGCATTTTTGTAGACTTGTATCATTGGATCTTCTTCTTCTTTCTTTTCATGCGTTTTCTCATGTTCCTTTCTTAAAATTCCATTATATCCAATTACTATTAATAGTATCCCTAAAAATATTAATAATAATTTTATTTCCATTTATTTTATCAAAGAATTAAATTACAGTAACATCATCTTCGGTTGTTTCTTCTAATTCACTTGATGTTGCAATATGACTTTGCTCCATTTCTTTCGTCATTAAATCTCTCTGCCTCTGTTGAAAATGTTCTTTTGCCTTGTAATCTGCTAATTTCTTTTCTTTGATTAAATCATTCAACTGAGAATTAATATAATCCTGTTCAACACTATCCAAATTAACTGGATTAAAGGGCAACCAAAACCCAACTTGTCCTACAAAAATATGATGCGCATTATCATCTCTTCTTAACTTTTGAGCCCTCGCCTTTGCTTCTTCAGCAGTTGTATAACTTCCTCTTACCTTCAATCCACGGATATTTGTACGATGACCATGTTTTTCATTAAATTCATGTTGAATTCGATCAAAATTATTTTCTTTAAAAGCCGTATACATTTCTTCAATTTGTTTATCTGTAAATGAAGGTTCTTCAGCCTTTTCATGATCAATGTTATTTTTTACACAAAAATCTAAATACATATCCTTCATAAATTGTTTTAAAAATTCCTTCATAAAAAAATCTTCTTTAGCTTCTAATAAATCCTTTGGTGGTTCAACAAAAGATAAACACACATATTGCTGACTCGGAATAATTGGATCTTCTGTAAGATATTCGACATTTTGTTCTTGATTCATTTTTATTATTTATAAAATTTGTTTTAAATTAATTGTGGTCTTAGATGAGATCTATTTGGTCTAATAGCTATAATTTTAAAAATCAACATAATTTGAATATCATTATTTACATTAGTTGGAGGAGTTGTATCTGTTCCAAAATTAAATATAGTACCATCTGGTTTTCTAATACGTATAGTCATTTGTCCTAAAGAACCCATTGCAGGTTCATAAATTCTTTTACATAAATTTTCATATTTACAAGCAACAAATTTCGTACCAATAAGATCTTGAGGACTTAAATATCCAAATGCATTTTCGAGATGTGTATTAGTTCCATGATATAAATTATCCAATTCAGGAATCTCTAATATTAAATAAGGTACTCCTGTTGTTCCATTAATAACATTCGAAGGTACAACACATTTCATTAATTCAATAGAACGAATATTACGACATTCGTAATCAACACTACCAACATCTTGATCAGAACCTCGAATTTTAATTTGAAATTCGCTTGTACTTGGCCATTTAGTACGATCTCTATCACGACTATCAATGATAATACAGCGTTCTTCTAAAATGGTATCTTGGTCTTCTTTGGATGCCATTTGAAGTGTTGGTTGATTTAAAAAACTATACTTCATTTGTATTATAATATCAAAAGAAAATTTAATATTAACGTAATTTTTTTAATGGTATTATGAAAAAAGGTGCATTATGTTCTGTTAATGGCGGTAATTATGAAAAACACATTCTAAATATTCTAAATAAAACAATGCTACATGATAAATATTTTAATACACAAACAGAAAATGAATTAGGAGGCTCAACATTATCACATGATATACTGTGTAATTTTAATTCTAATAAAGATTTAGGTATTGAAATCAAAATTTGTAATAGCCCAGATTGGGTTCAATGCTCTCTTATTTATGATACAAAATGGCAAACATCTCCAAAAAGTAAATTATCTCCAGAAATAAGAGATATCTTTAATAATTTTATACAAAATTTAGACTTATATAATGGAAATATACCTCCATTTATGGAAAAACCCATTACGCATGAAGAATGGCTTGATATCAAAAAACAAACAGATCAATGGAATGATGTTTATGTTGATATTCCACATGATATTATCAGAAAATTATATAAAGCAAAGGGGTGTCATTATATTCAAATAAGTAATTATGGATTATATCATTTAGGAGAAGATATATGTCAGTTTAACGTTCCAATTTTCGATATTCCACAAAGATTAAGAATTAGAACTAAAATCCATACTAGAAAAAATAAATATGGATTTTGTAAATTATCTATTACAGCTGCCGCACAGCCTATCAATATTAAATTATTAAAACAGTCGTTATATTCTTTAGATGATGTTAATAAATTACCAGTTAATTTAATTTTTACTAATGATAACAATTTCTGAAGATTGTTTTGTTTTATTCATTCCATAAGACCAACTAGTCTCAATTATTTTAAAATCTTTATACAAATTTTTGATATAATCACAATTATTATATGTCATCAACCAATTTTTCTTTGATGATATGTAGTTGTATAATTTAACATGATCAAAAGTTTCATGCATATCTCCATTATTTCCATATAATTTAGAAATTTCCAAATAATATGGTGGATCTAAAAAAATTAATCCATCATTACGAGTATCCAGAAAATCTTTATAATCTAAATTATTAATTTCAAATTTATCAAGATTTAGTTGTTTTATTCTATCAATTGATGATTTCGTAAATCTTTTTTTTGAAGATTCCAAGGAAAATCCACCAGATAGAGTTGAACCACTAAAAGAACAACGATTTATTATAAAATACATTATCGATTGTTTTAATTCATCTGGTTCAGTCATAATTTTTTTTCTAAATTCCATAAAAATTGTTTTATCAACTTTTTCTAAAAATTCATATAATTGATTACATAATAATTGTTTGTTATATTTACATGTATTCCAAAACGTTACAAGAGGTTTGAATTTATCATTTGCTATTATATTTAAATTGTATTTATTTTGTAAAAAAAATTCAAATGAACCTCCGCCAAAAAATGGAGATATAATTGTTTTAAAATGGTTAATATTAAAATGTTCATTTAATAATAAATCTAAGCTTTTGCAAGCTCGTGTTTTACCCCCAGGATATCTTAGAGGAGAAACATTAGTCATTTTTATTAATATGTAAAACAAAATTTAATATGAAAAGAAATTATGATATTTTAATATAAGATGAAGTATACTCGAGATGAATTGTTAATTTTTAAGAAAAAATTTATAGAAAAACCTATCCATTTCGAAAACATTCATAAAATTTTCAAAAAATCAGAAGTAAATTCAACATATTGGAAACCTAATACAATTATAACAACAGAACAAGAAAAAATTAAAAAACATAGTTTTAATATTTTAAATAAATTATCTCTTGAAAATTTTTCGAATTTAACAAAATCTCTAATTGTTTTATTAAAACAAACAAATGATGATATGATTAAATTATTTATTAAACAAATGATTTTAAAATAATTGAGACTAGTTGGTCTTATGGAATGAATAAAAC
>JACCDO010448565.1_pt1 | contig 10505 bp, 4 predicted proteins | sample 7446101 | NCBI WGS metagenome assembly JACCDO01 (sample SAMN15323440, study PRJNA562643) | freshwater metagenome | isolation source: river surface water | place: USA:Blue River Watershed | collected 2017-08-16
AAACATATTGAATGAAAGGAGCAGCTGTATGTCCAGTGTGTGCGCTGGTAATTGACACGTCTCTGTACAGAGGCGACCCCTCGGTTTACATTAATAAGCACATTGATAGGTGCACAGGGGTTACCAGCAGAAATGCGGTAAGAAATAATACAAGTTATGAAGAACAAGAAGAAGTTTACGATTATGGAGAGAGAAGTTCAAGGTCTAGTAGTAGGCACGAGGTTTCTGTGCAATCAAAACTTAAAGTTGGTAGAACTTTAGAAGATGGCGAAGTATTAGATGACAGCGACGAAGAAATATGGACATTTGACGGTGATACTAGACCAAAAAGACCAGCAACTGTTGAGACCACCAATACTAATAGAAAAAAAAGACTAAAGAAAAAAGGAATAGCAACACCAGACGATTCCATTGCAGTAGATGCAGATATCGGGGAGATCGCCATTGTAAATGACGATTTAAACGAAAATCTAAATTATCACGTGGGAAACATACGCGCCAATGCCGTTTTAGATGATTGGGAAGAGCACTTGTACGTCAATAGACTACTCGATCAGGGATTTGATGGTACCAATGACGATGATAGTCTGGTAGAAACGGATTATGCAGCATGGGCGCATCGCAGTACCTGGGAAACCTTGCACCAGTATCAAAAGGAAGGGTGCAAATGGCTCTACAATCTATACAATGACAACGTAGGTGGCATCTTGGGGGATGAGATGGGTTTAGGTAAAACCGCACAAATATGCACACATTTCGGTTCATTGGGACGTCTAAAGCGGAAAAGGCACAAGTCAACCGGCATCTTCTTGATAGTGTGTCCCGCCACGCTGCTGCAGCACTGGTTGAATGAGATGCACAAGTGGGAGCCCACGATGCGCACTGTTATCTTACATGGTATAAGTAAAACAGGCGGTGAATTGATGCAGTTTGGTGAGAGAGGAGTTGACTTTATTCTGAGGAAGTTGCAGCGCGAGGAATCCACCAGAACACTGACGCTGCTAGTGACTTATGAAGGTGTCAAGCGGAATAAAGAAGCGCTGTTGTTGATCGAATGGACCGGAGTAGCGTTGGATGAAGGGCAAAAAATCCGTAATTTAAATGCTGAAGTGAGTAAGGTGTGCAAGTTGCTCCCTACCTTCCACCGCATCGTCATCTCTGGCACGCCGATCCAGAACAACTTGCAGGAGCTGTGGAACCTGTTTGACTTCATATATCCCGGTAGAATAGGCTCCTTGCAAGCATTTGAAATAGAGTTTGCGATCCCTATTCGCACCGGCGGTTACGCGAATGCATCGCGATTACAGGTAGAAATAGCCAACCAAACGGCTCTAATGTTGCAGCGTATCATCCAACCCTACCTTCTACGGCGTAAAAAGGATGATTTAAGTGTTGCCATATCCTTGCCGCAAAAAACTGAACAAGTTTTATTCTGCAAGTTGTCGCGGCTGCAACGAGGGCACTACGTGGATATCCTCAACTCACCCGAAGTGCAAGCGATCTTGAACAACCGCATGACGTCCTTCCGGGCGATCACCACGTTGCGCAAGCTGTGCAACCACCCAATATTATTGGTGCAAAAAGATAAGAATTTTTTACGTGGTTCTCTGAATGTAACGGAAGCAGCAGCGGATGCCGACGACGATGACGATGACGACAAGTACGTGCGTTCGTTGGATTATATCTCGTGGGAGGACTCGGGCAAGATGATCGTGTTGAAGAAGATATTGAGTACGTGGCACGGGGATGGAGATAGTAAAGTAGTTTTGTTTTCTCAGACACAGTCGATGCTTAGCTTGGTGGAGCGGATGGTCAATCAACTTCATTTCACTTACTTGCGTCTCGACGGATCGACGGCGGTATCCCGCAGGAGCGCGATTATCGACAGATTCAATGGTGATCGCAATATTTTTATTATTCTGTTGACCACGAGAACCGGCGGACTTGGGATCTCGTTGACTGCCGCGAATAAAGTAATACTACTTGATCCCGATTGGAATCCCCAAACGGATATTCAAGCCAGAGAAAGAGCTTGGCGACTTGGTCAAAAGCGAGATGTTACTATTTATCGCTTGATAACAAGAGGGACTATAGAGGAGAAGATATACCAACGACAGATCTTCAAGCTGCTCTTGTCCAACAGAATACTCGACAAGCCAAAGCAGTACCTAACCCGTGGCATCTTCAGTAAATCGGATATCAGAGACTTGTTTCGGCTTACAGATCGAGACTACAACGACGATGGCAAGGCGGATGTGCACCTGCCGCAGGCGGGAATGATTAACGTGGCACTCGACAACGATGGCGATGAGTCCAGGAACACTCCCGAGGTTGGACTCGATGAAATAGACATGCTTAACGCAAGCGCGTACTCGGAGCAGGTAATTGCAAATGACTCCCGCTTGCAAAACCTGAGTGATGACGAGGACGATGAAGTGGGCGAGGACGCGCCGAGTAAAAGTAACAACACCGACAAGAAGATTCTACAAGCGCTTTTCTCCGGGGAATCAATCGCTGCGGTGTACAACCATAGCTACTTCGAGTCGGAAGTAAGCGACTCGACTCGAAACATCCAGCGAATGGCAGAGCGAAGTGTGCAGCAGGCGTATAGGCAGCTAACAGCATCAATGCCCAGCACCACTGTGATAGCCAGCACGAGCAGCTCTAGTAATAACACCGGGAACCGATTCGGCGGTACTTCTAACGGTAACGAGGCGGCATCCAGCTCGCTTTTATCTTCATTGCGTGGGTTATCGTCGCAAAACATTGCACCTGCAGCTAGAGCAGTACAAAATAGGAATAATGATGTAATTATAGCTCACTCCGACAGCGCGGCGGCAGCTGAAGGCAGACCCAACAGGGCTGCTGCGAGACCCACGACGTCGCTGTTAGCCGATTTGAATGCGCATGTCTTGGGCATGCCACCACCTAGCGCAACCACTAGCCATGCGAGCTCTCGCCCCTCCAACGCGAGTACTTCTAGTGGCAACACCTTATCGAGTGCTTCCGGTGCGTCGTTGGAAGACAACATCAAGGCTCGGCTGCAGTCGATATTCTCCAGTGCGAGCAGCAACGGATTGACCACTGACTTCATTCTGAATAAATTCGCCGACTTGCCTGACCGGTTCGCTCCGATATTCAAAGCGCAGTTGAAGGCAGTTGCGAAGTTTACCAACGGAAAGTGGGTCAAGACATGGTGAATGAAATGGAAAAGGATATTTATACATTTGTAAAGATTGTATCTATTATAAGTCTGAGTAGAACTTCTCTGTTGCCGTCTTCATAGTCCTGCTGCTTCCTCCACCTGCTCCCTCGTCGTCACTGCTGTCATCACTAAACCGACTATCCTCCGACATTTCTATGTCGTCATCATCGTCGCCTTCTTCTTCTTCATCGTCGTCATCGACCATCTCATCGTCTTCCCCGGCTGCGCCCTCTTCTTCCTCGTCGCTGCTCTCAAACGTCTCGCATTTATCGGTACTTACCTCATTAAACATATCAATATTCCAAAATCTAATGACATCATCGTGGGCGATACTAGCTAAGTACTTCCTATCACCACTAGCGCGGATGCATTCAACAGGGAAGTTGTCGTGGTCGCCGACTATACCCAGCACCTTGTTGGGTAGTATCTCGACTACTCGGATCAACCCGTCGGTTGAACCAGTCATGATAGTGCTTTCGTCTATCTTTAAAAACGTTTCAATTCCCTCGGGATGACCTGGGAATCGGTCGGTGCAATCGCCCCATTTGCCCCAACTGAAGATTAATACCACCCCATCTTGAGTACCACAAACAACCTTTTTACCTCCTTTTATGATTTCTAGTGAAGTTATTTCTGATTCTTGATCATCGGAAATTGCCGTTGTATTGTTGCGAATATCGTAGACTCCTAATGTAGCATCACCGGAACAACTCAATAGTGTCTGTTTATCATGCGAATATGCAAATCCAGCGATATAATCTTGATGTATCTGCCAACTCATGACCGCAGCTTTTGTGTTCATTGCTAATCTTGTATCCCATATTTTTACACATCCCGAATCATCACCTGTTGTAATAATATCAGGACCTAATTCATATAAACCAAAACATTTATTGATAGCTTCATCATGAGCATCCTCAATATTCAAAATAACATTGCCTGTTCCATCAATTATTTGCAAGGATTTATCCGACGATATAGTGAATAATCGATCACCAGCTTCATTAAACTGTAATCCACGACACGCTTTTTGATGATGATTCAGACTTAACACTTCTCTATTCCCACCGTTTTCATCCAAGACGTTGTAATTATACAACTTTACCGTCCCATCAATCAAGCCAGCAGCGATGAAGCGATCTCTCGGGTGGAATGCAATATCAAAGACTTGCTCCCCACACTCAATATCTTCGGGCTTAATTTCATCAATGTCTAAATCTGCCATGGCTAATCGAGACAATGTCCCTCGGCAGATGCACAAGTCTTGGAGGACATCCATCGCCGAATTTGATAGTGTACCGGTGAGGCACCAATGGAAGTAACTCTACAGCGGCGGGGTAGATTGTTTTCGCTTTGCCCATTCCTTGAGACGCTAGTTAGCGACACTTCTGGAACGGTTTCCCGCAATAATAACAAGCTTGAGTAAGTATCCTTCGACACTGCGACTGCCGGTACGACTCATAGAAGACTTCTCACTGAAGTTCTCAGAGAAGTTCGCACAAGGTACATAAATTTGTTGCACAGCACAAGCGACGTAATGTTGACAGGTATATGCTGTCGCTGTTGATGTTTTGGGGTCTTGCTATAAGGTTCAGCCAAGCTTTCTACTCGCATCCTATCCGTCTGGCACGAGTGGTCAGGTATAGCGCTATATCGATGTCGAATGAGAAGGTTGACAGAAGAAGGAAGGTGAAAGAACTAGAGAAGGTAGAGTATATTGTGGATGGAGATTCTAGGACAATTGTACCTTATGTACACGAGTTTACCACATTTGCTAAAGGAAGGTGGTATAATAGGGAGATTTTGGAGGTATTAAGTAAGGAATTTGGTGGCATGTCCAAAGAATATTGGGAAAATTCATTGAAATATGGGCATGTAAGAGTTAATGATCAGGTTGTACCATCATGTTATAAGTTTAAAAATGGTGATGCTATGTTGCACCGAAAACATAGACATGAGCCTCCTGTACATGGTACTATTACATTAGTTGGAGAAAATGAGCATATTTTAGCCGTCAATAAACCTCCTTCAATGCCAATGCATCCTTGCGGAGCATATCGACATAATTCACTCACCATGATATTAAAGAATGAACCAATAATACCCAATCAACCGGAATTGTATCTCATTCATCGACTAGATCGAGTGACATCAGGACTCGTCATCCTCGCCAAAACTAAAGATATTGCCGCCAAATTAGCGCTTGCAATACGAGGAAGAGAGACGAAAAAGACGTATTTAGCTCGAGTTAAGGGGAAATTCCCCGGAAATATCTCACATATAAAGCAGATTCATGACCCCTCAGGTCTATATGAGGTGGACGATGTAGACGATGACAACGACGAGACTAATGAAGAAAATAATAGAAACTTTCCCACGGAATCAACAAGTTCCAAAAGACTTAAAGCAGACAACGACGCACCAGTCCCCGATGAGTTGCCTGCTAGCTCCGCGGATTATAAAGCTCCTTCTTTCGAGGATGTAGGTAAATCCGATAAAGTTGGCTATGCGTATGATGGCAGTCATTTCATCCTCAAATGCCCCGTTGGAGTGCTGTCGTACCGCGACGGGGTTCACGCGTGCAGAGCCGATGGCAAAGTGTCAATTTCAGCATTTAAATCACTAGCTTACGATGCAGCGAGTGATACCTCGTTGGTAGAGTGTAGACCTATCACCGGCAGAACTCACCAGTTACGACTACATCTTCAATTCCTGCATAATCCGATTGCAAATGACCCATGTTATGGCGGCGAAATGTTTTTTGGTAATCAAAGTAAAAAGAAACAAGCTGTGGAATTGTTAACTGAGATGTATCAAGCTGGATTGATTCCGCTCACGAAAGTTCCTCATATAAACGACCCGGCATTGGTGGAGCTGCATAAGCACGCGCTGGCGCGCATTAATCACAGCAAAAGTACAAGCGAAACAAGTGATTTTATTGGCCAAAAGGAGGGCGAAAGTGACACGGATTTCCTGGTCAGAACTTGTAAATACTGTAGCGATAACAAGGGTGTGGAGTTGGAGAACATACTGCATTGTGACGGGATCTGGCTGCACGCCCTCAAGTACGAAGGGGACGACTGGTCGTTCGCCACAGATTTTCCTGTCTGGGCTAAATTCTAGAGTTTTTTTATCAACGGATTGTAAGTTTTAACCACTCACAGATATTCTTCAGCTCAGCTGGAACTGCTAGTCTAGCCAGAATCACTGGGCAAATCTACTCTTGCAGCACTGACATACCCAGCAAAAGTGGTATCGTCAACCGCCCTTAATCCCTCGGGTTCCGCCGGTACGCATTGGGAAAAACGATCGAAAAACCTTGAAAGAAAAGGAGTAGCTCTTATGAACGCGGCTAGTATCGCGCAAGCTCTTCGTAGCGCCGATGAGGTTCGGACATTACCAACACTGGAACTAGCTCCACCAGTTTTGAAGCAAACACATGTATTGAAACCTGGTCAAGTTACAAATCGTAAGAAAGAAATTAACAATGCTTTTCCCGGTTTATTGCGTAATACCAAACCAGCTATGACTTCTGGACCAGGCAATAAGAAGTCGACACAGAAAGCATCGATATTTGTAGGATTTAATGCGTCTAATGTTAAATTAGGAAGTGACAACGACTCTGGTGTATCTGACTTATCTAACAAGTCGAATAGTGAGAAGAGCAGTATATTAAATACACAGAATATGCCGGTGAATCCGATACCTGCAGATGACAAGCGTTTAACTTCATTAGATTTTTCTGAAATTTTAGGGGAAATTCAATCAGCTGCTGGACATAGTACAGTCAAATCACAAGGTACAAAAGCAAATCAAAGCTTAGTCCAAGTTCCAACTACAACTACAACAGCACCTAAACAAGACCCAGTTATCGAAGAACTAAGAAATTACACAGTTTTAATGGACAAATATTCATTGCACAACTTCATCATCTACGAGGGAGTGACATTAAAAAATACACCAGAGTTTACCTCATTCAAACGCACCTACGCGGCGGAATGGGGATCAATATCCTCAATAATCACTCTGTTAGAAGACACACTGCTGCTTCACGAGGTGAAATTAGCAATTATAAACGGTCCTAAATTATCCGAACTAGCTTCACTAAACCTTTCGGTGTATGAGAAGGACGACTTGTATCAATGCATGTCGAACATCGAGCAGATCAAGCCCAGCTTCGTGTCTATCCGCGACGCGTCCAACAACAAACGGGATCGCGCGGCGGTCAAGATTCAAACGCTTATTCGGCGCAAATTATGCTTGAAACGATACTCTTGGATGCGACTTAGGATATATTCGATCGTTAGATTGCAGTGCTTCATTCGATTATTCATTCACAGGTGTAAGTACAGGTCGGTGTTCAAGAAGCAGAGAGAAGACAACGGCGAGAGGTGGTCGAGCAATAGAGATCGGCTGTGTCAACTATGGAGCGAGAGCTTAGCTAATGGCAAGGGAGACAACTCCACAGCTAAAGTCAGCGACAACGAGAGCACTGTTATCCTGAATCCCAACAGCAAGTTGTATGTAATAATCCCTTCTATATCCGCATCGGAGTACCTGCGCCTGGACATGAACAACATGCACGCGCTTCAGAATACTTTATTGCCAGTGTTGTACAAGCTTATAGATCCCGATGTCTCCATCGTGTATGTGTCGCCTATCGCCGTATCCAATGCAGACTCCGTGTACCACGAGCGGTTGCTGGCTTTGTTAGGGATCAGTACATTCCCCAAACGGCTACATTTCGTCGTGCCAGAATTAATCAATGTATTGCCGTTGCACATCCCCCTTTCCATGGCTTTATGGTGTTCTACTCACGCCTTGCGGCGAATTAAACTGCACATCAGCAGGTACAGCAAGTCAAACATCGTCGCGCTAGTAACTACCTCCGCGACATGGTTAGAGAAGAAACTAGCCAACTTCTTAAACATTGCGTACTTGGGTCCCGACCCGCAAGTCGCCGAGACACTGTCATCGAGGTCGTTATCAAAGAAACTCTTCATTGAGAGCCTTGTCAACGTGCCTATTGGTGCGCACGACATACAGAACCTCAACGACTTGCTCATTGCGTTATCGCGGCTTATAGCAGCGAATTTAGACGTTAAGAAGTGGGTTATCAAGCTGAATTACGACTATAACAACGAGAGCATCGTGCTGTTGGACGCGACTCGCTTCAAGCTAATCGAGAAGTTGAAAGAGGAACAGAACGAGATCATTGCGGGGAACGACGGTAACGTGTCTAGTTGGTTCACGAAACCGGTGCAAGTCGAGGTAAGAGCGCGGATTATTGAGGATTTGAAGAAAGAACTAACAAGTCTTGTGAAGATAGTAAACAAGAAGATTTATAGAAGTTGGGATTACTACCTGCGCCACCTCAATCGAGTGGGTTGCGTGGTGGAGGCGTTACCCATCGAACCACTAGGGTTTGTGCATGGTTTATGCTTCATTGATCCGGTAGGTAACGTGCAGTTCTGCGGGGGATTAGATGTGATTACTGACTCTCAAACGCAAGAGCAGGGCTACTTATATCCCCAAACCCTGACGCCCACGAACTCTTTGCACGACTGCGTGACGGTAATTGCAAAAGCTTTATACCAAAAACACCAAGTTTACGGTTATGTAACTGTGAAATTTGAAGCATTTTGGGACTCGTTCCAACAAATCCCTAAGATCTGGGCCAAAGAGTTGTATTTCGGACTCACTAGTTCGTTTGGATGCATCGGTTCCACCTCGTTGGCCCGCCATACCGGCATTATCCCGTACGAGCTACCCTTGTCCCTAGTGCCAGCACACCATCGAACCGAGTCACCCAGTTACTACCTCCACATTCCCTACACCTTCCACAGCCCATTGCGCCAGTCTCGCGATGATATTTTCTTCAAGTTATGCCGGATCCGCGGGATTACCTTCGATATCAACGACAGAAGTGGCGTGATATTCCACCTCGTTGACTCCATCGTCGGCGGGGGGATTAGCATGCTATTTGTGGCTTCTAATCGCAAGAAAACTATTGACTTGGCAATCCACACCATCTCGTGGATACTGTCTCAATTCGGCAAAGACAAGGACAGCAGCAATGAGCCACTCACGTACTTGGACATACAGTCGGTACTGCTGCGGCTCAAGAAGATGGCCAAAAGAGACGAGCAATCCCTGAAATGAATAAAGAATTTGACAAAAGTGTAATTACATGTGTACATACTACAGCTTGTGCAGCACTATCTGCGCTTGTTCCAACAGCTTCCGCTTGCGGGGATCCATGTTGACGGAGGCGGGCAAGAAGCCTCGCAGCGTGAACTTCTTCACTTCTTTGTATCCTAACTCTAGCAGCCCTTCCGGCGGATCCAAATAGATCCGTTTGGCCTTGAGATCGATGTGGGTGACGATTTCTTTCACGAGGGGAATCAGACACAACTCTTCACTGTCAGTAGAGTCACTGCATTTACGTATTTCTAGCATTGAGTGCATGAGCTTGGAGATAGAAGGCGCATCGCACAGCTCATCTGGTGTCACGACGCCGGCCACGATCCCGATCGGCTCCGCACCTGGCTCGTGCAAGTCGCGCTGATGATAACATTCTAACTCTACTAAATCCCGAATCATATACTCATCTTCACTCAGTCCTGGCATGTCTTCGTTGCGACCGTAGATGTTGTAGTTGCGCAATACATTGGCAGCAATGCGGTCTTCGATGCCGTGGAAGCTCACGATATAGATGTTGTTGGTGGTGAGACGACCGTTGAGAATAGTAATGGGACGCGGAGAACGCCGATTCGGTCTCTTTATGTATAGTATATTGCCTGGTTGTATGCGGTAATCGCCGAAATCCGTCTCCAATTGTATTTTCACTTCTCCTTTCACTCCGTGAGAGCCCAGAATAACTCCGATCTTGACGTAGCCAAAAGTGAATGGATCTGCGGGGATAATACTTGCTACATCCTCAAATACTACTGCGCTGCTATTACCTTTACTCATTCTCCCGGCAATAGTAGGCACGGTGGTCCCACGGGTCGGGCTTAACGCAATATTCTTTCTCCTTTCATTCTCCTTTTCGTTTTCTATTCTTTTGATGGTTTCTTTTATTGGATCTATATCTGCAATGTTATTCTTGGCAACCTTCATTTCAAAAGTAAGTAAGATTAGAAGTGATGAAATAGTAAACAAAATCACCTTGGAATACTCTTGATACTTATTCAATTTCGCCTTTTTTTCGCGGATAACTTGAGCTGAATTTATATTAGTAGCAACAGCTTTAGTACTTTCATCTGTAATCAAGCGCTTGGCAGCACTCAACCGAAAA
>JACCDO010757198.1_pt1 | contig 10505 bp, 3 predicted proteins | sample 7446101 | NCBI WGS metagenome assembly JACCDO01 (sample SAMN15323440, study PRJNA562643) | freshwater metagenome | isolation source: river surface water | place: USA:Blue River Watershed | collected 2017-08-16
TGCGAAATTGCGCCACAACTCAAAGAGGATTGAAAGTATTCGTAAGTGTATTTTTGTTAAATTTATATATATAATCTCATGATTGCACTTAGAAACGAAGTACTTGGTTTCCACCCACTTTTCCAGCCTATAGATTTCTGTCACTCATCCAAAACAAACCCACTAATTAACACAAAAATATATGACTTCGGGGGGAATTTAATCCGATGCCTGGTATAAAAAGATATTTTAGTTGCACTCTGTACGGCGGGCGTTGGACTGCTTGCCGGGCTCACACTTGTAGCACTTGCTCATACCCTCTTGAGGCTGGATAAAGCCTCGTGGGCATGATCGGCACTCAGCATACTTGCCTTTCACTTGGCTGATTTTACCGACAGGGCATTTTGCGCAATATTCGCTGCCAGGTCAGCCCTTGTTCTTAACATAAGACCCTTTTCGCACTGAACGTTGTTTCCTCCGAAAAAGTATGGGTCGTTTAAGTCACAAATATCCTTAAGAACGTGAGACATCACTTTCTTTGATTCTTTATCCGTGCATGTGGACCGATCGCATGTGGAAATGCAGTTGCAGACTTGAGGGGTAAAGTCGTTCGATCCATATTACATGATACAATTGTTCGCACAAGAAGCGACGCATTCGGACCATTGGGTGCGGGGCCACAAGTTCCTCAATTGTCGCCTATCCAGCACCATGCACCAGAATCGCTAGAAAATGGTGAGCCGGCACAATCAGCATCCTTAGTACAGTGAAAGGGTGTTCTTTGAATTATGTTATTATAGCAATATTATAGCAATTATTGCCTATCTTGGCGCTGGCATAGATGCTCAGAATTACGACCCCGGAAATAATTACCCCGGTTAACGTAACCGCACATGTAATTGGAATTTGGGTAATTATTTCCCCCCGGGTAGTAATTTCCGGGGTCGTAATCTGAGCATTTATGATAGGCAATAATTGCTAAGGCAATGAACTTGAGCGGTAACATTTCTTGTTTATTAGTTTGTTTGTCAACTACGTGCTTCTTGAACACTGCACACCGAGAGCCAATCTCTCTCGTGCGAGCTGCATATAATAGCTTGGGCCGTTTGGGAATGGGAACTCGACCCATCAAGACTCTCCAACAAGAAGAGGACCACAGCGTGAGGTATAGCTGACAGTGACAGCAGGATGGATTATCATAAGGACAAGTCCAATGTTGTGGCTTTTAATGAGCGCAACGAAGCGATGATTCGTGAATATGGTATTGCTTTACAAGCTATGCAGCTCGCACGAGAGAGATTGGCTCACTGTGTGAGAACGGAAACAGTTAATATGATGACGAATTGCAAGGTTGAAAGAGAGACATACTTTGCACTATGCAATGATCGCTTTCGGGGAATGATCTTTCCAGAAGGCGTAGAGCCTAAGAACAGACAAGTACCAGGTTTGTTCAGCAAGTAATGTAATGGTGGTAAATACTTGAATAGGGGTTGCCAAGATTTGCATTGAACAAGCCGATTTCACTTATAATGCGGAGTGGTCTATTGAACGTGCATGTTTGGTTATTAGTGTATTTAATCATCTTCGTGTAATATAACGATTACGAGTAGTGGAATATCTTCATTTATGAAAGCATCTTGTTGCTAAAGTAGTACTTTGAAATGCTTGCAGGATTTTACACTTTAGAAAATAATGTTTTACATAGTTATATGACTTAGGCAGCTTTCTTTAGCTTGTCCAGAATGCTACCCAGCTTTACTCTGCCAACGGTATCTCTCAGCTTGCTAACCATAGCCGAGGGTACATTAGGATTTACCGGTGTGCCGGTAGTTGAATTTTGCACTGATTTTACGCTCGTGATGCTTTTTGAGCTTAACAAGCTTGTCGCACTTCCTTTGTTGCGTTTCAAAGTGATAGGTTCATCTGTTTCAGGATCAGGTAAAGTCGCATTCGTTGTATACATTTTCGAGTTGAGTATATTCATGGCCTTTGCAGGGTCCATGCCTTCCCGCTCAATGTTTTCGTTATCTTCTTCCAATGCATAGTTCAAGCCTCTGGCGAAATTTCCTCTTTTTCCTATATTAGCGCGTTTTTGTCCTCTGGCTGCAGCTGCAGCGACTGCTGCTGCTGCCTCACTGGCGGCCGCTGCAAGCAACCTGCCTGTATCAGTAAATGCGAATTCTCTCTCCCTGGATATCCATATAGATCGGTATTGAGGTTGATCTAAATCCCCAAATGCAACCGAAAGACCGTTAGATTTTTTTAGCACTTCAGTAACACGACTGGTATGTGCTGCAATCAGATCCACAGCCTCCGTCGCTTCGCCCGCAGGCGGTAGTTCTGGTTTATCAGTTATTGAAAATGTATCGCCAAGCGAGCTCATGGTATCGTTAAATGGGCTAAATGGCTTGTAAGGCAACTGCCCTTCGTATTTTACCCCCCCAGCTCGTGTAAACATTGCCTTCTCTTGAATAAGATCCTGAGCCTTCAATGTCTCACGCAGCAATAGCTGCATTTTGTGCTCATTCTCATGTACAACATCTCTATCGTCCAGCAACTGATATGACTGCGGCACTGCGATGCCATCTTGTGTCAAGCGCACTAAGAGCGTATCTGCATCCCGGCCGAGGGCTTCGAGCAGCACCGAGCACATGCAATCTAGCTCGCGCATCACCTCGCTGACCTCCTGCAGTGTAGAAGGCTGTCCCAAAGCCTTTCGCAGCTCACTTTCGTCCCAACTAGCCTCCTCGTCCGTGACCACCGCGCCAGGTATGCGGTAAGTTTCCGTCTTTATTCCAGCTCTTTCTGCTGTGACAACAACAGGTTTCGTGATTTTTAAAGGCATTGGAGCGATTTTCAGTAAGCCCTCTAGTTGCAATAACTTTTGCAAAATCTGATGGCAACCACTTCGCAAATGCACACATTGCGGACTCAGCAAACCAAGGCGCAAACCCAGACACACATACTTAACTAGTGTAATCCGGAAGGAGGCTACATCCAACGTCGTGATTTCCGGGTCATCCACAAGTCCCCTGCACATGCGCACCATTTGTACGGTTCTGTGAAAATTCGCTGCTAAAGATGTATTCATGCGCGTGCAGTGTATAAAATGGTCGTATTTTGTCAGCAATAAGCATGATACTTTGTGGTGGGCGATGGCGTCTATGCATAAGTTTTGATTCCTAAGAGCTTTGCACATCCGCATGCGTGCCGCGCTTTCCAATGCGTAGCACTGCTCCACCTCCCCGGGCTTTTGCACGCAGGCCCATATGCACTTAGCAGCATGTGGAGATAGCCACACAGTCGAAGCCACCAGTCTTGGCAGGTGCTCGTTTCCGACCGACAAATTACCGAGTTTTTCGTCCGCAGCGGTAACCATCTCATTAGACTTCAAATTTTTCGTGCGGTAAGCGCTGCGCTTGCTGGCGACAGAGTCTGCGTCTGTGTCGCCGTCCTGCTCGATTTTCTTTTTGTTTAATTCCAATGGGGTGGACGACAGGTATGTGAAGTTGATTTTGCATGGTACGAATGTGCGGCTGTAACCTCTCTTGCGAATGTGGTCCTGCAATATCGAGCAGACACTGCCTTCGGCCGCGCACACTCGCTGGCGGTCTGTCGCACATGGGTCGTACGCTTCCGTCATTTCTGCGGCATCAAATTTGCCCAGAACTCGTTCCAAGGCTTGCGCTAGGAGCTGCAGCGAAAGTACGGCGGACTCTTTTCTGGCATCGGCTTTGGATGAGCTCACGCCGGACGCATCTTTCTCTTTGATCGGCGGTTTTGGCTCCACCAGAGCTACAGCACATTCCACACTGACGAATCCGAACTTGCTAGCAGCCGCTTGCATGCTCATGTCATAATCTTTGTCAGAAACTATTTGCTGCCGCGTGAATCGCAAGACCTTCGGTATCGGGAGTCCATCTTCGCCCGTTGTCGTTTCACCCACAGCCTTCGCAACAGCCACATCGCGCACACGCCAATCGGTCCCGCTGGACAAAAAATGAATGCATTTGCTCACTTCTGTGCCAAAGGACTTACGCGCTCTAGGCTCCGCAGACAGCAACTCGCAATTATATCGCAAAACTACTTCGATTTCAATTGGTGTTGGCGGTTGCTCCAAACCCACAACGTACGACGTGTTCTCATAATTCAGCGCGTTCTGATGAGCTGGCCCGAACATGCGATTAGTGCCCATTTGCTCTCTCTCAATTCTTTTAGCTTCCAAATAAGCTTCCTCGTCTGCATCATCTTTGGCGGTAAGGTAGTTGGGCAGGCCCCATTGCAGAGCCGTAGCTACGGACAGGCCGCAATACGCGTGCACTGGCGCTGCACTGGGGCCTACAGGGTAGTGCTCGAAGATCGCAGGGATGGCCCATGCTTGAGTAAAAATATCTTGTGCACGATGCCCAAGACCAGAAAGCACACGGTTGGGACCGAATACACCCCCCGATATAAACTTGAGCAGCTTGCCGGGTGCCTGGCGGTAAGGTAAGTGGATAACAGAGCAACCCCCGCTCGCTTCACTGTACTGTATGGCGTCTTTTGTGCGGGCCGGAGCAAAAGCAAATTGTGCAATTGTGCTGGAGGGCATGTTGTTCCATAAATGCAGATACACGCTGAAATGAAAGAGTGACTGCGATACCACGGAAAAATAGGGTGTGAGTGCGGAGCCCGCGTCCTTGGACGTCAGCGCGGCATACATGCCCTCGTGTATCGCGCGAAATACATGGGTTTCTGTTAAATAGCGTATGCGGGCTGCTTCAGAAGAAAGAAACAGCGGAGCCTCGTAGCGGCGCGTCTCATCCGAGACCATGTCAGATAATACCAGCTCCGCCGGCGCACAGCGCAAGATGGACTCAGCGTCCCAGAGCCCGAGTCGACGCTGCGTGCCGTCCGGATTGAGAGCCATCGCGTGCTTTTCTTTGTGTCCCACTTGCTTGCCACCTCGGCCATGTTCTGGAGTCCATGGGTCAAATAGTACGTACTTCACGAGTGAGTCCACGTCCTTGCCAGTGACGACGTCGTCCACACGAAATGTGCCCACAGTGTCGTTCGATACGTCCAGATCCAGATACCAGCTTATTTTCATATCTGCAGAGCGTGCATTTGACGCTCTTCCTTCTGCTAGAATCGTCATTCTGTTTCGATAATAGGACTCAATGTAGCCCAGAAGTTCCCATACGGTGCGGGGGGCCTCGTTCCACGGATGCACGGCGTAGCGCATGTCACGCTTGTTCCACTCCGCTTCGTCGAAGTTGCGCTTCAGCCAATACTCGGATCGCTTCTTCTCTCGCTCCTCGTCAATCTTCTTAAAATCCAAATCACCATCTGCTGCTGCACGCTTGCGGTCCAACCAAATCAAGTTACACAGGCACGACCAACCCATCGAGCTTTCCAGAATCTTTAGTCGGCATTCCAACTTCCCATATACTGCATTTAGCTTCGATAGTAAGCTGCTCATTTCTAATAAGCGATCTTCGCTTGCATTGCTTTGCATACGCGGCGATAAGGGACCTGCATTTTCGTCGTTGTTCTTGAAAGTCAACAGCGGCGTACGCCGGTCTTCATGGAACAGCTCCCACAGCTCTTTGATCATGCCCACAGAAACGTACCTGAACTCCGAGTAACCTATGGTTCTCAGCAATGATAAAATTAAGACCTTTAATTCAATTATCCCTTTGTTCAGCGCCTCATAATGCGTCTGAATTGAGGTCAGCTCTTTGCTCACCGGCTTTGCGGCGGCCACTGTGTCCCGCTTGCGGGACATTTGTGGGTACCCAACCTCTGGGTTTTTGCTCACAAACTCTTCAATTCGCATGCCAACAATCTCGCTTACTCGATGCAGTGATAGCAATGCATCTCGCACAGCGCGCACCTTGCCCACATCCGACGAAGATATCTGACTCAGCCGTGCCGCACATACTGTCAAGTTGTTCTTGGTCGGGCACATCAGCGTAGTCAACTGCAGCAACCACTCTGTCGCGTAGACATACTCGCCATCATCGAATGCATTCCGCGCTTCTTTGATCATGTGGAAAAACACGTTGGTGAAGAGCTTGTCGTCCAAGGGCTTGTCGCGGTCACGTTGATTGTGCAGGGCGCGCTCCTGAAGCGTGTGGTTCACCTTCGCCAAATGCTTCTCATACACATCGCGATAAATCTTTGCATGGTTTCCATTGAAGAAGACTCCACGCGCAAGCGATTCAAAGGGCAATCTAGAAAAGCATCGCGAAACATCGGAATTGTCGTCGCAGTAACTAAAGCGGTAATGCCGCGAAATACGCATGTAGCCTGTGGACTCTTCCTGTATGTTGGTTCCTGTCTGAGCCGTGCCACCAAACCTATCTCTGTTAAAATTTCCCATATAGTGCTGAACTTTTAAATACATTTCCATACTGATGGTCCCTTCGCCTACGGTAGCCGCCTTGAGGATGGACAAGACCTGTTGTCGGCGCTCGCGCATGTTGCGCACGTCAATGCGTTGTATGTTGTTATTGTTGCTTCCCATGACAGCGACAATGTCCGCACATAAAATGTCTTCGGATTGCTCTGCTTGAAAAGCTTCTTCCATGATGCGCCTTACAAAGGCCATGACGCATTCGTCGAACGAGGCCCCACCGGGGCCGCTCGTTTCGCCTGACGAATTCTCCTTGCGCTCCACCTTCACGTTAGTCACAATAGCTTCGACAGCGACTTCGTATCTGTGCTGCAGAGGCTGTGCTAAGCTCTCTGATGTGCAAGTATTTATAGATGCAACATCTATAAATAAAGTTTCGATACCTTTCGTTTTTACTTCTGATTTGAGATTTCCGAGCGCCTGTAAAAGCGCAATCATGACATTATTTGAACGACGAACGGATGCTTCACTAACGAGCTTTGCCAGATGCTTAAGTCCAAAGCATCCGCAGTCCCCAAAGCTCACTAATTGCGATATAAGTGTGTCTGATCGGTCTGAAAAGAAGTCGATGGGCGGTGGCTGACGATCTCTTAATGGAACACCTTCAACAAATTCGCTCGAAAGAATGCTCTGGATCAATGGTTTGTAAGGATCTGCAGGAATTCGGCCGTTTTTAGATTCAAAAACCGCCCTCATGGCGTCTTGTATGACCGACATGTCAATCTGAGGAAGGGGTGTCTGCGCAGACATATCAGCTATTAACTAATTTAATCAGAAATACTAAGTAAAAATATAATCTTCAGTGCGCTACTACAAAAATATGTACGAGCTGTGGCAGTTTGCTATTAAGTTTCAGGAAGGAAAATAGTTTGGACTGTTTGTCCAAGTTCACCTCACAAGGCAAGCGACCTTTTCAGTTTTTGCGAAATTTTCTTTTGAAATTCCAAAGAATAGCGTGTTTGTTTCTGAAATTATGATTCCTTTTTTTTCGCTTGACTGGATTCCATTCGTCCAGAAGACTCAAAGAGTCTCATTGAACACAGCAAAATTCGCAGACGTAAACGGGAAAAGGTCTTCCTCTCCGTTGCAAATTATCATTTCAGTTGTATTTTGTAGATTTAGACAATTATATATTGATTAGCTGAAAAGTTAATTAATTTTTCCAAAAAAAATTGTTTAGATATAGTATAAACCTGTTCAATAGAGCAGTCCTATGGCAGTCTCGCGCCTTAGTGGCCTCATATTATGGCAAATCAAAGGCAATGAAAACTCGCGCTCCATAAGCCTATCTGGCAAAGATATCTATACATTTATTGATAAGTCTCAAGTTTTTTCTAGCATTAAAGCTGGGGAACGAGATGATGTCGCAGTGCAGTCTGTGGCTTTGCAATATATTGACTTGCTTGACGCTTCGCATAATCGCATACATTCTCTAGTAGGCATGACCAACTTTATCCCATCTGTATGGTGGGCCAACTTTCGATACAATTTTTTAAGTCAATCATCTTCGCTCCATTTACCTGGAGCATTAGGATCTTTAGACTTATGCCACAATCCTATTTCATCCGACGTGCTGCATGTTTTGGCGCATAAGCACATATTGCGATTGTACATGGACGTTGGAAATACACTTTTGAAAGATAGGGAAACTCTGAGTATGTGTCCAAATACATGGGTTTTTAATGATAACTACTTTGTGTATAACGAACGATCGGAAATGGAATCCCTTGTGGAAAACACTCCACTGTGGATTGATATTCGAGACAAAGCTCTTAAGAACAGTTTGATAACGCTTGATATTAACGAGCAAAGTATAAATGTGACAGCGCCTCAAAATCTAGAACAAATGAAGTTGAATGTCTCTTTGACAGGCTCTTTGGATCTGTCTACTTTAAATCCTGAACGTGGAAACGGAAATTTTTTGCAAGAAGTAGTTGGTAGACAGATTGGTGGTATTTCGCTAGCTCTCAGCGATGATATTAGTGTTCGGTCTGAAGTCGGTCAAGATGGGCACGATTTCGATCAGTGGCAGTGGCGAAACACTCAAAGCCTGCGACAGGGGTCATTTTTGGCTGCCCTCAACAAGTTCACACCATCTGCGACATATCCCATTGATTTCTATCGACTAGATGTACTTCTAGAAGACTATTTAGATGAAGCACATCTTGCCAATGCGAGCAGCATTCCGTACAAAGCTGTTCAAGGACAACGATATCCCGTCGTCGACGTCTTGCAGGTTCTTTCTCTTCCTCGTCGCTCGAAAATGGATCTATCTTTGTTGTTATCCGTAAATATACTTGTTGAGCTACCAAGCGCATTGCTGTCAGATGTTGCTATTCATATGCTATTAGGGTACATGTCCGCAAATGCCGTAAAAGATCTTCTCCGTCTGCCGTCGTTCGCCAAGACCGCTGTTCTAGCGCTCATCCGACGTGTATTGGATAAGGAAGAAGAAGAGCTTAAAAAGTATGGCATTTTGATAGATAAGTATATTCTTTCTGCAAAACCGGTGGTGCCGTCTGGGCCTGAAGGTTTTGTGCCGACATTCTCGGCCTCCGCGGAAGGTTGGTACCACCTGCACGGTGCCCTGCGATACCTGCATTGTCCAATTGATGAGCTCGAAAAATTTGTACATCAAATTAATGGAGGAAAGCCTCCGGCGGTTCGTCAAAAGTCGGGTCCTGTTTCTTCTCTAGGATCTGTACAATCTGCGTTGGGGGCATCAGACGATTTGTCTGCTTTCAGCAGTGCCACCTCCGATGAGCCCGCTGGTAAATCAACGCTGCCAAACAAGCCTTATCGTTTCAGCCAACTTGAGTTCCAATTGCTAAGAGTGTTGCCTAATGTTATTACTCCCACAACTCCGCTTTTTGCAGCGGAATATGCGAAGAAAACACAATGGGTAAATTTAGCGGCGCGCCACGTCGTGGTGCTCCTGACAAGGTCCCCATTGTGCCCCAGTCTCACCGACGCTCAAACAAGCTCAAAGGCTCAAGTATTATATGATGAACTTTTTCCGCTACTGAAGCTGGCTAAAATGACCCATAGTGACTTGGTGGAGGCGCACGAATTGGAAACCCGAAGTGGGCGTGTGCAAACTGGGCGCGATGCCGCGGCTGATGGCGAGCCCGATGATGTTTTTACATTGATTCAGGAATTAAAAGCGAATAAGAGTCGCATGCGGGGCAATGGTGGGCAACAGAACGAATTCGCTTTTGGTGTTGGCCTGCCCCGTGGAACTGCAAGCAAATTGATGTGGAACCAAGAAGGCAAGACTTTTGCGCACGCGTATGATACATGGAATGATCACAAGCATCCTGAACGCAAGGAACTTCGGGAAATGGAATTTTTTCATATGAAAATGATTCAACAGGAGACAGAGAGGAAAAGGAGAGGACATGCGGCGAGTTCCGTCTCCACTGTTTCACAAGTTAATCACACATTCGACTTTGCGGACATTGCAACACCAAAGAAGGATGCTAAGTCCGATTTGGATGAGTTGAGTCTGGATTCATTGTCATTAGACTCGCTTGGTGCGCGACAGGATGGAAAGATAAAAAGTCCCCCCGCCTCCCACTTTGCAAGCTCTGTATCGACACAGCGTGGCAATGGCAGCATTTCCTTACCAGTGCCTGGATACGAATGTGTCGTCGACGGTGACCTTGATGCTGTTGACAAAGCTGTGTTGACAGATGCGCTGACCGACGAGATGTCCCCCTTCCATGGCGTCCGACTAGACCACGATGACCCTAAATCGCTCCAAAATGAAGGTAGCATGGAGGCAGGGATGCATGGCAGCCGCAGTCCTGTTGCGACGCAGTACACTTTCGTAGAAGGAAGCTTGGAGTCCAGCGCGTTTCAACCAAATTTTAATGCGGCCCCTCTGTCGCCCGACCACACGCTCCCTCGCAACGCTGCGTTGTCAAGCCCGCAAAACATGCGATCTCCACTGAATAGAGCTGTAGCGACTATTTCTTCTCCTAATCGTTCTGCAACAGTTATAAATGGTTTCAGCATGAATTCTGCTCGTGAAAGCAGCTTTATTCTGGCACCTACCTCTTTGATTTTGGAGAAAAATAAATCAGCAGTTAGGCCGATGGACAAGCTGAGCATGCTGCACCAGGCTCCA
>JACCDO011712830.1_pt1 | contig 10505 bp, 3 predicted proteins | sample 7446101 | NCBI WGS metagenome assembly JACCDO01 (sample SAMN15323440, study PRJNA562643) | freshwater metagenome | isolation source: river surface water | place: USA:Blue River Watershed | collected 2017-08-16
AGCCGTAGCCGAGATGGTAGGGGCGGATAGTTTTGCCCGTGCGCAAGGGCTTTCTGCAAAAGAACAAGAAAAAATACAAAACTCTATTGGGGAAAATCCAGATTATTGGAAACGCCAAACTGAAAACATAATTGCGTCCACTGCGCAGAATGCGCCTTCCTTAGCACTAGGAGTCTTGACCGGCGGGTCATCATTGCCCATGGCGGCTATGTTTGTGCAATCGTTTGGTCAGTCTTACGCTGAATCACGCAGACGGGGGTTAGACCCCGGAGCGGCAAACGCTCGTGCTGCATGGATGGGGTTGGCAGAAGTGTTGGGTGAAGTGCCGGGCTTTGGTAAACAACTGAGTATTGTACGTAATGCTTTAAAGACATCCCCACTAGAAAGCCTAAAGCAATGGGTAATTAACACGGCGAAGAAAGAAATACCCGGCGAGCAGTTTACGCTTGCTATGCAAACTTTCGGGGACATTAAAGGGGTTTCGCCTTTTGGCCTTAACGCAGCGCCCAGTGTTGAACAATATCTGCAAATGATGGCAGATACGTTAGTTCAGACTGTCGGGCAAAGTGCGCTAATGGGCGGTTCTGTCTCGGGGACTAGTAAGGTTTTGCAGGTAGCCCAAGATCGCTTTGCACCACCCGCACCTGCTGAAGAGGCGATACCCACTGCTGAAGAACTTATGCAGCAAAAGGGTTTCATAACACCGTCGCGCAAGGCTCCGGCTAAAGCCCCCGCAACTGAGGCAACGGCAGAAGCAGCGGCAAAGCCAGCCGAAACACCAGCCGAAACACCAGCCGAAACACCAGAAACCAAAGAAGACCTTGCGGCTAAGCGCCAAGCACAGGTAAATGAAGTCGCTGCGGACTTAGTTGCGATGAGCGGTCTTGATGCTGATACGGCATTAAAGATTGCCGAAGGACGTGTCCGTGCGCAGGAAGAGCAGGCGGCAAAAGAAGAACAGCAACGGCAAGACGCATTACAAAAAGAAGCTGCTGCGCGTACTACGCTAGTCCCACAGGCTGAAAACCGAGTGCAAGAAATAACAGATGAGTTAATCGGTGCCGGGGTAGACCCAACCGAAGCTGCACAGCGTGCTGTAGCCATGGCACAACAGGAAGCCGAGAACGATGCACTGGCGGAACAGGAAGGAGTAACAGATGCTGGAGAATTTATCCCTACAACAGGTGAGCTTGGCGCTGGAGTGTCTGGCGAACGAGGAGTTGGAGTACCTGCCGGAGGAACTACAGAAGCTCTCACCGCTGGATTGGTTCCTGCTGGAGCAACTACTGGAGAATCTACTGAAGGAAAAGCGGTACAGCCAAGTGCATTAGAGCAGGCGCAGGAACAAGTTGCCCGTGCGGAGAGAGAGCTAATAATTGCGCAAGAAAACGGCGATCTATTGGAAACGTCGAGGGCGCGGGCTTCGCTTATGCAAGCCCAAAATCAATTAGCGGAAGCTAAGCAACAGGAAGAAGGCGCACCTGCCGCAACTAAACGCGCCACCAAAACAGAAGCGCCAGCCCCCGGCATCAGACTTCGTCGCCCAACAGAACGTGAGAAGAGTAACTTATCCGCTTCGGCGGTCATTGATTTTGGTACCGAAGGTAAAGCTGTTATTGCAGAAGGGCTTCAAGACGTTTATATACGAGACGCGCAAGGCAACGAGCTTGCGGTTAGGCAGTGGGATTCTCGCCCCGGCAATATTAAAGTGGCCTCGGACTTTCCAGCTTTTGTGCCTGAGTCATTGCGTCAGCCAATAATTGATTACCAAGATGCTGCGTATAAAAACAAAGCTGGTACACCAGAAACTGAAGCCGCGTTAAAAGACGCACGAGATAAGCTTCAGGATGCTGTCGCTGACTTAATTAAACAACAGGAGGAACAACGTGGCGCTAAAACCACTGAAGCCGAGCAAGCAGAAGCGCAAAGAGCAGCGGAATCAGAAGCCGGTGCTCCCCCCACAACCGGCAAAAGAGGAAGGCCAAGGCTTGCACCCGAAGCTAAGCTAACTGCCGAAGATAAGCGCAGGCAGCAGCGTACCGCCTACAAAGCTATTGAGAAGCGGCTCAATGACGCTGAGCGTGACCTTGCGGAATCATCCGAGCCGGTAGACGAAGGTGAAGCTACGTCAGGTGAGCATCTCGATGAGATGTACGACAACAAGGCTAGACAGCGGCAGTCTGCAATCAATCGCCTCTACGATATATCCAAAGAGAACCGGGGTAAGCCGGGGCAACGTGCGCTTGAACTGCTAAGCCAGAACGCATCGACGGCAGAGATTAAGACTGCTGCGGAAGGGTATCAGTTCCGTAAACAACGGGCTGCTGCTGAGGCTACATCCAAGGCCGTTGAGCAAGTAGCGGCTGAGACTGTTGCAGACGAGAAGCTCGGCAGGGCTACCAACGGCGCACAGGCAATAACCCAGATTATCAGGACTGGCACTCCATTCCAGCAAATGCTGGCTAGACGTTTACGTAGCTTTGTTAATAACGTCAAGATTGTTGTGGTTGAAGCTGACCAAGCAGTACCAGAAGCCCTGACTAGAAACCCCCGATACCAGCGGGAATGGGATCGTGCACGTGCGTTGTATATTGAGAACTACGCGACTGGTGCTAGAACTATTTACGTACGCGGTGCTTCTTTTGGGGAATCTCAAGGCGTTAACAACGTTACGATACTGCACGAGTTAGTACACGCGGCTACCAATAAGAAGGTAGAACTAGGCCGACAGGCTATTACCAAAGGTACGCAAAAAGGTACACAACTTGTACGTGCGACAGAAGACCTAATCCAGATAATGAACAACGCTGGCGAACGGTTTAATGAGCTTGCAGCTAGAGGTGAGTTACCAGCGCACATATCCCGCCTTGCACAGTTTGGTGAGATATTTGATGACCCACGTGAGTTTGTTGCGTATGGCATGACCGATCAAGCCTTCCAAGAATTCTTGAGGTCTGCAAATGCACTCGGCGGTACTACGTCGTACTGGTCCATGTTTGTGGACGCACTGCGCCGCTTGATTGGTATGGACCCCTCCGAGACAAATGCACTTGCCGACTTGCTCGACGTTACCGACACCATCCTAACCGCTCGCCCCGTAGGTGCACTTGACCTAATGGAGGGCATGTCGCCGATGGCTAGCGAAGAGCAGCGTGCCCCTGTGCGTTTTACAGACGATGTAAAGCGGATGTTGAAAGAATGGAAGCAGACGGGGGATACCGCAGACTTGTTGCAAAAGCTTGAGCGACTGTCTGGAAACTTAGAAACGCGTGCAGAAGACCTTGCATTCAAACGTGTGAGAGAGCGCCAGCGCGGAAAGCTGTGGATAGAGGAAAGACTTACTCGCGCCGAGCGCACGGGGGAGATAACCCCCGAAGCCCATGCACTTATTAAGTGGCTGGTCAGTAGAAACCCAGCAGTGCTTAATGATCTTGCTATTTCATTCAAAGGTAAAGCTCGTGGAGTGGAGTCAGGCTCATACCTTGCGGCAAAACGCTTGGCCGTACTAATTAGAGGCAGAGGTAATACCCAGACTGTAGTTCATGAAATTCTGCACCACGCTGAACGCATGATGCCAGAGAGTATACGTCGCGGCGTACGTGAAGCATGGATTAAACAATTAATTAACTTAGAGCGATACGCTACCGAGTCACAAAACCATGTGTTGATGCGGGCGATTGACGAAGCGATAGACGCTGCGGCGGGTGATGAAGCTGCACTGAGGCACTTGGGTGAACAGATAGCAAGCGGAGAGCTACCCAAACATTTCTATCAATTTGTGAACCCTTCAGAGTTCTGGGCAGTAAACGCTTCGCAGCTAGTTGCTAACCGTGCCGGGGCACAAGGTTGGGTGCGTGAAGCTGTTCAGTGGCTCTCAGAGTTTGTCGAAAAGATTAAAGACATATTTGGCTTGGATAACCAGAGCGCAATAATCAGAGGGCTGGATGCTGTAATTGAATCGAGCGGCGAACTATCCGGAAGTATGCTTGCGGACGTTAGCCAATACCCAAGTGTCGAAGGGCCAAAGACAGAGGAAGACGCTGCTGAGAAAGAAGAAGCCGTAAGAACTCAAAAAACTATAGACCGCGAAGAAGATATAGCACTTGAAAAGATATACATAAGCGAAGACGCAGAAGAAACCGCTCGGCAGGCAGGGGTACTACAGGCCATACGTGACCCACGCAAAATGCTGCCTGCGTTGCGAAGTTTGTGGGATTCGTCTAATGAAAAACGGCGGAAGCTTTTTGTACGCATGGTGACTAGAGACACCCTTGCAACGTGGGGTGGCTCGTACGTTCCTGAGTTGTTAAACACCCATGATCTAGTAAACGATATGGGCAACTTAACAAGACAGTTGTTGACTGCGTCGGCTGACATAGCAAAGGCTATACAAAGAGCGTATAAGGAAGACCGAACACTCCCGCAAAAATTATCGCGGGTGGCGTATCTGTCCACGTTGTTGGAGATTAACCCCGCAGACCCCAAAGCAAAAGAACGTGCTAATAAGCTAGATAAAATGTACGCCGACTTGGGGGCAAAAGGACAGCAGCTTTATCAACTGCTCGTGCAGCAAGCAACAAACATAGCGGATTACTACTCGGCGTTACTTGACCAGCAAATAGAAAATGCGCAGCTAACCCCGGATATAAAGAGCCGCTTGATGGTTCAGATTCGGCAGTTATATGAAACCAGACAAAGAATTAACCCTTACTTCCAGTTGGTTCGTAGGGGGGATTATGTCTTGCGCGTTGGGCAGGGTAGATATAGGCAGTTTTATACCGCGCCTACGCTAGCCGGACGTGATGCCATAGCCAACAAAATAGCTGAACAGCGCCGTGTGTCTGTCGAGCAGCTAGAAGCTGACGGAGATATTGAGAAGATCAATGACATCAACGTGATACGCAACAACGCGCTTGATTCATCCCCCACGTTAAAAAAATTGTTTGACCTGATAGACGCAGAGCATTTTGGTGACCCAGATGCAAAGGACAATTTAAAAGACGCTGTGTACCAGCTTTACTTGTCCACGATGCCGGACCAGTCGTTCCGAAATCAATTCCTTAACCGGAAACAAATTACTGGCTTCTCAACAGACCTGCTGCGGAACTTCTCAGAGTCCAGTACAAAAATGGCTACGCAGTTGGCTAGGGTTAAGTATGGCCCGCTCCTGCGTAACTCTCTGTCGGCTGCACAGGATTCAATAAGTGGCAGATCAGATTTGCAACCGTTTGTCTCAGAAATGACAAGGCGTGTAAATCTTGTGTTGAACCCTCCAGCACCTACGGGGGTGGATACAGTAGTTAACGGTGTTAACACCGCTTCTTCTGTTTTCTACTTATCAAGCTGGTCGTCGGCGTTGTTACAGCCCCTGAGTATTTTCCAATCCGGCTACTGGGTTTTGGGTGCCAGATACGGGTACCTCAATACTGCCCGCGAATTTACAAAGATGCTGAAAATATGGAACCAGTACGGCACCTCACGAAAACTTCCAGACGGAACGGTGGCGTTCATTGCTCCAACTGTCGCTAGTGCTAAGGGCGTAACCGCAGACGAAAAGCTGGCCCTACGTGAAATGGCGAACCTCATGGAGTCCACTTACATAGGTGAGATGTTTAGGTATCGGCAAACCCCGACAGCAGAACTGCGTGGTGTGTATAACAAGACCAAAGATGTAGCATCCATTGCCACATTCGGGTTACTTTACTCAACTGAACGCCTTAGTCGTGAATTCATAGCACTGTCTGCGTATCGCCTGCACCGTCAGATGCTGGATAAAGCTGTCAAAGCGGGCGATATGACTGCTGAAGAAGCCCGTAAACAATCTGTTAAAGCAGCGATACGTAACACCACAGATTCGCTTGCTGACTACAGCCTTGAGAACCGACCCCCAATAATGCAAAGGGGAGCGGGTAAAGCGTTGCTGCAATTCACGATGTTCCCGTTGCACACGACGTTGTTCTTGGCGCGTAACTTCAAGCGCATGACGTTCTCCTTGGCAAGCCCTGCGGAACGCTGGGAAGCTACTAAGATTTTCTTTGGCGTACTCGGCGGCACTTTTATACTTGGAGGCCTTCGTGCGCTACCGATGTTTAGTATAGCAATGGGGATTCTCGCATTTTTCTGGAAAGACGAAGACAGGCCACAAGAGCTTAAAGATTTGGATTTTGAAACTTGGTGGCGAACCATTCACTTACCAGAAATGCTTGGTAAAGTTAAAGTTGGAGGGCAGCTACTATCAGATGTTATAGACCCTAAGCTAGCAACAAAGCTTATAGATCGTGGGCCAACAAACGCGTTGACTGGGTGGGATATTTCGTCTCGAACCAGCCTAAATAACATGTGGCTGCGCGAAACTAAAGAAATGAAAACGCTCAGAGAGGAAGCAGTGGCTCTAGGGGTAGAAAAAGCTGGACCGTTCTTGAACATGATGTTGTCTTACGCCGACGGGATTGAGGCAGCTATGGATGGTAAGTACGAAAAAGCCATAGAAAAAATGGCACCATCATTAGTTCGCAATCTCATGACGGCGCACAAGTACTACTCTGAGGGGGTAATAGAGCGGCATGGTGCCGAAGTTATGATGCAAGGCTCTATTAGTGACTTGGAATTGCTGGGTCAAGCGATTGGCTTCCGCCCAAGCATACTGGCAAGCCAACAAGAAATGGCTTTTAAGTACAACTCTATACAACAAAACATTAAGAACAAGCGCCAGAAAATTATGGACAGGATAGGGGAAGAGTATATGAAAGCCGAGCGCACTCAGGACATAACTGAGTACGCACGTTTGCTGGAGGAAAAAGATAAATTCAACCTTAAATACCCTTCTTACAGAATTACTAAGGACAACCTGAAAGACTCACTTAAGGAACGCCGAGAACAGCGGGCTGCTATTCAAGCGTGGAGCGGCATTTCGATGGATAAGAAGTTTGCTCCTATAGGTGCCGAGTCTGCGTTGAACGTAACCGAAGAAATAGCTAAGCGTAACGAGCGGGAAATAAAACGCCGAGAAAAGGAAGGGGAGTAAAAAAATCCCCCGGCCAAAGAGGGGGTGCCGGGGGCAAAAACAGGAAGGAGCTAACTTCCTTACAGGAGCTACAGCAATGTAGCGATTTAAGTATAGCTTAAGTCCTCCAGATTCGTAGCCCCTTTACGCCTTCTTCAATAACAATTTTGGTCACAACGGGTATCTTTAATCTTTTTGTAACCCGTTGCACTTCAGCTAATGCAGCCTTGTGGTCAACGCATGGTACGAAAAAAGAATACCCCTTGTGGAACTTCGACCAATCAATGTTGTAGCTGACCGTCTCTATCTTCATTGCTTGGAACCATGCTGTCCATTTGGATAAACTCGGATGACGAAGCATCGAACTTCAGCACCCTGACAGCCGGGGAGACCACGCTCATCCCCTTGGACATGCGCTTGTTCATTGCCTCGACAAACACATTAGCCTCATGCAATTCCTTTAACATGTTCTTGTAGTTGATCTGCTGCTTCACACAGAAGTCTTTGAACTGTTTAGCCGCTACGTACAGGTGCTTATTATCTGGCTCGTACCGTATCAGCAACTCTCCACGGGGTTCCCACAGCGGCATAGCCTCCATGTTGCTTCGAGCATCTACCTCGCCGTTGACTACCAGAGCATTGTTAATGTGGCTGTTGATAAACTCGCCGAGGAAGATTGCAGGGTTGGACTGCGGAGGCTTGATGTCTTCACGCATCTCGCCAAGCATCTTGAGCATCCACTCATACACTGCTGCCATGTCGTAGTCATGCAGACCAAGACTGCGGGCGATCAAGCCGCCGGTAATGTTACAGGCTGTCACTGCTGACCAGAAACGCTCTCGGCTGGTGAACTGCACGGCTTTATCGATCCGAGCCTGAACCTTAGCTAGCAATGCTCTAGCATCCTCAAGGTTGTTAACCAGCCACTGTGCGTATATCTCCCCGGCGTGGCCGAAGTTCTCCAGCAACTGATGGTCAAACATCTGCTTGCCCACGGCCACATCAATGATGGAGGTAGGTTTGATTGTGTATTCCAGCAGACGCATAGACTCACCATCGGGAGAGTTCTTAGCCGCACCGAGTTTCTCGTAGAAGCTGGCGTTAGCCGACGATAAAGTTATGCCCTTCCATGAGGTGTTGTTCAACCGCATTTCGTTGGTCTGGGACTTCATCTTATTCTTGCCCCGCCCTTGGCTGATGCTGTATGCCAGATCGGAGAACTCCATCGGCGTGGTGTTCGTAATCTCGTCAATCGTATTGGGCAGGTTGTTCAGCACACCGAGTCGGTGCATCTTGGCATTGATCGTGTCCTTCCAAATCGAAGCCAGCTTCTGGGGTTCACCGTAGACGCTGTTGCACATATAGAGCGTGGTGGACTTGCCCGAGCCAGAGCTTTCGTGGATGACGTTGATGATCGCGCCGCTCAAGCCTGTGAACTTCAGCAAGGGGGAGCCGAAAGCCGTGAGTGCAGCAAACGCATGGGGTTCCAGCCCCGGCTTAGCGTACATGTTGAACACTTCTTTCCACTTGTCGAAGTCGCCCTTGGCGTAAATCAGCGCGGCATCTTCTCTTGTGGTTATCGACGGAGGGCTATAGAACACCCCGTCCTTAGTAATCTCGCGGTCGCCGAGAATGAACTTGCTATCGTTATCTACCCAACCGAATTGTGTCCTCATAATTTCTGCCTTGTTCTGATGTTGCAAGTTTTTTACAAACGTCATGACGTACGACAGCAGCATCTCGACCTGCTTACCCGAGGGAGCTACCCCGTGCGGCGCTAGTGCGTCTCTTAATTTTTCTTTAACAACTGCGCTGGCTAGCGGTACAGAAAACTCCCGAACCCCATCTCGGGGCAAATGCAGTCGAAACAATAGCGTCTCGCCAGCACCGGGGTCTTGCATACGCTTGACGATGTACAGGTCGTTCTCGTATACCAACTGCGGGTCATCTTCGTCGTCCATCGGCTTGCGGTAAACACCGCCAGCTTTGCCACGGAAGAAAGGGAACGGATAGTTAGGGATGCGATAAGTCTGTACATCGCCTTCGTCCTCAACCTGAACTTCGTTGTCGGCTTCCTCAGCCTCGGCAATCTCTGCACCCAAAACTATAGGTGAAGTAATCTTGCCCTTGTGTACGCAGTCATCGCAGCCGCCGGGGTTGTACTTCTCAAATGTAGTACAGCGGTGTGGGCCTCCGGTACGCACCAGATCATCAAGCTTGCGCTCAACTTCCACTGCGTCATAGTCGGGGTACTTCTCTGACATGCGGTGTGCGGCTACGTCCTTATCTATACAGAACGCAGTTATCGATAGTGCTGAGCGCCACAGATCGTACGGAATGCTCTCTTGATTCTCGTAGCAGTGCAGTAGCTGCTGACAACCTTCACCGTTTGCCGACTTGATCATGATGGTCTTGAACCGCTTGATCTTGTTAGCCATCATGGACTCCATCAGCGGGCTAAGCTTGGCTGGGATGAAGTCAGGTTTCTCAGGGGCTGGGTCAGGCGCACCGAGCAACTGCTTAATGAAGTCGTACGACATCCGAGTGGTCTTATCACTCATCACGGACACGTCGGCTTCGGAGTCGTACTTAAAGTTTTTGGTACCGGGGACTCGCAATACGCGAGAAGCTTCAAACACTGACGGGTCAACAATCAATCCGTGCTTGACACAAAGTTCATACAGTCGATTCGACAGCGGCTCCCACATCTGGCGGTTGATAGTCTCTTCAAGCAGCCAGTACGCATGTATCCCATACCCAGAGTTGACCAAGATAGGTCGAGGCAGTTTGTATGCCTTGCAAAACTTCTGGAATTCAGCCAGCCCTTCTTCTTGCGTCAGGTAGCCTTGGATAATGCCTTTTTCGTTTGGGACGCCCTTAGTCGGTCCGCAGTCAATATCAATCCAGAGTGCGCGGAAATGCAGGGCGTTAGCATGAGTGCGTTTATCGATAGCTCCGAATTTAGCGCACCCAAAATATGTATCGAATCCTTCTTTGACTAACTTTTGTATCTGTGCGTCAGCTTCTCCACGTGTGTCCCAGAACGATTGGTCTGGGTACTTGCCTAACCCTAGCACGCAATACCGCCCTTCGGAGGGGAGTACAGCGTCGAGTAGGTCGAAAGTGGACATAGAATTTTAGGGGTAAAGAAGCACTAAGAAGGGGGCGAACCCCCAACGTTTGTTGTTTTATTTACTTTTCTTAAGTTTGCAGATGTATTCGACTATGCGAACACTCCTCTTGGGGTCTGGCTTTGAGGTCCCCCAAAACCAGTTGTAAACCGTAGCACGGCTTACCCCCAAGGCTTGTGCAACATCATTGACTGGAATGTCGAGTTTTAAACAGAGTCGTCCAAGAGCAACACTCAGCAGCTTAGGGTCTGCTTCTTGTATAGCTTCTATAAGTCGCTGACTGTACCCGTAACTCATATTAATCCTCGTCACTCCATGCTTTGACAACAGAATCAAGGCTCTGCTTTACAGCAGGTGCTTCAACAGCCTTC
>JACCDO011042541.1_pt1 | contig 10503 bp, 6 predicted proteins | sample 7446101 | NCBI WGS metagenome assembly JACCDO01 (sample SAMN15323440, study PRJNA562643) | freshwater metagenome | isolation source: river surface water | place: USA:Blue River Watershed | collected 2017-08-16
ATCTTTTTCATCTTTTTCATCTTTTTCATCTTTTTCATCTTTTTCATCTTTTTCATCTTTTTCATCTTTTAAATTCAAATTTTCATCTTTTGTTTCTAATGATTCTATACTATTTGTACTTGAACTTTTTTCTTGTAATGATGAATAAAAATTATTTTTAAATAAATTATGATTATAATTATTATTTTGATTATTATTATGATATTGATTATCATTTAAATTTATTTTATTTGATTTAGAAGAATATGAATATGATTGTTCATTATTTTTATAATATTTATTTTTACTCATTTTATCTATTTTATTAACTATTAAATATTTTATTTATTCTTTTATATCGAAATTAAATTATAATTTTCTTTTATTTAATTAGAGATTAAATATAATGATTCCTAAAAAAAGAGTACTTAAAAAAAAATATATTAAAAAAGAAAATAACTTAAAAAAAAATAAAAATATTATAAACCACGAAAATGAATCCAAAAGTTTTTTAAATAATAATAATAAAGATTTTAAATTTAAACCTTATCCTGAAATTGAATCACCTACTTTTTATCAAGATATTTATGAAAAAAAAGAATTTAGAGATTCCGAAATTCATCAAACTAATATTCATGATGAATCAGCTTGTCATCCTGGTCAATTTAGTTTATCACCTTTTCAATCTTTTTTAAAAAATTATATATCAATGGATACACCTTATAATGGTATTTTAGTTATGTATTCAACAGGTGTAGGTAAAACATGTGCTGCTATATCTATAGCTGAAAATTTTAAAAAATCATTAAAACAAATGGGTAAAAGAATATTAGTGTTAACAACTTTAAGAAAAAATTTTGAAAATGAATTATTTAATTTTAAGAGGGAATATGCTAAAAAACCAGATGAAATTGTGCAATGTACTGGTAAAGAATATGAATTAGTTAAAGATTCTAAATATTTATCACAACAAGCCAAAGAAAATGAAATTAAAAGAATTATAAAAAATTATTATCAATTTTATGGATATCAAAAATTTGCAAATCATATAATTAAAGAAACAAATGGTTGGGATGGTAGTGAAGAAAAATTAAATGAACAAATTTTAAAATATATTCATAAAGAATTTGATGATAGAGTTATTATTATTGATGAAGTTCATAATATTAAAACTGATGTATCTGAAGAATGGAAAAAATCTATTCAACCTATTTTATTATCTATTGTTCGTCATGCTAAAAACACTAAACTTGTTCTTATGAGTGCTACTCCTATGTTTGATAGATCTGATGAAATTATTTTTATTTTAAATTTATTATTAGCTAATGATGGTCGTGAAGAAATTAAAAAATCTGATATTTTTAATCGTGATGATACATTAAAAGATGAAGCAATACCTTTATTAAGACATTTATTAAAAGGTTATGTATCTTATGCAAGAGGTGAACGTCCTATGGTATTTCCTTTTAGATTATCACCCGCTGATGCAAAAGTACCTTATGTAGAATTTGATATGAATGGTCAAAAATTAAATGAAGATGATAAAATAAAATATACAAAACTTGTTGAATGTGAAATGCAGGGTATTCAAAATAATACTTATATGTATTATTTGGAAAAAAATCGTAAAAAATTAAAAATAAAAGATGAAGTTGAAAATCTTGAAATTGTTGAAGAAAATATTGATGATGAAGATCTTAATAAAAATAAAAAAATTAATACTAATAATGACCAAGAAGATGATATTTTAGTTAATGAAAATAAAGAAGAAGATGAAGAAAATACAAAAGAATCAAATAATAATTCTAATAAAAATAATAATAATAAACAAATTAGTAAATTTAATTCTTTAAAAAATCAACCAAAATCTCTTTTAACAAACTTAACTTATATTTCTACTATTGTTTATCCTACTCTTTTTAATCCTGATGATATTTCAAAAATAAATAATATGAGTGACAGTAATAATAATAATAATATTGATTCTATGAAATTAAAAAAAATTAGTATATATGGAACATATGGAAAAGAAGGTATTGATAATGATTCTGATAATGGTTTAGGTGGATTTTATAAAGTTTCATCTCAATCAGGTAAAAAAAAAATTATACAATATAAATACCAAAAACATGCTATTATTAATGGTACACCTTTTATTGATGAAAAACATTTAGATAATTATTCATCTAAGTTTTCTAAAATCTTATTTGAATTAAAAAGAGCTCAAGGTTTATGTTTTGTTTATTCACGATTTGTTGATGATGGTATTTTACCTTTAGCTCTTATGTTAGAGCAAAATGGATTTGAAAGATACACATCAAATGATGAAAAAAGAATTTTAGATGAACCAGTTGGTGTTAAAAGAAACAGAATTTGTTATAAATGTTCTCAACAATTAGATAATCCTGTTCATCATAATGAAAAATTAAAAGACTATCATAACTTTAGACAGGCTAAATATATTATTTTCTTTGGTGAAGCTAAAGATATTATTCAAATCACTAAAGAAGAAGCACTTGATAAATTTTCTTCTAAAACTAATTATCATGGTGAAGATATTAAAATTTTCTTAGGTACAAAAACTGTTAGTGAAGGTCTTGATTTCAAACGTATTCGACAAGTTCATATTTTACAACCTTGGTTTAATTTATCACGTCATGAACAAATTATTGGTCGTGCTATTCGTAATTGTTCTCATATTGTTTTACCTTTACATGAAAGAAATGTTGAAATATTTCAATATGCTGCTGTATTAAATGAACATACTAAAGGTGTAAAAAAAAATAGTGAAACAATTGATTTAAAACATTATAGTGTTGCTGAACAAAAAGATAGAATTATTAAAAAAATTATGAGAATATTAAAACAAGCAGCTGTTGATTGTAATTTCTTTAAAAAACATAATATTATTGATACTGATGAAAAAGTTAAACAAATTACAGCAAGTGGTCAAGATTTAACAATTAAAGTTAGAGATGAACCTTTTTCTCAAATGTGTGATTATGATGAAAATTGTAATTATGACTGTGCTTGGATTAAAGATCCTCATAAACATTACCCTATTAATACTGATACATATAATCTTAAATTTGGTACTCAAGATATTAATTTAGCTAAAAGAGTTATTAAAACTTTATTTAAAAAAAATAATGCTTATCATTTAATGGATATTGAAAAATATGTTCATGAAAAACTACCTAAAATGGATAGATTATTTATTTTTGCTGCTTTAGATGATTTTATTAATAATCCTAAACAAGAAACTGTTATTGATAAATTCCAAAGAAAAGGTTATCTCATTTATCGTGGAGATTATTATATTTTTCAACCATTAGGTTATAAAGAAGATATACCCATGATTTATCGTGAAAAACCTTCAAATAAAAAACCTGATAGAGTAGATTTAGAACAAATTGAAGTAAATTATGAAAATGAAAATAGTAGTCGAATTATGGATATGAAAAATAAAGGTATGAATGAAAATAAATTTAAACAAATTTTAATTGAAATTAATGATAAATTAAAAAAACATAAAGGTATTTTAAATAATAATAAACTTGAAGAAGAATTTAATTTTGCAGTTTATGGTTCAGTTATTGATAAATTAAATCAAACTGATTTTATTGATTTCTTAAAATTATTAATGAGTGAATATTTAATTGATAATCTTAAAAAAAATAAAAAGAAAAATAAATCATCTTCTACTAATCAAAATAATGTTGTTTCTGAAAAAATTGAAACTTTTAGTAAAAAATACTATATTAATCAATTTATTCATTATCTTAAAAAATACTTTATTAATTATTATTCTATAATTCCTAATAATTTAACTCAATCTAAAAAAGATAAAAATAAAATTTTCTATATTGGTTTCCATAAAGATAATCAATGTTTTATATTAAAAGGTGCTACTGATGAAGATTTTAATATTAATAAACTTGATTTAAATAAATTAGAATTTGAAAAATGTAGTCAAGATATTATTCATAAATTAAAACAACTCAAACTTATTGAATTAACTACTCAAAAAGAAAAAAATAAAGATCTCAAAGAAAATGTTATTTATGGTTTTATTGATGGTAAAGATTTTAAAATTATTAATGTTACTTCTTATACTGGTGCTAAAACTTCTAAAGGTGAATTTTCAAAACGTTCGTTACCAACTGGTCGTGTTTGCTCTTCTATTAAAGCTCCTATTTTAAAGAAATTCCATGAACAATTAAATTTATCTTATTTAGGTTCATCTACAGGTAAATCTACTAACATTAAATATTTATGTGAAAATTTAGAAATTTATTTAAGATTTAAACAAAATATTGAAGATAAAAAAAATAAACCTACTACTTTATATTTCTTTTCTAAAGAAGAGACCAATAATGTCTAATTTTTTATTTTTATTTTTATTTATTTTTTATATTTTTTTTCTTCTTTTTATAATTTATTATATTATTTTTTGATAATATAAAATATTTAATATTAAATAAAAAAAAAAGAATAATAATAGTATTATATATATTCATATATAATATCATTAATTTTATTCAATGAATTTAATTCTTTTAATCTATAATTCATCATTGAAGTATTAAAATTAAAACTTTTTATTATTCTTTTTTTTGTGACTTTTATATTTTTAAATAAATAATATGATTTATTGTTTTCTTCTTCCATTATTAATTTTCTTTCAAATACATCATATAATTCATTAACTTCTATAACAAATGTAAATGTTTTTTGAATTAAACATATATCTAATTCATATTTTCCTAATAAAATATCTATTTTAATTATATAATTTGAATCATTTATTTTTTCATTTATATAAAATTCTTGTTTTTTTATATAATCTAATATTAAACTTTCTATACTCTCTGGAAAAAATTTAATTAATTCTCTATTTCTACAATATTCTTTTTCATATATATATTTTATATTATTTATTAAATTAATTATTTTTTTTTTTATTAAATATGATAATATTTTATTGATTATTAATTTTATTATCCATTTTAACTCCCCATTTCTTTCTTCTACACTTATATTCTCTTTAATGACTGAATTTAATTTAAAATATGATGTATATAATATATATCCATGTAATAATAATTGAGTATTTATATTTAAAATTACATCCGAATTATTAAATTTTATATCAACTTCATTGTAATCATTTGTGTATCTTTTTTCTTTTAATTCATAAACATTTTCTTTATTTATTGTTTGTATTTCATTGTTAAATAAATTATTTAATATTGCTTCTTTTACTTTCAATATTAAATAATTAAATTTAAATTCATTTTCTTTTTCTAATTCAAATACTTCATTATTATTTAAAATATTAATGTTATTTGAAGCACTAAGACTATTTAAAGTATTAAAAGAATCAAAATTAAATTCTGGATCATTTTCCAAAAAATAAAAAGATATTTTGATTATTTTATCAATTAAATTAAACAATGATGAAGTATTTTCATCATTATTGTAAAAAACATTTTTCGGATTTTGCATATTTAAACTCATTTTTATTCTTTTTTTAAATAAAAATAATATATATTTTTTATTTTTTATATTTAAAAAAATCAAATTTTTTTATTTACGTTATATATTTATGATTGTTCTGGATGATTTGCATGCCATTTTTGAAGCTTTTTAATATCTGTATCGACTATTTTATAATTCTTTGGTTCATCTTTCATATATGAACGTAAAGGAACTAAATGACGAATTAAACTTGCATAACCATATACTTTCATTGCTTTCATTAATGCTTCAAATCTTTGTTCTGAACTTTCATGAAGATGATATCCATATTTAGTTAATTGACCTTTTTTTAATTTTGGTAAAACTTTTGCTTCAGTAGTCACTTTTCCTGGTAAACCTTTATCTTTTACACACTTTGGACTAACTTTAGTTCCTGATTTTTTAGTATATCCTTCTCTCATTACTTTACCTAATGGACATCTTCCTCTACGTATTGTTTTTTTAGTAGGATGATAAAATGAACCAACTGGTTTTTTTTTTGCTTCTGAAGCTGTTAAAACAGCATGTCCACTTTTACCTATTTTTTTAGTAGATATTGATTTTGATTTTTTACTTTCCATTCTTTATATTGTAACATTAGATTAAAAATATTTTTTTTCATAAATTTATTTAAACTCAACTTTTAAATTTTCTTTATTTAAATTTTTTAGTTAAATGAAATAAAAAATGATTTTTATTTATTTTTATTTAATTAAAAATATGAACTTGAAGAAATTTTAATAATTAGATAAAAGAATAAAAACAAAAAATGTTCAAAAAAATCTTTTTTAATCAAAAAGGATACGAAGTTAATGATTCTGAATTAAGAGAAAATATATTAAAAAATATTAAAAATATTGGTAAATTTTCAATTACTTCTAAATATTATAACTTTTTAAGTAAAAAGAATTTAAATGAGATAAGAGATGGTGAATTTAGAATTTCTTTAAGTTCATATGGTAAAAAATTTGTATTATTTTTAACTACTATTGATGATTCTAGACACTCCATTTTAATTAATAAAAAAAATGAATCTATGGTAAATTGTCAATATAAATTTCATCAAAGTCTTTATGAAGGAACTTTATTTGATGGAGAATTAGTTAAAAATAATGATGACAAATGGATTTTTATTATTAATGATATTGCATATTATAAAGGTAAAAATATTATTGTTAAATCATTTGACGAAAGACAGCAAATTATTGAAGATATTTTAAAAAATGAATATCTTAGAAATGAAGAATATAAAAATATGACTTTTGTTATTAAAAAACAATATTTTACTAATAATTATTTACAAGATTTATCTACACGCTTTCGCGAATCTTTAAATTATAAAAATTCAGGTATATATTTTAAAAATATCTATAATTATAGTGATAATTATTTATATATTTTTCCAGAGTGTCGTACTGACCATCAAGTTTTACATCGAAATATTGAAGTTGATAAAAATATTAATCAATTAAATTTACAAATCAATGAAAATAATATTAAAGAATCTATACAAAATAAACAAGAAAATGATGAAGAAGACAATATTTTTGGAGAAGTTGATGTTGTTGAAATTAAGAAATCAAATGAAATTGATAATCAAAAAACTATTAAAAATAATGTTAATAATAATGTTAATAATAATGTTAATAATAATGTTAATAATATTAATAATAATGTTAATAATGTTAATATTATAACTAAAGATATGATTCAAAGACGAAATTGTAAATTTTTAATTCGTCCTACAAATAAACCCGATGTATTTGAATTATATTGTAGATCTGTTGATAAACATATTGAAAAATATTCATATGCTGGTATACCTAATATGCAAACAAGTAGATTACTTAAAAATATTTTTAAGGATCATATCGAAACTCAAAGGTCAGATGATATTACTACTTTAATTAAAGAAAAAAAAGCAAAATATGTGGAATGTGTTTATTATAAACAATTCAAAAAATGGGTTCCTATTAAAGAAATTGAAGAAATGGATCATCATACATTTATTAATGAAGTCACTATTATGTTAGATAATTTAGTTGAAGAATCTGATAATGATTCTGATTCTGAAAGTGAAGAAGAAAATGAACCTTTAGTTGGTTAATTTCTTTTTTAATTTTTAAATTTATATTTTTTTTTATTTTTAATTAATTTTTATTAATTAAATAAAATATTTTATATAACCTATCAATAGTAAATTAAATAATTATGACTAATTCTAAAAAAAATATGAAAGGTGGTGACGGTTATGCTGTTAATGTTTTTCAACCTATAGCTGGTCGTCCTTCTTATATTAGATATACTGATAATTGTAGACCTATTTTTAATGGTTCTTTATTACAAAATGGTGGTTCTTCTTTTTTTGATCCTACTACTCCTAATATTGATGGTACTGCTAATCCAGCTTTAAATAAAATTGAAAATGCATCAGGTGATATTACTGGTTTTAATTTAAAAAATTATGAAAATTTTATGGTTATTAATAGTTCTCCTAATCACGTATTAAATGGAGGAGGTGATGGTCCTGGATGCGGTTGCGATGGTACTTCTAAAAATCCTTTAATGAATTGGTTATCTGAACAACAATTATCAAAATCAATGAAAGGTGGTTCTAAAAATATGAAAGGAGGATTTGTTGGTACTACTGGTTTAGAACAATTTGGTGCAATTCAAACTTTATCTAAAATGTTAACACCTTTAGGTACTTCTGCATTAGCTGCTTTAATTGTTATGGTATTTTTACATCATTCTGTAAAAAATAAATTAAAATCTAAAAAAACTAAAATGATGGGAGGAGCTGCTGGTTCACTTGAATCTATTTTATTACCTCTTGGTAAAAATAATCTTGTTGTTTTAGGAGCTATTCTTTTATTACATCATTATTCTAAAAAAACTATTGAAAAGAAAAAAATGTTTAATGGTGGTTCTAAAAAATATAATCAATCAGGAGGTAGTATTACTGGTGTTTTAAATCAAGTACTCGCTCCTTTAGGAGTAAACACTTTAGGAGCATCTTTATTATTAGTTGCTATCCGTCAAGCATTTATTAAAAAAGTAAATAAAAATAAAACTATGAAAGGAGGTTTTACTGAACAATTAACTAAAATGGTTAAAAAAGTTAGTGCCAAAGATTTCCAAGCTAAAGGTTTATTTAAAACGATTGAAGATTTATTTACTGCTCAAATGCAAAAAAATAATAATAACAATAAAGAAAATGAAGCTATTGTTAAACAAAAATTCGATGTACTTTTTAATGACATAGCTCCAGTGACATTTTCAACTTTTGCAACTAAAAAATCTTATAAAAAAGCCGATGAACTTAAAAAATTTATTGTCTCTAAAAATAAAAAAAACATGCATAAACTTACCAATAAAAAATAAAAAATAATTTTAATTTTACCAAAATCCTATCATATATTTAAAAATTAATATAATAAATGTTATTATTCCTCTTATATTATTCGATTTTGATAACTCTATATTATCAAAATTATAATTTACTGCAATAAATATACATCCTGTTTGCATAATACTTGTTATTAAATTATATTCTTTTTTTAATATTAATACATTATTTACAGATGTTATCAATTGAGGTAATGCTACATTATAAAATCTTTTATACCATATTGGATGAAAAATAAATGATGATAGTGAATAATTACATGAATATTTTAAAAAACTATATAAAAATGTTAAAAATATTAATACTTGAAATGGATTATAACTTATTAAATAATTTAACATAAATATATAAAAATGCATTAAAAATGAAAAATTATAAATTTGTATTGTTGTATCATAATATCCTTCATTAAATTCATTATCTGTTTTATTATTTTTATTTTTATAATATATTAAATTTTCTACAAAATTCATTTTTATATTATTTGATTAATATCTATAATTTATTTATACCTTTTCTTTATATTTAATTTTTATACAAATTATTTTTTTTTTTACGTCTTTATTTTCTTAAAAAAAATGAATTTAAAAAAATATATATAAAATATATAAGTATTTATAAAAAATAATAAGACAATGCACATTTTAAATTTATCCATTAAAAATAATTCTAACAGTAATTTAACTTCATTTAATCAACCTTCTAATAATAAATCTCCTCGACAGTATCGTTCTACTTCTATTGAAAATAATAATACTATTGAATATAATGTTGTTGATGATGATATGATTGATGTTGAATCACCTAATATTATTGAAAATGAAATAATTGAAATTGATAATAACGTAAAAAATGAAAATCCTAATAATTATAGTTTTCCTCAAAATATACAATTGATTAAAACTATATCTTCTATGTTAAATTTAAATTCAAAAAGAACTGATTCAGATGAAAAAAAAGATAAAGATAATAATGATGATTTAATAAAAAAAATGAATGATTTAGAATCTAATTTTGAAGAAGTTAATAAAAATAATAATATTAATGATAATATGTTTACGTTTAATACATCTAATAATGATAATAATGAATCAATTGATTTTTTTAATAAAAAATCAATAAATTTAGAATCTTCTAATGAAGAAACTAAAGTTAAAGAAACTAAAGTTGAAGAATCAACTAAAGTTGAAGAATCTACCAAAGTTGAAGAATCTACCAAAGTTGAAGAATCTACCAAAGTTGAAGAAACTAAAACCGAGGAAATTAAATTAATAGAAAAAAAGATGTTAACAAATGAAGAATATGAACTTCAAACTAAATTAAGTACACAGATGGCTATGATTGAATTAGGTTCACAAATTGCTGAGATTAAATATAAAGAAACCATTCGTGAAAAAAGAGAAAATGAACTTACAAGTTTTTATGATGATCTTATACTTGATGATGAATTATTTGAAGAATTATGGGAACATGATTTTCATTTGGATCATTATTTAGAGACTCTTGAGGATGAATATTCACAAACATTTACAGATTTAAATATTAAAAATCAAAAAATGAAAAATGAATTTAATAAATTTGTAATAGCTTATACG
>JACCDO011862388.1_pt1 | contig 10503 bp, 10 predicted proteins | sample 7446101 | NCBI WGS metagenome assembly JACCDO01 (sample SAMN15323440, study PRJNA562643) | freshwater metagenome | isolation source: river surface water | place: USA:Blue River Watershed | collected 2017-08-16
CTTTAATCTGTGCATCTATTTTTGTGCATAATGCTGCATGGTCTGATTTGGATGGAAGACCTTCGGGATATTCTTCCGCTACTTCTTCAATATCTAAACACCAGTACGGCATGCGTCGCGGTTCCCATGCGGCTGCCATTAGTTCTTCTTTCAGTGGCGTGTAGGAGTCGCGTGCACTGTCTTTGAGTTGTGATACCCACATCCAGTATCGCCCCAAACACGCAGTGTAACGCATATCGTCATCATCGGTTGATATATGTGAATTTCGCAAGACTTTGAAATATGATGCTATGACTTGACGACGCCCAGCAATGTGTTGATACTGTATGTCTGATGCACGTAGGAACGCATCAAGGATTCCTGCCGGGCCCAACACACCCTGTATGTTTTCAACAATCCAATCCAATGCAACTTGTATGTATGCATCAAAGAGCAGCATTTTATCAATATGGGAATATAAGTCATCATATGCCTGTGAAAATTTAACATACTGAACTGTACGATTATAGAATCGTTCACGCACGATTTTATGAATATAATAGGGCCAGGCCTCCAAATTGAATTCCGTATGTTTGCACAAGAACAATATGTACTGTGTATCAATATTATGCACTGTTTCTAGTATGTCATAAAATTCATCGTCATCTACACTTACATATTTGTTTTTTAGTTGAAATAGTATGGCATCTTTGTAATCGTGCATTATGATGTCAGACATATAAGCAGTGCCACACACAGGAATATGCCGCATCCACCAATTTGTATAATAATCTTTATGGTATGTACATGTTCCCTGTTCCGTTGTGGCTTGTAAATTACAACGTTTTGCGGGCCCGAGGCTATAATTATAGGGCAACCAGGCACGACATTGTGGATGCGTCATTGCAATCGCACAATTTATAAAATTAACAGTCAAATTTCAGGATGTGTTGAAAGATGAACTTATGGCATCCATCGCGATTCCCGTGCGGCTGTCATAAGTTCTTCTTTCAATGGTGCATATGCAGTGCGTGCACGTTCTTTGAGTTGTGACACCCACGCCCAGTAACGCTCTAGACATATAGTGTATTGCCTATCATTATGCAAGACTTTGAAATAGGATGCAATTATCTCACACCTCCCAACAATATTTTGATATTCAATATCTGCACGCAAGTATTTATTAAGTTGTAGCAATGGTTCACAAATTTCCCTAGAAACAACTGTCAACACATGTTGTATGTATGCATCAAATACATGCACTCTATCAACATATGAATATAAATAACCAAATACTTTATTATATTGCCATAAATGGACACAACCATGCTGAAAATGTTGGCACACGATATTATATACACATTGTGGCCATAACTTCAAATCTGTATGCTTACATAGAAATAATATGTATCCTATATCAACATTCGGCGTTTTATTTATTATGTCGTGCAATTCATCATCATGCACAGTTACATATTTATTCTGTAGTTGAAACAAAATGGCTCCTTTGTAATGGCGCATAAGGTCGTAGTATGTGATGCCTGTGTCATGTGTTGGAATATGTCGCGACCACCAATTTGTATAATAATCTTTATGGCGGTTACATGTTCCATTTTCATTATCGGCTGTCTTATTACAGCGTTTTGCACGGCCCAAACTGTAATTATAGGGCAACCAGGCACGACATTGCGCAGACATTACAGTCGGACGGTGTGATAATGGCACCAATCAAATTTGAAGGCGTTTAAACACAATGTATGAAGGCAACATTAATTATGATGGAAAATCAAAATACAATGATGGCGCTTATGCCGGCTCTTACGTCTATTGCGTATATGAGCAAATCAGAAGGCGGTTTGAATTGGTTTCTTCTTATGGTTATGCTGTTGCCTGTATTGTGGCCACTGCTAGTGCAGTTTCAAAGCAAAATTCCGTTTCATCGTATTCCAGTATGTGGACGGCGCAAACGCGAAGTCATTTATGAATTCTCAAGCCGCCTTGACCTGCGACATTGGGCAGATAATCCTGACGGAATCGTACGAGCATTTTCCGCGGTGCTTTGGGATTGGAACAAAAACGATAAAGTCATTAACTGCAAATCACTTATGGAAGAAAATGTATCCCAACATCGATGGAATGATGATGAGGATGGCCACGATGTGCGTCAGCGCCCATACTTAGTAGATAATCCATATGAACGCTTCTGGAACGTTGATAATCCAAACATTCAGTATATGATGTGGATTGAAACCATCCCAGAGCGCGACGGCCCAGCACGGATGATATGTCATCTACGCATTGAATTTCTTGATAAGTCATGCACACCCAAAGCAGTCACTAGTCATATTTCCGAAATCCGTAAAGAAGCACGGCGACTCAAAGAGGCCATTGTACAAAAACCCAAAGTTCTGGTGAGCGTGGAGCCCACACCTGGAAACAAGAACAGTGATGATTCTGGTATTGAATTTATGGATTACGAATTTGCAACCACATCCTCATTTGACAACTTCTTTTGCGACGAAGCAAAAATCGTCAAAACAGATTTGGAACACTTTATTAATCGTAAGGCCGAGTACGAACGCATTGGCCGTCCTTGGACATATACAGTGCTGAATCACGGTCCACCTGGCGTGGGAAAAACTAAACTTGTGAAAGCAATTGCTAAAATGACCGAGCGCACGCTGATTGTCCTAAACCTTAAACATATTCCGAATGCAATGGCGCTGTATAATGTATTTCATAGTTCCGTATTGGACGGGGAACATTTGCCACATTACAAGCGACTCTATTATGTGCCAGAAGTGGATACGCAAGCATTTAGCACACTGAAAGCACGCAAGGGCGCCACCGCGGCGCCTGAAAATGAAATTGTAACTGTGGAGGCCGGCGGCGGGTCCACAACAGTTGCAAAGTTGACCGCTACACCTCCAACACCCTCCATTTCCCTTGGTGATATATTGAATGTGCTTGATGGTGTTCCTGAACGTCACGGTCACATAATCATCTTTGATACAAATCATTTGGCGGAGTTGGACCCTGCACTTACACGCCCTGGTCGTGTAGACCGAATCTTGACCTGGGGGAAACTTGGTGCGGACTCGGCACGTGCCTTTGTGGAAAATTATTACAATGCGGATTTGCCGGCGCATGTAGAATTTGCGGATGGCGTGTATACGGGCGCTGAACTACAAACACTCGTCTATAAGTACAAAACACTGGACGAATTTGTGGCATCGCTAGGTGGGCCAGAAAAAATTGAAGCATATGCACCCATTTAGGGCCGACGGGTGTGAAATGCTTTAAGATGCCTTACCGTCTTTCCGATTATACTTCCGTGGCTGCGGAGTACGCCACTGTTGCCGCCACACGCATGCGAACGAGCCTACACATTGCATTTCTCTACGGGCGTCGTGGTGTACTGCTTGGAATGAGTACCAACAAGATTGGCAGCCGGTCACGCGGAGCCGGATTTAGTAAGTTTACTATCCATGCGGAGCGCGCAGTCTTGAAGTCTGTGGGCGACATAAGTTTGCTGAAGGGCGCAACACTGGTTGTTGTGCGCGTCAGTAAGTATGGTGAACTGCAGCCGTCTGCCCCGTGTCACGAGTGCCAATGCCATTTAGAAAAGGCAATGCGTGTGTATGGTTTGCGTCGCGTGTATCATTCCTGAGATTCTACGCACACTATGGTATGTTCAACTTGCCCACAAACATCCGGTATATCAAAATCAGTTTTTTTACTGAATTCTGCTAAGCATGCTGTGCGAATATGGTGTGGAATGGCGGCGTTTTTCTCCACCATGGAATGATTTATGTCGCTTTTTATGTATTTCATAAACGTCTTACAATCGCCGCGAGCATCACGTGGCATACTTAGAATTTCCTCCAGTTTCATTTTTATAACCAAGGCTTGCAAGGCAAGTTTACGATGATTCAGGGCACGTTCTGTAAGCCCAAGTTTTTCTTGCAATAACGAAAGGGAAGTGAGAAGAATTGTTAGGCCACCAAAAAACCAGGCAATCTTAAAATTCGCAATCGTTATATCCCCCGTAATAATGTTAGATAGTCCAGCAATTGTTGATAATATATGAAATGTCCACAGATACCAACGTACTGCGCGCTCGGCTTCGTCGTGTGCACGCGAGTGCATCCATACAAAACATTTGGCATGATCACACCATGATGCCAAAAGTTTTTCAATTTGCGTTGTCCATTCCACTTGGGATTTTTGTACAATTTCCGTCCGTGGTTCGGTCACCGTATCGTTTTCCATCCTTTACTTACTGTTAAGAATCGGCGAAATTTACATGCGCCGACGCTGTGTACGTCTACGAAGTGAGCGTCTACGAAGTGAGCGTCTACGCTGCGTGCCTCTACGCTGCGTGCGTCTACGAAGTGATTTGCGACGCAAAAATCTTCTGCGCCCCCCTAAAATGTTCATATAGTTGTTATTGTTATTAACATTCATATTATTTTGATTTAGTTGTTGAGCGGCAGCAGGTGCAGCAGGTGCAGCAGGTGCAGCAGGTGCAGCAGGTGCATCAGGTGCAGCAGGGCCCCAATTAGCGGCTGGCTGAGCCGCGGCATTTGGTTGCGCAGCGGCAGCAGGTTGCACTATAGGCATCACAGGCAAAAATGCAGGCAATTGAGCAGGCACATACTCATTTTGGGGCTGGGGGTGAACATTTGGAACGTATGGGGCAGGCATAGGCAATGCACCTGGTTGAAAATTAGGATCACCTAATGCTTGTTGTGCCATAAGAGGTGGCAAATGACCAAGTTCAGGGTCGAAAAATCCGGGACCTGGATTCACTGGTTCAGGGCCTGGAAGGTCGTCCCAATCAGCTGCTACATTTACAGGTGCTTGAGCAACCGGTGGGTTCAATATGGCCACTGCATTTGGGCCAAATCCATCCATGATTTGCATGGCTGACTGACGCACATGTTCAAAATTTACGGGCTGAACGGCACCCGCAGCACCTAAACCTGGGTGAAACAACACTTGATGTGTTGAGTGACTATATCCACCTTGTACACGGAAGAACGTATGAGATGTTGATTCAGGATGATTTGCACTCACAATGCCCTCAATTGTAAATTCTTGGGGCCATTCTTGATCTTCCAATCTTTCCAACAAGTCTTCACGAGTCATAAACTGGCCATCAACACGAATAAAGTAATTAGGCATTTTCTAATAATGGGTAATTATTTAATGTCTACGCCGCAGCGAGCGTCTGCTGCGGCGCAGCGAGCGTCTGCTGCGGCGCAGCGAACTTCTGCGCAACGAACGCCTGCGACCTCCTTTTTTATTACCAGGTTCCGCTGAAAATCCTAATTGTGCACCAGGTTCCGCTGAAAATCCCAATTGTGCACCAGGTTCTGCTGAAAATCCTAATTGTGCACCAGGTTCTGCTGAAAATCCTAATTGTGCACCGGGTTCTGCTGAAAATCCCAATTGTGCACCTTGGTTGACACCAGGGGGCAACCCATGTTTCCATTGTCCCACTGGTTTTTCGGGAAACCCTAATAACCCACCCTTCGGGTTCACTTTGTAAACTAATCCAGTGTGAAATTCTCCAATTATAGAATTATTGTCCTCATTGTATAATGGGATATACGCCGGTTCATATCTTGGCATATAATTATCGCGATATTCAATTGAATTAGGAAGGAGACCAACATAATACACTGGAAGTGTTGACCGGTCAATACTTGCCACAATTTCATTAAATTGTGCTTCTCGTTCTGCCTTTTTGGCCTCACGTTCTTTGTATGTTGCCATCATCAAATTAAAATTTGGAAGATTTTCATTCGCATTTCGCAATGGTGGTGCATTAACTGCAATTGCATCGGGCATGTACCAGTTAAAAAAATTATCAATAATATCAAGTGTGGTATCAACTGCGTCCAAACTATATTGTTGCACATATTCAGTAACCTCATGAATGCCATCTGCCGCAAAAGAAACATCCTTTGTTGTAAAATTATAAAGCCCTTCACCTTCCTTTTTTTCAATATATAACGCTTTTGATTTTGGATGTTCTTTATCAACAAGCCCAACAATTGCTATATCCTTTGGTTGGTAGAAACTGCGTAGCATAACATTTAACATTTCCCTTGAGCGACTTTGCCCATCAACATGAAGTGTATATCTAGACATTATAATATGGACATTGAAAAAGAAACTGTCCAACAACTTCTTTTTCTGTGTTTGTTTTTGTTACGGTTTGTTATTTTTGTGTTTGTTTTATAGCATTAGATATGATTACGCGTCGGCGCTGGGCTCCACAACAGATGCCGGCTCAATAGGGATGACCGGCGTGCCCAATTGCTGTGCCGCCTGACGCAGTTCCCAGTTGATAACAAACAGTTTCTGTGCAGTGTCGCGGCTATTCATGAACGCCAGAGTGGCCTTCCAGTCCACGGACTTGCCGGCCGCCTTGAGATTCGTGATGTACTCATTGTGCAGGCCGTAGATAAGGGGCTTGTACTTGGGCGGGATAGCAGCCTTGTCCAGGCTGCGCGCCTTGAAGACATCCGTGTAGATGTGGAACACATCGCCCGTCGCGCGCTTCCACTTATCGGCCACCGCCGTTGCGCGGGCGCGCTCCTCGGGATAGACGGCGATGTAGTCAAATAGCGTGTTGTCGGCCCACTTGGAAAGCCAGAGGAAGTCAAGGCGTGCCGTATTGCCACGCAGGGCGCGCACACGGTTGTACTCCGCCGTGCGCAACTTCCAGCGCTGGCCAGTTGGCGTATGCTTTACCACCACACCCTGTGCGCGCCACTTGAACTTGTCGTTCTCACTGACCACAAGCGCGTGCACATCGCTCCAGGAAGACAGGCCGCTGAATGCAGTAAGGCCGTACTTCTTAGTGATGGGAGACTCGCTGTACGGGCGCATCTCAACATACGTGCCACCTGGGCGCACGCCGCCCACGCTGACCAGGTGAATGCGAGGCACGGACACGGGCACAACAATGCGGTTCTCAGGATGCTGGAGCACCCAATTGTAGTTGTGCTCCTTAATCAGCGTGCTGTAGTCCAACTCAGACGCTGCCTCGGCAAAGAGTTGGGCAAACGTCTTTGTCTGGCTGAAGTAGCGGCACGTTGCATCCAACGTGGAGCGCGTATGAATGCGCCAGCGCTGGCTGTAAGCGTCCCAGAACATACCGATGCCCACGCCGTCCACAAAGGGCTCCACAACATAGGAGTCCGAGAAGACGTCGTCCGTGGGCAGGCCCTCGCCGTCAATGGACTTGAAGGGAAACGCAGACACCGGCACGTTCTTGGACACATCCCACACCACCGAGCGGAATGCGCGAACGTGCGGCAGCGATAGGTCGCTGATGCCCTTGGTGTACCGAATCAGAGCAAAGGGACTCTCAGGCGTGGAATTGTCATCCACGCGCAGATTGCCGCCATCAGCACTAATCAGATGCGCCCTGAGCGCAGCCCAGGTAGGGAAAGAATCAATAAGGGAAAGAAACACGGAATGGGACATTTTGTAAGGAATGACGGAATGGAACTTTAAACGGGAATGGAATAACTGGAATGTGCCTGGGGGCACTGGACCGGTCTGGCAAAAAATAATGCTTCAATTTTTCTTCGTGCCAGTTCAGAAGAGTAAGGACGACATTTGAGAATCTGCAAAAGCCAAGTCCAGCGTTGGTACCTTTTCAAAGTTGGCAGCCGTACCACCCAGTACACTTTGTAAACGCGCAGCCTCTTCAGGCGTCCATGGTTTTGTAGGTGGTGGACTAATCTGTATTTGTATAAAACAATTTCCGTATCCACCACCGACCTTGGGCATACCGCCACCCTTCATTTCCAACACTGCGCCGTGTATGAGCGGTCCTCCATTCCATACAAATCGCGGCGCCTGCCCATTGGGATGGCCATCAAGAGTAACTGTGAACCCTAAAACGGATTCAGCATACGATACGGTTTTGGAAATGTACAAATCCGCGTCTTTCCATACAAAAGGGTTTTCTTCGTCGGCGCGTCGAAGTGTAAGTACAACGTCGCCAGGTTCATCATACTCCAACGTATCACTACATTCACCAGCAAACGTAAGTTTTTCGCCCTCTTTCATACCAGGCGTAATCCGTATTTCTAACGCCTTTTCCCGTTCGTTGAATTTCTTACCATGACATCCGCGGCATACACGCATTGTACGTTTTCCTTCGCCTTCACACGCATCGCAGGGTGCACGCGTTTGGGCAATCATACCTGGGCCAATCTGGCGCATTTGTATTTTCATACCCTGGCCGCCACACTGACCGCACGGTTCCGTGGACTCGGCACCTGTGCCTTTACAATCCAGACATTTGCGTGCCTGATTAAACTTGAGTTTGATTTCGGCACCCTTATAAAAATCCGAAAGTTTTAATCCAATATCGTGGTGTTTTGCCGGTCCACGACCGCCACGACGCTGCGCTTTTTTAGGGCCACCACCGCCTCCAAAAATATTACCAAAAATATCTCCCATATCAAATGCAACTCCTGGCATACCAAACGGGCCCATGCCACCCATAAAACTAAACGGAAATCCGCCGGCTGTAGTGGCCTGCCCTGATTGGTCATTGCTTGTGGAACCTGTCATATCGTACATTTTACGACGGTCATCATCGCTCAGAATTTCATGCGCTTCCTGAATCTTTTTGAACGTTTCCGTATCACCACCACGGTCAGGATGGTGGGTTCGTGCAGCATCTTTGTATGCACGACGGATTTCTTCCGTACTTGCGTCGCGACTTACACCTAGACGTTCGTACAAATCGGACATTCTAACTGATTTGTAAATACACGCTGAAAACCTTAGGTAGGGTCAGGCGCCTAAAGTTGTGCCGCGATTCATACATAAGCATGGAGTATCTGAAACATATTGTGTATATCAATTTGGATAAACGCACCGACCGATGCGCGCAGATGGAATCCGAATTGGCGCGTATGAATCTTACTGGGCTACGACTGTCAGCCATTGAAACCCACCCTGGTGTACTTGGATGTTGCGAATCCCATTTGTCTGCGCTGAAATATGCGCGACTCAAAGGTTGGCCGCAAGTCTGTATTTTTGAGGACGATTTTAAATTTGTAGTTGATAAAGCAACGTTGTATGAAAAACTGGCGGCGTTTTTTGGTGCGCAAACACCATTTGATGTTGTTATGCTTTCCTACAATTTGAAACGTGGTGAACCATATAATGAAACGGTGGGGTATGCCCGTGATGTACAAACTGCATCTGGATATGTTGTGCACAGCCGATTTTATGATACACTTATTGCGAATTTAGAGTGGGGACTGGAAAACTTACGGGCTACGGGCGAACACTGGAATTATACAAATGACCAATGCTGGAAAAAACTGCAGCGGACGTCCGAATGGTTTTACTTTCGTGTAAGACTTGGCGTACAGGCAGCCGGTTACAGTAATTTAGCAGAAGATTATGTTGATTATGGGGTGTAGGCTGAGGCTAGGTCTAAACATACACAGACAAAATAAAGATAAGCAGGCATGGACAGGCTTATATGCCAAGACCACATCGTAAACTATTTAAAAAACCATATTCAAAATCCACCACACTTAATGTTTTTTGGCCCGCCAGGATGTGGCAAAACATCCATGGCACGTGCATTTATTCACGCATACTTATCTAATCAGGGCGTGCCTGAAGCCGAACATAAACACTATATTTTGCTACTTAATTCCGTGGACGACCGTGGCATTGGAACCGTTCGTGGACAACTCACAGAATTTGTGCGTCGCACACGACGTTATCCGAACGCAAAGGCCTGGGTCTGGATGGACGATGCGGACTCTGTGCCCGTGGTAAGTCAGCAGGCACTGCGTCGTATTTTGGAAAACTATGAACCACACGCACGGTTCTTGTTTGTGGCCGCGGGTCCTGAGCCATTTATTGAACCGCTGCAAAGTCGTTGCGTGATGTTGCAATTTATGCCAGTGAATTTGGTATACAACAAGGCATTTTTCAAGAATCCAAAACAAAAACTGACGATTGGTGATGACGCCGAGACCTGGATGATTAGTATGGCGCTAGGAAACGCGCGACTGTACAAACTGTTTCATCAAATCCTGGAGGCATCTGGTATGGATTCAATCAATGTATTGGATGTACAGGCAATTGTAAATGCACCGCCAGTAAAACAACTGGAAGAGTTGGGGCGTGCTGCACTTTCAAACAATCGTGTTCGTACGCTTCAGAGTCTGCTGAATCTGTGGTCAGCAGGATACTGTTTTGAAGACATTATTTATTTAATGGAAATTGTATGTCGTATTTATAACTTCTTTTCGCCCGAGGAAACCCAGCGATTGTATTTAAAGTGCGGCGAAGGTCACGTGGCAATGATTTTGAATAAGACGCGACTCCTGGATGCGCTGGCGGTATTTACGGCACCCACCGTTTTAGGACCGTTTTAATTGTTCAAGTTAGTAAACACATAATGAAAAAACAATTCATAATGTGTTCAAATACTTAATAGGGAGAAATGCAAAGACCCCAGCA
>JACCDO011962766.1_pt1 | contig 10503 bp, 9 predicted proteins | sample 7446101 | NCBI WGS metagenome assembly JACCDO01 (sample SAMN15323440, study PRJNA562643) | freshwater metagenome | isolation source: river surface water | place: USA:Blue River Watershed | collected 2017-08-16
GCAGGCATTCAGTCGGCATAGCTTGGAGCGCGTGCGTCGCTATAACTTTGAGAGTGCGGCCGCCGGTATTGTTGATGCCTGCCGTTGTGCACTGGGATTCCAGACGCAGGCGGAGCGACCAGGTAGTGCAAATACCAGCGACGGATTTGGCGAACCTGGAGATCCAGCGGCAGCCACGGCCGCACGTACCCACTGATGAATCAATTGGTATTCAGTCTCTCGGTGGATGATGGTCATCCGCTGGACTTGCGCATTGCCGACAAGCTCGCCAGACACGGCTTGAGAGCAAGTTTCTACCTACCGATTCGCAATGCAGAGGGCCCACCGGTGATGACGGCGGCACAAGCGAGAGAATTATCTCGGCATTTCGAGATTGGCTCACACACGCTGGATCATCGCTACCTGACCCGCGTGGATGACAATGAAGCCTGGCGTCAGATCAGCGAAGGAAAAGCCGAGCTGGAGCAGCGTCTGGGACAAGCCGTGTCCGGTTTCTGTTATCCCGGCGGGCAATTCCATGCTCGGCATGTGCAGATGGTCAGGCGCGCTGGCTTTGCCTATGCTCGCACGATCAAAAATCTGTACTCGGACGCAGGCGAGCAGCGTTTCACGATACCGACCTCACTGCAGTTCTATCCGCACAAGCGCAGCGTATTGATACGAAATTTTATCTCGCAAGGCGACTACAAAAGACGATGGCCAGCATTCCAGGCCATCATTGCAGAAGATAACTGGCTAATGCGCCTCTACCGGCTGTTCGATCATATGGAGCAGCACGGTAAAGTTTTTCATCTGTGGTGTCATGCATTGGACATCGAGCGGCTGCAGTTATGGAAGGACCTGGACTACTTCCTTGGTTTCGTTGCCCGCCGAATTCCGCCCGGCCGCCGGCTCGACAACGGCGGACTGATCTGCGACCGGCGCCGGGACGTAGCGTTCGTCTTTCCAGATCATCAGAAAGTAATGTGATTTCAGACCCATCACCCTGACATGACCCAGACGCCAGGGCAGATGGCCGGGCAAGACATCCATCATGGTCTTGATCTTCATCGCGTCCAGCAAGCCTGCATGAGGCGGCGGACGCAACCAGCCTGCCAGAGGATGCCACCGATTGGGCGTGGAAACAAAGACACCTTTTTTGGCGATACGCAGCAGCTCTCGCAACAGTCTGACCTGACGCTCAAAGCTCACGCAAGTTTCGAGTAACTCGTAACAGGCCACCCAGTCCACAGCCTCATCGTCAAAAGGCAGCCTGATGTTTTCCTGCACAGGCTGACTGTTCACCGTATTGAGCTTGAGGCGGCGATGAGCGTTTTTACCCGTGTAGGCCTGCTCGCCGCCACTGAAGTCAATGAAGGCTTCATCAATGCGCTGCCGTGTTCTCTGACGTGCGCTTTCTATCATTTCTGAAAACATCCGGACATTCCGTCTGAAAGAGAAGCTTATCTTCGCTAAAAGTAGCGACAAAGTTTTGCGAACAGTCAGTGAGCCTCCTGCTCATCTGCGCTTCAATCAACACTGATGTTCTTTCAGGCGAGATTCGTATGCGATCTGGTAGCGTTGCTTTGCTGGGAACCCGTATCGACACCCTGTCTTGGGAACAGGCACTGGGGCGTATCCTGGGGTGGGCCACAGGGAAGCAGTCACGGATGGTTTGTCTGTGCAATGTGCATGTCGTCGTCAGCGCCAGGCATGATGAAGCGCTCGCACAGGCTTTGCAGCTTGCCGATATGGCGACACCCGATGGTGCACCAGTCGCCTGGCTCATGCGCAAAATCGGATGGCCAGAACAGCAGCGCATCAGCGGACCGGATTTGATGTGGCATCTGATGCGCGAAGCAGAACGTTTGCAGTTACCGGTATTTCTGTTGGGGAGTACCGAAACCAAACTCGCCCGACTGACACAAAGACTGCAGAAAGCCTTTCCGGATGTGCATATCGCCGGCATGCTGTCACCACCCTTCCGACGCCTGAGCGCATCAGAAAATGCGGACATGGTTGAAATCATCAATAACTCAGGGGCACGATTATTGTTTGTGGGATTGGGTTGTCCGAAGCAGGAAATCTGGATGGCGTCGCAACGTGGTCGGGTACAGGCCGTCATGCTGGGTGTGGGCGCGGCATTTGATTACCATGCCGGCGTACTGCCACGTGCACCGCAGAGCTGGCAGCGTCTGGGATTGGAATGGCTCTACCGACTGTGCCACGAGCCGTCGCGGTTGATGAAGCGATATCTGATCACCAACAGCTTATTTCTTCTGGCGCTCCCCGGCGAGTTGTGGCGACGGCCCCGGCACTGAGAAACGTGCATGCGGCTCTTCTCCGACCACCGCTTGCCATGCCTTGTAACTCAACAGGCCATAACCTTCTACTTCGGCAAAACGAGAGGGCGTACTGACATAGGTATTGTTTTCAAATTCGGCGAAATTACGTACATTTTTATTGCCGTGATGACTCCAGAGTCGAAAGGTCGGCGTCTCCTTGCGCGATATGAACTGATTTTCGGCTATGCGATTACGCCTGACTGATGCAAATGGAGCGGTCTCATTGAAGAGTATATGTTCATGAACATTGTCGGAGAAAATATTTTTGGCAATCAAATTACCGAAGCCATTATGCAATTGCATGCCGCTGGGATTATGCAGTAATTGATTTCCTCGGACCGTGACACCATTAGCAAAATCATCCAGGTAGATCGCATGCGACATACGTCCTTGAAGATGCATGATTTTGTTTCTTTCGATGAGCGTATCCAGCGATTGCCGATCTCGCGCAAAGGTGTAGATGCCGCCACAGTCCCCCAGTCTCAGGCAAGCCCGATCGATCAGATTGTCTGTGACGATGGCCTGGCGAAATACTCGTATGCCGATGTAGGCTGTGTTCGTGATGCGATTACGCTGCACGACATGACCGCGCGCCGCCTCAAAGACGATAGCGCCTTTGGATCGACGAGGCATGCCCAGCATGCCGGCACCCTCAATTTGGCTATCAGCGATGATCACGTCCTGAGCATCATCATTGGCGCGTATGCCGTTTTGCACCGTGCCGCTGATACGGATCCCACGCAGCCTTGCACCGCTACCACCGATGAGAATAGCTTCCTCGCCGCTGTTGATGATGTCGACGTCTGAAATCGCGAGGTTGCGGCTGTCACTGCCATCAATACCCAGTGTGGCCGCGAAAATTTTCAAATGATGGATGTTCACCTCCTGCGACCCGCTGGCGTTGATGGCGCGCGCGCGTTGGGTCACCCAGGCACGACCCTCGGGTGATTTGCCATCGGGCGGCCAGACATGCAGCCAGCCATCGGCATGTATCCACTCACCGGGAGAGTCCAGCATCCATCGCTTGCCTTCAACATAAAATTCAGTCTCTGGCAGCAAGCCAAAGCCCTCATCATCGCCGGGCGCAAGTTGCACTATCTGATCCTCATATCGCGCAATCATCCGCGTCTGTATCAGCCAGTCGGCAGCGCGCCAGACCAGAGTCCCACCCGCCATGGCTGACTCGGGAAGATTCGTTTTCAACTGTAGCGCCGAGAGCTTCTGACCTTTAAGCCACTCACCAGGATCATTGGGATGATGCGCGAGTGGCAGGAATTGACCTGCGATCTCGAACTGGGCTGGAGCGGCATCCAGTCTCGCTGACCATAGTCGCGGATCGCGGGGATGGTTTTTCCAACCCGAGACTGGTCGTGCTGGCGTGATAGCGGCGTGGCCACAGTCACCGCGCGTCGTGACGGTAACGCCACGGCGGTTCGACAAATCAAGTTCGCCGACATAAGTACGGCCACATTCAAGAAGAACTGTTTCGCCATCTCTGACGACGGTCGGCATGGCTAATGGCGTTGCCGATGCCTGTGAACTCAGCATTATCAATAACAGCATTCGTCGCATCATTGCCCGATCTCCTCCAGTCGGGCCCTATCCTGAACATCTCTGAGGGGAAGGTGTTGGTGAAGATCAAAAAAAAGACCAGCACGAGGCTGGTCCATGAGGTAACCACCTGAAAAATCTACCGCATCAGTTCAATTTCCAGGAACGAACGTAATTGACTTCATACGAATTGCCTATGCCCGTTGGTGTCGTATTGTCAGGCGTTCCGCTCGCGCTGCCATACCAGAGGTCCAGCATGATGTACATCGGATCGGGCATCGTCACGTTCAGGGTATATACCTCGCGGCCATCAAAGTAAAAGGTCTGCTTGTTTGGCTCCCATTTCAGTGCGTATTTATGGAAAGCTGCGGACAGATCCGAGGTCAGTATCGTTTTCGATCCACCCAAACGGCCGGCGTCGAGCCACACAGTCGGCGCATAGGCAGTGGGATGCAGATTCGCATCAGACCATCCGCTGTTGGGTCCACCGCCCGCATACGCCTCCATCACATCAATCTCCGGACGTCGGGTGCCGATGTGATTGAACAACCAGAAGGCCGGCCAAGTGCCCCTACCCACTGGGAGCTTGGCTTCGATTTCGAAGAAACCATAGGTCTGATAGTACTTGCCGTCCGTGTCAATCGTGCGATTGAAAAATTTGCCGCTCGCATCACGTTGCGGCCAGATTTTCAGACTGCCGTTAGATACGGTGTAGTTCTTGGTGGGATTACTGGCTTCATACCAGATCGAATCATTCCACACGGCGGTGTTGAATGAATTGAACTCGTCCTGAAACGCGAGCTTGTAGGTGCCCGCTGCCTGACCAAAGGGCATAGGCGTGGTGCTTGCTGGTGCTGTGCTTGTTGGCGTTGTTGTAGTTGTGGTCGGCGTGGTTGTGGTCGGCGTTGTGGTCGTTGGCGTCGTTGTCGTTGTCGTTGGCGTCGTTGTCGTTGGCGTTGGCGTTGGCGTCGTGGTGGTGGTACTTGTACTGGTCGTTCCACCTGATGAAGATGCAACCGTCGTGGTTACTGTGCCATCCGGATTGGTGTTGACGACGTTTGCTGATGTCAGATTGCCTGCTGGGTCGATTGCGTATTGTGCAGTGCCCGTACCACCGCCACAGGCCGCCAGTATGAAGGAAACACTCGTTGCTGCCACCAGTGAGTGCGCGCGTATCGTTTTGCTTTTACATGTAAATTGGTTTATCAAAATTTTCTCCATCGATTGAGTCTGATCTGCCCGACAACACAGATCGCTTACAAAGCTCTCTTCAGAGCATTGCCGATAGAGAAGAGTTCCGGAAAGTAATGAAAAAGTTTTTTACTTTAGTAACGGTGCTATGGGAACACTGATGAGAAAAGACCAATATCGTCTAACCATGTTTGCGACAACGACAAGAATGCTATCCCTCGAATTTCCAATCTCCGTTATCGCGTAGCGGCACACGCTCACCAAAAAAACGGATTGTATTAACGTCTTAATATCAATCAAACAGCTGGCAAACCATTCACATTGATGGATGCGGCAACGGAATCTTCGACGGCAACAGCCGTACTCTGTGCAAGGTCGACTTCCTCCACGAGTGTGCTGGAGACATTCTTCAGCTGCCCGATCACATGCTCGGCAAGCCGCAGGGCCAGTGCGGTGATGGTGATTGTCGGGAAATTGGCGCCAGCTGTGGGAAATACCGAGCTGCCTGCGATATACAAGTTATCAAGGCCATGAACTTTGCAGTCAGCATCGACAACGCCTTTTTTTTCATCCTTGTGCATACGGGTAGTCCCCATGTGATGCCAGGTACCCTCAGCCTCCAGTGTCGCTGGCCATCCATACAACTCCATCGAGGGATCAAGGTTGACATGCGCAATGCCCGTTTGACGAAGCTCGGTCGCGATTAGCGCAAGGCTGCGATCGGCAGTACGTCTGACCTGCGTATCAAGGCGCCAGTCGACCTCAACGCGTGGCATGCCCAATGCATCTTTTTGTGTGAATGACAAACTGACCCGACTGTCGGGATTGGGTGCCGGTTCGATGATGACCTGAAAACTGACCTTTTTTATCATCGCACGCGGATGAAACAGTCGCGTGAAACCATAAGCAAAGGTATTGAATGGCTCTTTCACCATCGTCATGACATCATCGCGCAAACGCCAGCCGGGCTGATCTTTGGCGAGCAAGGCCTGCTTGCAGCGAAATAGTGCCTGGGCACCCCGACTACCCTCACCGGGAAACTCGGAACAAAAACAGATACGCGCATTCAGCAAGCGTTCTTTTTCCAATGTCTCGGGGGTCAATGCAAGCTGTGCGGCGATATGAACGCCTTGCGCGGCCACCGCTGAATTCATGTAGTGGTATTTGATGTCGTAGAGCTTGTTGCGCGACCATGCTTGCGAAAAGTGAATATCGCCACTCAAAAGACGGGGGTGATCCATGAAAAACCGACCGACCAGATCGTGCTGATTACCCAGACCTGAGGGAACGATTCTGTTCGAAGCCAGCAGCAGTCGCGCATTCTCTATGCCGCCCGTGGCCAGTATGAAGATACGCGCAGCGACACGCATACGCTTGCCGGTCAGGGTCTGCACCATGACTTCCTTGATGCGCCCGGCCATCAAATCCGGAATGATCTGGGTCACATTCGCGTAGAGAAATACGCGCACATAGCGTGCATGACGCAGCTCTCGACGGTAGTCTTTGCCAAAACGTACTGGCGGACTGAATTGGGAAATGGTGTCGCGCACCTTGCCTGATTTGAGAGGAATACGACGTACATCCGGACGCCCAATCGCCTCCTCCCAGTACGAGGGATCAAAATTGATGGGCCCCAGCTTGAGTACCTCATGCGTGCGACGGTAATACGGCTCAAGATGCGACAGACCGAAAGGCCAGCCGCTATGCGGTACCCAATCACGCTGCTCGAAATCCCATGCATCCAGTGGCCTGCTCCAGCCGCCCCAGCAGTTACTGCTACCACCCAGAAAACGTGCACGGCAGCCGTCGGCAAACTGATAATTCAGCCCGGTCGCCTTGCCGCGATACAGATCGCGGGTCTCATGATCCGCTTGCAAACCACCGCTCTCCAGCAGACACGTATCGATGCCCTGTTTTTCAAGTTCACGCGCTATCGAAATTCCCGCGACGCCACCACCGATGATGCAAACCGTCGCAATCAGGGATTTATCCTGACTGATCTGGCGCGTGTCTATGAACATGCATTCTCCCGTTTAATGATGTCGCCACTGTCTGATCTTGCGCCGTGCTCGCTGTGCCATCTGACCGGCCAGCAGCACGGGATGCGCGAGACCATGCCACCAGGACCTGAACACGATGGCCCGATACAAACTCTGCCTCTGGCCACCGAGACGCGTTTTGTAGTCGTAAAATCCCCAAAGAAAATGAAATCGCTCTGCATGACTGGCAATGGCTGCTTCTATCGTCAGCGCACAGCACAAAAATCCGAGTCTCAGATCATCATGCCGGGGGTCATGCGCAATTACATGCATGAAGATGGATTTTTCAAGTCGGGTACAAAGAAGGCCTGCGCAAATTTCTCCCTGGATTTCAATGACCGAGAGCTGGCCGCATTCGCGCACCATCGCGCGCAGACGTTTCGCCTCATGCTCACTCATATTGAATGAGCGACCTTTCCGCGACATGCGGGCCTGACTGAGCTGAAGAACACGATCAAACTGGGCATCGCTCATTTCGGATCCGTCAATTTGGCGGAAACTCAGATCCGGTTGCTTGCGGCAGCTACGTCGATAGTGATAGCGGATTTTTTCGCGCGTCTGTGATGACAGACTCGCCTTCCAGGCTGAAGCAGAATCCGGCAAGGACAATAAATAGTCTTCCGAAAATTCAGTTTGCAGCAGGGGTAAGCTCAGGCCATCGCCTTCGATGCGGATGGCGTGCAGGCAAATCGCACCAACGTGCGCGTATTCTCGAAACACGGCTTGAGCGAATCTTTTCAGATGTGGCGCATCAATTGCGTGCATTTCGTTGATAACGCGCGCCACTCTGCCTTTGACCTGAAACAAGATCAAGCCCGTGATACCGCCATTGCTGCGCGCGACCCAGGCTTGTACATCCGGACGTAAACTGCCATGGATGCGTAAATGAGGTTCGCTGCAAAAAATACTCTGATACAGACCATGCAGCGCCGGCCACAGATAGCCGGGCAAAGGCCAGCGGTGAAACTCGGCGGCAAGGCCGGATTTCTCAGTCAGCGTATTGGGAACTAACGCAGCAGTCTGCATGGCGGATCGAATCAGCGATATCAGCGTCAGGATTGTTTTTACGCGCTTACATCGGTCTTTGAATTGCGCGATATCGCACCCGAGTAGCCGAGCTGTCGATATTTGCCATAGCCGTAACGCCCGCCGTAGCCATAACGACCTGACTGCACCGGCATGTCATTGAACAGCAAACCCTTGGCTGAGAGACCGGCTCGCGCGAGCCGCTGCAGGGATTCGCTGACCTCGGCAGGCGTGGTCACGCCAGCGCGCGTGGCAAGGAAAATCGCCCCTGCATGCGCACCCAAGACCAGACTGTCCGCCACCGCAAGCAAGGGGGCGGCATCGATGAGAATGAGGTCATAGTGCGGCGCCAGTTGCGCGAGCAGATTCGCCATCGCGGGACGCAGCAGCATTTCGGATGGATTTGGCGGCAGACTGCCTGTGGCGATGAAATCAAGATGCTCAAGCACGTCTCGTCTCAGTACGACATCGATCGGTGTACCTGACAGCAGATCTGACAGACCTGCCTGCCGGTCCCCGTGAAAATAGCGATGCAAATGCCCATCGCGCAAGTCACCATCGATCAGCAGCACCCTTCGACCACTCGCGGCCATGATGGCAGCGAGGTTCACCGAGACGAATGACTTGCCCATGCCCTCTGTCGGCCCGGTGATCAGCACGATGCGGTTGGGCGCATGATTCAGGCAGAACTGCAGCGCGGTACGAAAATTGCGCAAGCTCTCGACAGCGATGTCCATGCTCGAGATGCGCGATAGCAGAGGCAAGCTTGCTGACTCGTCAGTGCGCTCGGCAAGACTTTCCTGCGTGCGACTGTGGGGAATGCTGGCATATACCGGCACACCGGAGGCTCTCTCGAGCTGCACAGGATCCTCAAACGCGGTTTGCAGTGATCGACGCAGGAACGCGGCCAGAACACCGATGAACAGCCCTGCGAAGATCGCGATGGCGATGATGCGGGGACGGTTGGGCGCGACAGACTGTTCCGGTTTTTCCGGTGCATCCACCAGACGTACATTACTGGTCCGACCGACGGTCGTCAGCTGCAACTGCTGAGCCGACGACACCAGCGCGGCATAAAGCTCACTGTTGACCTTTACATCGCGCGAGAGTCGCACCATTTCCTGCTCGAGTACCGGCAGATTTTTCAGCTGGGCAGTCGCCTGCGTGATCTCTGAAGTCACATCACGCAGCTGCTCATCGATGCTCATGACGGCAGGATGATTGGCTGTGTAGCGCGACAGCAGCTCGGTGCGTTTTTGCTCCAGCTCGATTCTGCGAGTCCGTGCAGCGGCAGAACGTTGCAGTGTGATTCGCCCTTCTTCACCCAAGTCTACTGTGCCATGCGCATTACGGAATTGGTTGTAGCGGGCCTCAGCCTGTTCCAGTTGTTGCTTGAGCTCTGGCAAGCGCTTGTTCAGATAGGCGAGCGACTTGTCCGCTTCTTCAGTGCGGCGAGCGCTGTTTTGGGCCATGTACTCTCGCCCTATTTCATTGAGCAGCTGATAGACCGATTCAGCGCTGCCGCCTTTGATCGTTGCTTGCAGTATGCCTGATTGCTTGCCGATTTCACTGACATCAAGCGTGCGTTGCACTGATTCGATCGCGGCAATACGAGAACTGCGAGTCAGATCAAAACGCACACCGGGCTCGCCTTTCAATTCGTCGATACGCAGCACAATGGGTCCAAAGCGCGTATTGATGTTTTCTGTCTCGGTAATTTTTCCGCTGAACGTGATTCCACTTTCTTTCTCGGTGACCTGATAGCGACCTTCGTCACCCGCCTGCACGATGAAACTGCGGTTTTCCAGGAGTACTGGCACAGTGAATTCGCCGACTGTGATGCGTTCATCACCCCAGGCATAGCCGCCTGTGTTCAGCGGCGCAGGCAGCCACTCTTGAAGCGGAATATCATGCTGTACCAACCAGTTGCCAACGACCGGAAATCGTATCGGTCTGGCGTCAATATACAAGCGCAGATTGTCGATGGCATGAGCAATCACCAATCTTGAGCGCAGCAATTCGACTTCAGCTGCTGCCGCGGTCTTGTAGTCGATGATGGAGCCGGCTTCTCCCAGAATATTTTTTGGCTCGCGCTGACCTTTTTCTTCGACATGTACCATCAGACTGGCTTCATAGACGGGTCGAGCCAGCATCGCATAGAGAACACCAGCAAGAGCGATACCTAGTGTGATGAAAAAAATCAGCCAGCGCTGATCAACGATCATCTGCACATAGGTCATCAGATCGGCCTCTTTATCCTCCGCCAGAATCAAGGGTGGCTCGGATGGAGTGATCAGATGAGGGGACAAGGAATTCATTGGGCTTCCGGAAATCAATGTACTAAGCAAGAAGTGCTGCGATTCAAGGCTGGC
>JACCDO010072474.1_pt1 | contig 10502 bp, 10 predicted proteins | sample 7446101 | NCBI WGS metagenome assembly JACCDO01 (sample SAMN15323440, study PRJNA562643) | freshwater metagenome | isolation source: river surface water | place: USA:Blue River Watershed | collected 2017-08-16
AAGATGATACCACGTTGACGAGCCATTTCAATGAAAGATGAACCAGGGACACCAAGACCAGGGGTACCGTGAATTTGAGCAATAGGAGTACGGTTTCTGAATTGGTTAGTTTCAGGATCAACAACAGCATCAGCTACTGAAATAGGATCGTATTGGAAGTATTCGTTTTGGAACATTTCACGGGAAGGATCAGCATGAATCATAACAATAGCAGATGAACCTACAACAACGTTGGATTCAACAATGTTTCTGTTAACTTCAGCAAGAACAACTGAACGAAGTCTGTATAAGTCACCACGGATTCTGATTTCAGTTTCGAAATCAACTTCACGATCATTGAGACGTTCAAATCCAGATACAGCTAAAGGTAAACGTTGGATGTTGAATGGTTGTAAGTTATCATTGAAACGGATAACATTAGCACGTCTGTCAACGAAGAAGAAAAGAACACCACGTGAGTAGATTAAGCTGGTGTGACGAGGGATTAATGAACCATTTTCAAGGAAGTATTGTTGTTGTTCAAGAGCATCATTTAAGCTAATAGGAGTAGCATCATTGATGGCAGGAGGTAAACGTAAGTTAATCATTGGGACACTGGTAACAACAGGGCGGACGTTTTGTTGGTAAGGGTTGATGTTAACAACATTGTATACAGGGTTGGTGGCAACAATGGTTGGTCTGAAAGAGAAAGCAGATAATAATCTCTTTAAGATGGTACCATCATAACGACCATAGACTAAGTCAGGGTTATCTTGTTTATTAAGACGGCACATATCAACTGAACCAACAAAGTCACGGAAGACAGCATTGTAGTATTGACCGTTACGTAAGTTTAAGACACAGTTCCATAATTGGTTTTGGACTTGAGCACGGTTAAGTAAATCAAGGATAGGAGATCTGTTATCACAAACAACATCATTAGGATCATTGCTTAATGAGTAGAAAAGTTCATAGTCAGGTCTGTTGTTTAATGATTGACCATTGTAACGAGCTTGAACAATACCAGCAATGTTGGAGTGTAAAAAGTGGGATTCAAGTTGTTCAATCTTTGGTAAGAACATAGCAGCAATTACTGGGTGAATTGATTCTCCAGGGCGGTGACCAAGTTCACGTCTGTATTCACCTGATAAGGCTTCGAAAGCACAATCAGTGTATTGAATAGATTGAAGTAAAACTTGAGCATGGAGAGGTCTAGATGAAGAGAATAATTTAAGGATTTCTTGTAAGTATTTGTAATCAGTATCGTTTAATTTCATGGAGAAACCTTGGAAATCAACGTTGATTGAACCTAATACTTTCATCATGTTGGTTGAAGGAGCTAAGACTTCAGGAGATTTAAGACCAACTAATTCTTGTTCATAGATACGTTGGAATTCAGCAAATTCATCATCAGTAAGACCGTGTTTTACTTTGAATAAACGAGCTTTTTCTAAAAGAACGTGGAAAGGGTATTGTTGGTTACTGTATCTTTCGCGGATTAATTGAGCAAATTTCTTGGCTTTCTTGCTAATGGCTTGGTGTTTTTCTAAGTAAGCTTTTTGGATTTGTTCAACTAATTCAGCATCATCATTGTACTTTTGTCTAAGTTTCATGAAGTCAGCTGATGAAATTTTACCATTATTTTTGCGGAAGAGTTTTTGTACTTCGTCTTCGACTGATCCGTCACCACGGCGTTTATTTTGATATTTACCTTCGGAGCTATCCATTATATATTATGCCAGAGAAAATAAATATTTTAGAATTTTTTTTAAATATTTTTATTATTTTCGTTAAAATTTAGACTTGTTATTTGGTATACAAACATATAAAGACAAATAATTATTAATTATTTAATGACACAGAAAAACCATCCAAATGACTTGCTTAAAAAAAATTATGATTTATGGATTAATAAATATAAGCCTACTAATACTAAACAAATAATTGGAAATAATGAACAAATCAACAATTTTAAAAATTGGATAAATAACATTCAAAATGTTAAAAATCAAGGTATTATAATATCAGGAAATCAAGGTCTTGGTAAAACTTTAACAATCAAATTATTGCTAGAAGAAATGAATTATATCGTTAGAATTATTAATCCTAATGAAATTAAAGATCATCGGATTTATGATGATTTTAATGATTATTATAATTTTACTAATTCTATTTATGCAAAAATTAATTTTGCTGATAATAAAAATAAAAAAATAGCATTAGTTTTCGATGAAACTGAAAATATTACGCTTACTAGTGAAAAAAAATATATTATGGAAATTTATAAAGAAAACAATAAATCTAAAAGTTTTCCACTTATTTTTATTTCAAATAATCAACATTCAAAATTACTTAATGACCTTAAAAAAGGTTGTCCTGAAATTGTCTTTACCCATCCAACTATTCCAGAACTTAAACTACTTATTAAAAATATTTGTTTAAAAGAAAATATTTCATTTCAAAATGATTCACATATTGATAAATTAATTGATTTTTCACAACATGATGTTAGACGTTTGATTAACTTGTTACAGGAATTATCGTATCATACAATTAACGGTAAAATTACTGAATCAAATATATTAGAATTTTTAGAAAAATCACGAGAAAAAAATGTTGATGTGGGACTTTTTGATTCTACAGAACGCATTTTAAATAATTATCTTAATTATGAAACCGTTATTAAGCTTTATGAATCAGAAAAAGTTTTATTACCTCTTATGATTCATGAAAATTATCTTAAAAAAGTTTTAAATAAGTCAAAAGATTCATGGAATAATATTATTTATAATATTGTAAAAGTTTCTGACTCTATATCACGGGGTGATAACATTGAAACTAGTATTTATACTGATCAAAATTGGTATTTACAAAATATTCATGGATTTTATACATGTATTAATACATCATATTGGATTAATAAAAATAAATCTAATCATAAAATTTGTTTAAGTGATATTAAGTTTAGTTCAGATCTTAATAAAACATCACTTAAAAACATTAATCGCAAAAATATTGTTAATTTATCTAAGATTATTAACAACAAATCAAATCAAGAAATACTTATGTTAAATAGAATTTGTAATAACTTAATAAAAGAAGGTAAAGAAGATGAACTTATTAAAACCTTAAATGGGTATAATAAAGACATAACAATAAAAGAAATTGAGTTGTGTCTTAAAATTGATAAGACAACTGAATTTAATACATTGGCATCAAAAGATAAAAAACGTATTACAAAACAAATAAAAGCTTAGGTTACAACTAGGTTTGTTAAATATATTTTTCTTTTATTTTTATTAAAGATAAAAATTGAATATTACCTTCAGAATTTTTTGGATTAAAACAATATAAATCATCTGATAAATATAATAGCAAATCATTTATCCATCCTAACATTTTTTCATTCGGAATTAGTATTGTATCTTGTGTTAACATTTGATAATAAAACATCATACGTTCATCATTATCTGATTCAAATAAATTTGAGGAACTTTTAATTTTATTAATAAATTTAATATGATTGATATCTATTCCTGGTATAGAACTTGCCCAAATCCATAGTTTTGTCCATGGTTGATATATTCCAAAAAAATGATAATCACCAATTAGTACTATTTTATCATCTTGAGATATTCCCATTTCTTTATTATCTCCTTTTTTTATAAAATGGATTCCTAATTTTGATTTATTTGTAAAAATCTTAGAAATTTCTCCACTTTTTTTCTGAACATTTTGTTCTATTTTGTTAATTATTGCGGGAACTTTTTCTGCTATTTTTTTTCTTTCGCTAGATTTCTTAATTTTTTTATCAGTTTTCATTACAATATTAAAGAAAATATAATTAAAATATATAAAATTCTAGTACAAATATATAATGATATTACTTGGTGATACTAACTTAAACACAAATAATAAAGTTCTTATGTTTGTTTTATTAGGTGCAGTTTTATTTTTTATTTTTGTAATGCCTACTCTTGATAAAAATAATAATAAAGAACTTGCTAAACTTAAAGAAGGATTAGAAAATATATCAAGCAACACTAAACTTGATCAAAATTTATGTTCAAGACAATGTTGTAAACATGTTCAATGGCCTGTTCCTGGTGAATTAACAGCTGGTAACATGACTCCTGAACAATTAGCTAATTTTATTCCCTCTAATTTAACTTGTTCAAATGGTGATTCTAGTGGTGGATGTTTATGTATTAAAAAAGAAGAATTTAACTTTTTAGCTAATAGAGGTACTAATGCTGGTGTTAATACATGTGGTCTTAATTAATTTTTAACACAACATACTTATTATAAATATTAAACCAAACGTGATTTAATATTTAGCATAAGAAATAAAAAATAATCTAAGGTTATAATATATATATATAATGTTAAATTTATTAGTAGAAACTAAAAATGAATATACAACACATCTTACAAATATATTAACTCCTTTAATTTTTGAAGGATTACAATCAATTTATAAAGAATCATTAGAAATTGCTGGAACAAATGATATTCTTAAAATATTCCAATCTTTTCTGAAAAGAATACCTAAATGGAATCAATCAATTATTGAAAAAGAAACAAATCGTATTATTAATTCTTCACAAAGTTATGGATGGTTAAATGACTTGATTAAAGCTACCATTAAAGCTAATCTTATTGTTCTAATGTACAATCCTTCATTAAAAGGTCAACAAAAAATTGATTCCAGTTTTTATCAAAACATTAAAACTTCTGATTTTATTCACAAAGTTTATATTGAATGCGCTCGTGAATTATGGAACAATCCTTATTTATTATACCATAATTATCCACCTATTGAAATAAAACGCAATCAACGTGATTGTATGAATATTATTAAAGACTGCATTAAAGAAGCTATTCGTAAATTACTTCCCGTTAAACATATATTACAGGTATATCTTGGAGAAGATGTTGAAATGGATAATATTAATGATCAATTCGAAAAAGCACTTAGTGACGTTGAGGAAAGAAATCTTACTAAATTAATTAAAAAGGATCTTGACATTCCTAATACTGCTCCTGAACATTTACAACTTGATTTAAAAAATACTGATACTCATGTTACACCTGTTAAGCAAGATGATACTGATAAAACTATTGGATCAAAAATATTAGGTATTATTAATAATGGTAACCCAAATAAATCACCTCAATCTAATGTTATATCAGATAGTATATTAACTCAATCAACTACAAGTGATTTACCAAATATGTCATCTTCTAAATCTTCATCAAGTTCAGCTTTATCAAATATGAGACGTTCTATTCAAAAAGCTGAATCTGCTGTCAAACCTGAATCTGCTGTTAAACCCGAAACAAAAAAAGAAGTTGGAACTAAAGAAACAAAAACTACACAATCTGTTGATGATAAAATTAAAAAAATATTACAAAAAGATTTAGCTACTGATTCTGAACTTGAAACTAGTTTAAATTACAGCCAAGAAGAAAATGATAATAGATATCAAGAAATTTTCTCTAATTCTGTTATAGCTGCTAATAACTCAAATGACAAAAAAGGAGAAAAAGAAAAACAAAAGTTCTTTAATAATTATTTACAATTTTAAGCTAAACTAAGCTTAAGCTTCAAAAATTACTGATTTAAATCCTTCAGTTGTTTTTAATTCTTCAATCTTTATTGATGGTGATATCATATCAAGTATAGCAAGTGTTATTGATGAAAGCATACTTATCATAATAATTTCATTATTATTAATTAAGTGTGTTGGTACATAACGTAATATGATACCCATTATTAAACCCATTACAACATATTTAATCATTTTATTAAAATTTGTTAAATTTGTCTGTTTAATTTGTGGCATTATATTTAGAGAGATTTTTTAGTTTTAGATATTAAAATTATTTATGCGATTGGTAAATAAAATAACTATATAATGTATACAATTTGATATTATTTTTAATATAAAAAAGAATTTTTATTTTCTTTTGTATTTTAATGAATATTCTTCTTAAACAAGCAATTATTATTATTGGTGTTTTTTTAATTGTCTTATGGTGGCAAAATATTGATGACAAAAAACACAAAAAAGAACGTGATAGTCTTGTTGACAAATACAAATTTCCTTTATTAGTATCAGCATTTATTGGATTATTATTTAATATTCCTGGTTATTTATCTTTTGGTTCACAATGTGCATGTAATACTGCTGAACTCACTATTATTACACCTGTTAAAGAAATACCAGTTATGACAAAAAATGATATGGTTAAACCATTTATTAAAGATTTAATTACAGAACAACAAGTTTTCACTGATATGCCTGATTTCTAAAAATATTTTCTATTATAATATAATATGTCAACAAAAGAAGTTAGTTTTGGAGCTACTAGATTACCAATTAAACCATTTAAAATAAATGAAATGGTTGACCATTGTACTATTGCTATGATTGCTAAACGCGCTACTGGTAAGTCATTTTTAACCAGAGAAATTATGTATCAAAAAAGAAATATCGCATCTGCAATCGCTATTAGTAGAACTGAAAAATTAAACTCTTTTTATTCAGAATTTATTCCTGATAGTTATATTTATTCTGAATATACTAGTGATATACTTACTCGTGTTTATGATAGACAAGCTAAAATGAATGAAGATAACAAAAAAAGAATTAAAGATGGTAAAAAACCTAAAAATGATTCTGTTATGTTAATTATGGATGATTGTATGAGTTCTAAAGGTACATGGTTAAAAGATCCTAATATTTTAGAACTATTCTTTAATGGACGTCACCACCATTTATCATTTATTCTTACTATGCAGTATTCTGTTGGTATTCCTCCTGAAATGAGATCTAACTTTGATTATATTTTTTTACTGGCTGAAGATACAATTTCTAATAGAAAAAGATTATATGAACACTATGCTGGTATGTTTCCCACATTTGATATATTTCAACAGGTTTTTACAGATATTACAGAAAATTATGGTATTATGGTTATTAATAATAGAGTACATAGTAAAAATATTACTGATAAAGTTTTCTGGTATAGAGCTAAAACTGTTCCTACATTTAAACTTGGTTGTAATAAATTTAGAAAATTTCATGATCAAGCATACGATAATGAATGGAATAAAAGACTTATGGTTTTTAATCCAAATGATCTTGTTTCAAAAAAGAGAAATTCTGTCAGAGTCTCTGTCGAAAAAATTAGGTATTAAATAATATATATACATCTATTATTTAATAATATTTTTAATATTTGTCACCAATATTTACATCTGGTTGAGCGGCATTATCAAATCCTGATTGATAACTCTTTAATTGCTGAGTTGTGCTTTGAATTTGTTCATCTAGTTCTGATTTCTTACTTTCCATCTTAGCTATTTGTTGTTCTATTGATTTAATTGTTGATTCTAAACTTACTTTGTTTTCACCATCAGCATGTTTTAATTCTTTCTTGACACTACTTAAAGTCTCTTTTCTTGTTGCTAAGTTATCTACTATATTTTGTCTAATCATCTCATTCTTTCTTTGTTCGTGGTAAACCTTGGCTTTCTCTTGGTTTTCAAGATAAGCTTTCATCATTGAATTGAGTTGTTCGTTAGCATATACTGAATCTTTTACAGCTTCTGAATCTGGATCAGGATCATATGGACACCATTTTCCCATTTCACCTACATATACATTAAAAGCTGGATCTACTGATTGAACTTTCTTTGAATGTTCACAAGCTTCTTCATAGGTATTAAATACCCCGCGAATCTTAATACCAGTAAGTGTTTTTACATTAGTTTTGTCAGATAAAAAACTCATACATACGTACTTTTGTCCTTGAGGTAAGATTGAATCTTCGGATAGATAATCAATTTCAGGCATTAGATATTTATAATACCTAATCTTTAAATCAATTTATTTAATTTGTTTTAACATATATTTTGTCAGTTTTCTCTTCTGGATCAAATTCATGATAATTCATCCATATAGAGGCATCATTAAACATTTTCTTATATGTTTGACTTGGTCTATTATAATAAACATTAGCATTTATATCAGGTAAGTGTTCGCCGTTAGAATTTAATTTTTCATATTCCATTATAATTTGTTCTTCTGTTTTATATCCATTCATTTTAGCTTTAGTCCAATATATAGTTAATATTATTATACCTGCACTAATTAACAAAATTGATATGTTATGTATAAGACTTTCCATTTAATTTTAATTAAAATTAATGAGATTTTTTTATAAATTTTAATTAAAATTAAACAAAATTAATTAAAAAATTATTTAAATGAACTAATGTATTCCCAATTTAAATGTTTACATATTTTTTCCCATATTACATCATTTTTAATTACTTTATGCGGATCTTTATATAAATGAAAACAATCTAATAAATGATCTAATTCTAATAATTCACAAAATTTGTATAATACATATGAATAAGATAAAAAATTCTTACGATCTGGTTCTTTATACATTTCCCATGGATCTTGTATTTTGAAAAACATCGAAATAAATAATTTTTCCATATCACGTGTTATTTTTGGTGGAGGTAAATTATTTAATTTATTTATAATATATGGTACATGTTCGTAATAACCATTAAAACCTATTTTCTTTAAAATATCTTTCATTTTCTTTTTATTTAATGTTGATAAATCTGTTATACGTTTTTTATTTAATTCTTTTACAATATCAATAAAAACTTGTTCAGGAATATCAGGAGTTTGTTTTGCCTGAAATTGATTTAACCATTCTCTAAAATGATTTACACGCTTATATGGTGAATAATCTTTTATTTGACGATCTTCATCTAATATTATCATTTCACTATCACCACAACATGGACAAATATAGGCACTTTCTGCCATATCTAGTATCTTTTCAATATTACATTCACTACAATATTTTACACGATTTGAACCATCATCTTTTACAACCCTTATACCATCTACTCTCTGACAGTATTTTTCAAACAATCCTGCTCTATTTTGTGTTTTTGTATCAGTATTAGTTATTGGTTGTTTTTCTTTTTTACATAAAAATTCTAATATATTTTTAGTTTCTTTTGTTTTTACTTCTAAATTATCTCTCATTTCGTAATAATCTGAAATTAAATCACCTGCTTTGTCATAATAATCCATTTCATCATAACCACTATTTATTGTTTTTATTTGAAATTCTAATTCATCTTTTTGATTTAATAAATCTGCTCTTGTTCTAATATCTGATTGAGAAAATGAATCTCTACGATCATCTAATGTTTTAATCGCATTTATTATTGTCTCTATTTTATTTTGTAACTCGTCTTTTTCTTGTTTTTGCTTAGAAAATTGTTTTACCATTTGTCTATGCTTATTATCCAGAGTATTTGTTTCCTTTATTGATGCTTGTTTGTTTTCTTTATATTTAGACGTCCCTTTTGTCATTGACATCACTTGGAATATAGTTTTAATAATAATTTAAACTTTAAATCCTTTGGTGTAAATAAATAATATAGTTAAAATCATAAAATAAAAAATTTATGATTTTTATAAAAAATCTTTAAAAAAACATGTTTTTGAATTAAATTTTCCAACTTTTTTACCGAAAGTTCTTGGACAGAATTAAATTAATTCGTTTTATAAATAAAAATATTTTAAAAAATTTTCTCATCCATAATATATATCTAATATGGGTGGTGGCTTAATGCAACTCGTCGCTTACGGCGCTCAAGATGTTTACCTTTCCGGTAACCCTCAAATTACTTTCTTCAAGATTGTCTACCGCAGACACACCAACTTCTCAGTTGAACCATGCCAACAAACCTGGAATGGTGCTGCTGACTTTGGTCGTACTGTTACCTGCAACATCAACAGAAATGGTGATTTAATTACCAACATGTATGTTGCTACCAAACTTAACGCTCAAGCTGCTGGTGCTCCTGCTTGGGGTTTCGTCAACAGACTTGGTCACGCTATGATTGAATCAGTCAAAGTTGAAATCGGTGGTTCTAAAATCGATGAACAATATGGTGACTGGCTCAACATCTGGTATGAACTTACCCACAAAGTTGGCCAAGAACGTGGTTATGCTAAAATGATTGGTGATGTTCCTGAACTCACTGAAATCACCCAAGCTGCTACACGTGCTTACCAAATGTACACTCCTCTCCAATTCTGGTTCAACCGTCACAATGGCTTAGCTCTTCCTCTTATTGCTTTACAATACCACGATGTCCGTGTTACCCTTAAATTCCGTGATGCTTTACAATGTGTTAACTACCGTGGTGTCAATGCTCCTGTTCTTAACAACTTAATGGCTGACTCATACCTCTTAATCGACTATGTCTACCTTGACTCTGAAGAACGTAAGAGATTCGCCCAAGCTTCCCACGAATACCTTATTGAACAACTCCAATTCACTGGTTCTGAATCACTTACTGCTTCATCAAACAAATACAGACTTAACTTCAACCACCCAAGCAAATACCTTGTCTGGGCTCCTCACCTTGAACGCCACAACAACCGCACCAAATGGATCTCATACAGCACCAA
>JACCDO011100203.1_pt1 | contig 10502 bp, 6 predicted proteins | sample 7446101 | NCBI WGS metagenome assembly JACCDO01 (sample SAMN15323440, study PRJNA562643) | freshwater metagenome | isolation source: river surface water | place: USA:Blue River Watershed | collected 2017-08-16
ATTTTTAGAAAAGAATGAAAAAATTAATAAATTTTTTGATTATGTTTTTGAAAAAAATGGTGTTGTATCAGGTTCTTTTGCTCTAAAATATTTTACTAATATGGATTGGCAAAGTAGTGATATTGATGTTTATGTTCATTCTGAACATAAAGAAGATGTTATGAAATATGCAAAACAAAATAATTTAACTCATTGGAATTCTGTCACTAATTGTGGAAATGGAAATATGAGATATAATATGAATGGTGTCAACAGTATGGCTAATTTATATAATACAGAAATTCCTATTCAACTAATTTTTGTTGAATGTGAACCTTGGGAATTTATTAAAACAAACTTTGATTTTGATATTTGTATGGTAGGATATAGAAACAATGAGTTTTTATATCATCATAATAATTTAACAAAATTCAATGAAGGTATTGTAGTAGATAAATATATTAATAAAATGGTTGGAGATGAAAAAGACAATTATTCTGTATATAGAGCTGCAAAGACAATTGAAAGATTAGTTAAATATATTGAAAGAGGTTTTAATATCACGAATATTGACCATTTCTTAAATCAAATTGAGGTTAATATGTATTAATTTATATTAATAATTATTAATTTATAATTTATAAAAAAAATACTAATTTATAATTTATTTAAAGTTTAGGTTCCAGAAAATGAAATCGAGAACGAATACTTGGAAGAAGAAATAAGAAGCAGATAAAAGAGCAATAGCTTTCAATATTTTCATATAATTAGTATTTTCTTTTTGATGTTGAATAATAATTATTAAATAGAAAGCGAAAATAGAAACGAGAAGTAAGGTTAAAGTTATCATTGTGAAAATTAAACTGGTCTTTTCATTAAGATATTGAATGGATAAAGGCATCCAAATCATAGAGGCTAAAATCATACCGGAAATAGCAAGAGTTATTTTATAAATAGTATTTTCATCTAAGTCTTTTTTAGAAAAGAAATAAAGGAATATAAAAATATAACAAATAAAGCAAAGTGCAATTGAATAATAATAAAATTGACGAGTCTTTCCTTTAATATTTCCCCATAATTTTTCAATAGCAGAAGGATATTTATTAGAAAAATAATAATAAGAATAAAGAAGAATTGCTCCTAATACTGCAATAAATAAAGTATTTTTAATTGGAAAATTCATTATATTATAAATAATATTTACTATTTATAATTTAGATTAAAAAGTTTTATATAAAAAAAATAAAAAATATAAAAATAATTAATTAATTTTTTTCATTTAATTCAAGTTTTTCAATTTGTTCAAATTCTTCGTTTAGTTCAGAATTCTCAATTTGAATAATTTTTTCAAATCTCTGCTCTAATTCAGAAATCTCAATTTGTTCTATTTGTTCTATATTTGTATTAATAATATTAATTTTATTTTTATTAGGTACGAATGATTTAGCAGATACTTTAAAATTAAAATCATTTTTTTTATTTTTATTATATGATTTATTATGTTTAATAATTTTACTATACAAAATACTAATTAGATTTGTTGGATTAGGTAAAGCATGCATCATTGTTATAGGAATCCAAAATAAAGACCACATTTTATCATTTAATCTTAATTCATTAGGTAAAGTTAAATATTCGAATGGTAAATTTAATATTGCTTTAGCAAACTCACGATTCGAAGATTTTGAAATATCAATAATATAATATCTATGTTCTTTATCAATACTATTCAAAAGATGATGATCAAATATAGTAGTAATATGCATTGAATCATTACAGAAATCATATAAATTTTTTTGAATCCAATAAGAAGGTTCTGGATAAATTGTATTTAAATCAATAATATTATTTTTAGTCCATTCTTTAAAATTATTATCTGCTATTTTAGAAAAATAAGGCATTAATCCTAATGTTGTTTCTTCAATAAATTCTCTTACAGCAGAATCTAAAGGGTCTTTATCATAATTTTCTACTTTTCCACCAACAGGATGAAAATTGAGACCTTTTTCTTTTTTTCGATATTCTTGACCTAAAAGATAACCGTAGTTATGATGATAAAAAACGAGAGATACACTCCATATCATTTTTAAATTATATGATAATTTGAATAAATTCAATAATAATAATTATTAAATTTTTTTTAAATAGAAAAAATTAGATTAAAATATAATAAATAATAAATAATTTTAATTTAGTATTTAATATAATGAATATTAATAAAAAAAAAATAAAAAATAAAATACCTATAATAATTGGTTTAACTACTTTACCAGATAGATTAAAGAAAGGTATAACGGCTAAAAGTATAATATCAATATTAGAAGATGAGAATATACCAGAAAAGATAGTTTTAACAATACCAGAAAAGACCTTGGATGGTAGAAAATATGATATGAGAATATTGAATGAATATCCTTATAATTTGGATATAATAGAAATAAATATAGTAAAAGAAGATAAAGGTCCAATATTAAAGATAGATGGATTAATAAAGTATATAATTATAAAAGATTATGTAGAAATAAGCAAAGTGCAAAAGATAATATTAATTGATGACGATATTATATATGGTAAAGGTATGATATTAGAATTATATAATGAATCGATTAAAAATGAAAAAGAAGGAATAGGATATGCAGGAAGAGTATTCAATGGTAAAGATTTAGTTTTTATAAAATTAAAAGATGAAAAAGAAGAATTAGAAGTAACTTTTATAGAAACTTATCATATGGTAATATATCCAATTGAAGTTTTTATAAATAATATAATACAATGGAATATTTTTTTAGAAAAAATATATGAGATAGAAGAAGAAGCTAAATATACTGATGATATTGTTATAGGGAAATGGTGTGATTTGATGGGAATTAAAAAAAAGATAATAAATAAAGAAAATAAAGAAATAAGAGCTATAGAAAATAAAGGTGAAAAATTATCGGATAAGAATTTGAAAGGTAGAAATATGAGAGTATTCAGAAGATTATATTTATAATTTTTTTTAAATTGAATTAATATTTTTTTAAATAATAATTTGAACAAAGTTGATAAAAAAATAATTTTTATAAATCAACTTAAAAAAAGTCAAAAATATAAAAATATAAATAATATAAAAATGTTATCGAATTGTCTTAAAACAGTCTTTAAACCTAAGTTTGGTTTATTCGGTCGTACTTTAAGTACCCAATCAGAATTTTTAAATTCTATTCTTCAAAAGAATGGAATTATTAATAATAAAGCGAAGATTTTTTATAATCTTTCGTATGATGAAATTAGAAAAGAAGAGATTGAGAATAAAGAAGGTCAATTACTAAATAATGGAGTATATTCTGTTGATACTGGTGAATTTACAGGTCGTTCTCCAAAAGATAAATATTTTGTTAAACAATCACCTAGTGAAAAGTATATTGATTGGGGTAAAGTGAATCAACCAATTTGTAAAAATGTATTTGAAAATTTAAATGAACAAGTAAAAGAATATTATAAAAATATTGAAAAAGTTTATATTTATGATGGTTATGCTGCTTATGGTGATGAACAAACACGTAAGAAAGTACGTTTTATTACACATTATGCTTTTCAACATCATTTTGTAAAAAATATGTTTTATTCTTTACCAAAAGAGATGTCAATGAAAGATACAAAAGAACCTGATTTTACAGTTATTAATGCATCTGGATTAAAAAATAAAAATTGGAAAGAACAAAAAATGAATTCAGAAAATTTTGTCGCAATAAATCTTGAAAATAAAAAAGGTTTAATTGGTGGTACAAGCTATACTGGTGAAAATAAGAAATTAATTTTTACTTTATATAATTATTGGATGCCTCTTGAAAATAAAATTTCCTTGCATTGTGGAGCTTCAGTAAATTCGCAAGGAGAGTCTGTACTTTTGGCGGGATTATCTGGTACAGGGAAAACCAGTTTTTCAACAATGGATAAAGTTCAAATTATTGGTGATGATGAACATATTTATTATAATAAGAAGGTAGTAAATCTTGAGAACGGAAATTATGCAAAATGTGCAAAATTAAGTAAAGAGAATGAACCAGTTATTTACAATGCAATTCAAGGAAATGCACTTTTAGAGAATATTTGGGTAGAGAATGGTGAACCAGATTATTATAATATTAGTAAGACAGAAAATTCTAGAGTATCATATCCAATTACAAATGTACCAGAAAGAATTGAAGGAGGAGTATATGGAAATGTAAAGAAGATTGTATTTTTAACATGTGATGCATATTCAGTACTTCCCAGAGTATCAATTTTAACAAAAGAACAAGCAATTAAATACTTTTTAATGGGATACACTTCTAAATTAGCGGGTACAGAAAGAGGAATTAAAGAACCAGTACCTACATTTTCACCATGTTTTGGTGCGGCTTTTATGGTACATCCGCCAAAAGTCTATGCTGAATTACTAAAAAAGGAGATTGAAGAAAATAATTTGAAAGTTTATTTACTAAATACTGGATGGCACGGAGGCCCCGAATCATTAGGAGGAAAAAGAGTAGATATGCAAATTTCATTATCTTTAATGCGTTCTATCTATGATGGAGACATCGACCAAGCACCTACAACAAAATTAACAACTTTAGATAATCTTGAAGTACCACTTAAAATTCGTGATTTAGATGAGAAAACATTAATCCCATGGAATTCATGGAAGAGTCAAGAAAGATATCATGAAGAATCAAAGAAGTTAATGAAGATGTTTGAGGATGAATATAAGAAGTATATTTAATTAAAATAAAAATAAATAATTTTTTTTAAGATAAATATTTTATATTAAGATAAAATATTCGTTTTACTCAAATAAATATAATAATATAAAATAGAAAAATGACGTTTACACCTCAGGTTTTAACACAAACAGATACTAATAATAGTATATCTTCTTCATCTACTTATTATGCTGGTAATTCAACAGTGACAACAGGATTTAATACAATTATTTTAACAATAAAAAGTACAACTAATTCTGATGCAGGAGGAATTCAAGTAGAATTTTCAGATGATAATTTAACTTTTGATATAGCATATACTGATACATATTTTTCTACAAATATATTTGTAAAAAATTATTTAATAATAAAAAAATATTATAAAATAAGTTATTCTAATTCTTTAGGAGGAACGTTTACAATTACTTCAAGATTAAGTACCGATTTAGATAGTTCAATTGTACAAAATACATCTGTTTCTGTATTTGATAATAATATTCAAACAACTTTAGATGCATTTGGAAGATTAAGAGTATCAAATCCAACAACAATTTTAGATATTCGTTTTCCTGGTCAAACTTCGGGAGATGATAATTTTGTGAATAATAATTTACAAATAACTAGTGCTTCAAATGGAACTTATTCACCCGATTATGGTAATAGTAAATTAGTTATATCAGCTTCAGGAATCGGATATTATGTAAGTCAAAGTAGAAATTATTGTGTTTATCAACCAGGTAAATCATTATTATTTATGGGTAGTGGTGTATTATATCCTGGAATTAATGATGGTTATACAACACGAATCGGATATTTTGATAATGTTACTTCCTCATCTACTTTAACTAATCCATTAATAGTTAAAAATGGTTTATACTTTCAATATAGTGGAGGAAATTATTCAGTAAATATTTCAAGTAATTCAACTGTAACAGAAGCAATAAATCAATCAGATTGGAATATTGATAAAATGGATGGAACAGGACTTTCCGGATTAACTTTAAATTTTCAAAAAACACAATTATTTGTTATTGATATGGAATGGTTAGGAGTTGGAAGAGTTCGTTTTGGTTTTTATGCTTATGGTAAAATTCAATATTGTCATCAAATTACAAATATTAATGCTTTTACTGTACCTTATACAGTTGCAATTAATTTACCTATTTGTTATTCTATACATAATAGTACAGGTTCAAGTAATTCTGCTAATGCTTTTACACAAATTTGTTCAACTGTTATAAGTGAAGGAGGATATGCACCATTAGGTAGACCATTTTCAATATCAACTGGTTCGCCAAATGCGGTTCAAATTGCAGCAAATATTGAAGAACCTATATTATTTTTAAGAGGGAATACAAATAATCCTAATTATTATCATCAAAATATTATTCCAACTTCAATATCTATGATAGGTTCAAATGTAAATAATTTAATTTTATATAAATTAGTTTTATTTTTAGCAGGAACATATACTGGTACAGAACCTGGATGGGTAAATGTTAATGATAGTTATAGTGTTTCTCAATATGGTACAAATTTAGCATCAGGGTATAATAGTTTAAATGGAATAGTTTTAGATCAGGGTTATTTTTATGGAAGAGGGACAAATACATATTCATCTTTAGGAGATGTTTTTTCAAATCAAGTTTTACAAGTCACATCAAATATTACTGGTCAATCTGATATTCTTGTTTTAACTGCAACTTATGTAAGTAACTCAGGAACTGCAGATGTTTTAGGAACACTCTCGTGGCAAGAATTATATTAGAACTTTTTTAAGTTGCTAAAAATTTTTTTAAGTACTATTTAAATAAGTAATTATTTAAATTTAAATTTAAAAATAAATAAATAAGTTTTCCCTTTACTATAAATAGGATTTTTGATATTTTTTTTTTTATGTAAAAGGCTTTTTATTTTTAAATGATTAACCATTTATTTGTTGTATTTGAGCAAACTTGAACTGATGAATAATCAACTACAATTGTTGCCGAAGATGTTCCTCCTATTGTATCTGTTGAAGTTGTTGTTAAAATCAAATTATTATTTGATAATTCCCCTACACTATCAACAAATACATGTATTCTTTTTTTACTATTATCTATTGTTGATATTTGAGGTAAAATAACTGTTAATGGTGCATTTGTTGTATCTACTTGATAAATATTATAATATGAGGATGATGTTGAATCATTTGGTACATTAAATACTGTTCCTGTTGGACCTGTTGCTCCTGTCAAAGATATTAATCCTGTTAAACTATAACTTATATAATAATTTGTTTGTACTGATGGTCCAGTTGGACCAGTAAATCCCTGAGGTCCTGTTAAACTAGCACCTGTTGGACCAGTTGTTCCAGTTAATCCGGTAGGATGGATTAAAGAATAAATAGGTCCAGTTAATCCAGAAGAAGTATTTTGTTGAGCAACTAAATCAAAAGATTCAGTACCAGCAGTACCAGAAGAACGAACATTCCAACCACCAACAGCTTTATTTGTTTGAATTTCTGGACCAATATTAATAAATGGAGTAGCAAAACCTTCTTGAGTATAAACAATACCATCTAAATCAGAAGAAATTGTTGCCACAGTAGAAGCACCAGTAGGCCCTTCAATATAAATTGTACCAGGACCTACAAATATATCTTTCCATCTTAATCCAGTAGTACCTAAAGTATATGCATTACTTGTAGTTGGTATAAAAGAACCAGCAGCATTTATTTGTTGTCCATTAATACCATTATCTATTGATAAAATATTATTATAATAAATATCATTTGAACCTGTGGGATTATTTAATAATATAAATCCTGTGTTACTTCCTAATACATTTATTGATGGTCCCGTTGGTCCTTGAGGTCCAGTAAAACCTTGAGGACCAGTTAAACTTGCACCAGTTGGACCAATTTGACCAGTATAACCAGTTGGACCTAACTGAGTAAACATAACTTGTTGAACAGTAGCAATAACAGACGGTATATCAGGACCATATAAAGTAATTGGATCAGCAACTAAACGGATATTAATATCAGGAGTAGACCACATAATTTGAATAGTTTCATTATAAGATGTTGTTTCGACAAACCAATTCCAAGCAGCAACTGTTTCTGATTTAGTTCCCTGGATCACTACAGTAGTATTTGACCAACTAATATCAGAACCATTTTGTCTTATCCAAATTTGTATGTTATCACCGGAACCAGATGCTTTATTAATTTGTGCTGAAAATTGAATATTATATATTCCTGGATTATCTATTTGTATTATATCTTTATTTACTCCTATTACAGAAACACCATTATTTGTTAATCCATTACTATTTAATTGCATAGATGTAGCTGTATTTATAGTTGTTGCAGTTTGTGTTGTTGTATCATAAAAAGAACCATAATATCCTAATGCTCCTCCTGCTCCTTGTGGACCCTGAATACCTTGTGGGCCTGTATCTCCCTGTGGACCAGTAAATCCCTGTGGTCCAGTAAATCCTTGTGGACCTGTGTGTCCCTGTGGACCAGTAAATCCTTGAGGTCCTGTATGTCCCTGAGGACCTGTATGTCCCTGTGGACCAGTAAATCCTTGAGGACCAGTAAAACCTTGAGGACCAGTAAATCCTTGAGGTCCTGTATGACCCAGAGGACCTGTAAAACCTTGAGGTCCTGTAAAACCTTGGGGTCCTGTAAAACCTTGAGGACCAGTAAAACCTTGTGGTCCTGTAAAACCTTGAGGTCCAGTAAAACCTTGAGGACCAGTAAATCCTTGAGGTCCTGTAAAACCTTGGGGACCTGTGAAACCTTGAGGACCAGTAGCTCCTTGAGGTCCAGTAAATCCTTGTGGTCCAGTAAATCCTTGTGGTCCAGTAAAACCTTGTGGACCAGTAAATCCTTGAGGACCAGTTGGACCAATAGCACCAATTGCTCCATTTAAACCAACAGTCCAATAATTAAAAGTACCAGTACCACTAATATTTTCAACTATTAAAGTTAAAGAACCTGTTGAAGAATTATATGATTGAACTAAACCATGAAAATGTTCTATTGAACTACCAGTATCATGACCAACTATAACATCCATACCTATTGTAAAATCTAATTCTGTTTGTGTTATCAAAGTTGTAGGATTTCCAATTACTAAACTCGATAAATCAATCTCTGTTGTTGATGTACCAGTAAATTTATCTCCTGCTTCTCCTGTAGGACCAAAATCACCTGTAAAACCTTGAGGACCAGTTTCACCTAAATAACCTTGAGGTCCAGTAGGACCAATTTCTCCTCTATTACCTTTTTTTCCTTTACAATTTATTATTGTTGGACAACATCCTTGATTATTATTTGAATATAAAATTGCTCTTTTTTTTGGCATTTTCTATCTATTATTTATCTTTTTATTTATTATTTATTATTTTTAATCTTATAAAAATAAATAAGCGAAGCGCTAAAGAAGCGGAGATGACAAGGATTGAACTTGTGGCCTCATAGTGGTCTGTATATATCAGGAATTTATTGTATAAATTAAAATATTTTATAAGAAGATTTTTTTCTTGCATATAAAAATTTTATACATACTAAATTTAAAATGTATAAACTAAAAATATTTATACAATAAATTCTTGTATTTAACAGCTATGTGCTCTAACCAACTGAGCTACACCTCCGCGAAGAGTTATACCTTACTCTTCAAACTAAGTAAATATTAAAAAAATGAAAAATAAACGCATTTTATTAATTTTTTCTTAATAAATGCGACCTAAATTTAAAAAAAATAAAAAATAAAAAAAAATTAATAATTAATAATTTTTAGTTAAATCAATAACAAAATTACAATTAGCATACATATCTAATAAATGTAAATCTTGTCTTAATGGATTTTTATATAATTTATTTTTATATTTAATGGTTGATTGTCTAGAATAAAGAATAATATCAAAAAAGTCACTATAATCTGAACAATTTTTATAGAATATTTTTTTTAACCAAGTACCTAAAGAACCAAATTTAGGAAGAATATTTAACAATTTAATCATTTGATTTAATTTTTCTGCAAATTTATTTAATTTATTCTCTTTTGATACAGTATAATATGTATAAGGGTCTGATGTTGATGATGTTATAATATCAGCTTTATCAAAATCATTTTTTTTATAAATTTGAATAATAACATCAATAATATTTTGACAATATTTTCTAAGATTAATTATTCTATAATTTTTAATATTTTTAATACTTTTTTCAATTAATTTATTAAAAGTATTCATATTTGATATTTTAAATTTTTGATAAAATTCTAATTCTGGTTTAAATCCAAATTTCATATAAAATGTTCTCTTTTTTTCTATTAATTTAAATATTGATAATGTTAATTTTTTTCCATCACAATCTAATGTTGCTCCATCATTTAAATATGCTTTTTCAACATATAATTTCTTTAATATTTCTAATACAAATTCAACCATTTCACTTCCACTCATTGGATTTTCTTTTGGATAATCTTTTTTATCTATTTTATTTATATTATATATGTATACATTATTTTTATTTGATAAATTATTTCTATCCTGTAATTCTATCATAAATGGCCATAAATTAGGAGCATCTTTTGTGGCATATTTTAAAACAAAAGTTTTTCTTTTTTTATCTTCATATTCTTTTTCGTATAAATAAACAGGAAGTTTTGTTTTTTTATATTTTATGTAAAAATTATCTCCATATTTTTTATATAATTTTCTAACATTTTCTTGTAATTCTCCTTTTTCAAATTTTATATCAGACTTCTCAATATCCCATGTTTTCATCTTTATTTTTAAATC
>JACCDO011349009.1_pt1 | contig 10501 bp, 7 predicted proteins | sample 7446101 | NCBI WGS metagenome assembly JACCDO01 (sample SAMN15323440, study PRJNA562643) | freshwater metagenome | isolation source: river surface water | place: USA:Blue River Watershed | collected 2017-08-16
ATTACTTGGTAGTAAAAATGCAATTAATAAAGAGGCAATTGTTGACGATGAAGGTATTGAAGCTGCAATGAAAGCTAAAATGGATCAAATGAGAAAGCAAGGTTACACGGGTTTATTAGCCTCGAACTTATTGAGTGTAGAAGACGAGGATGATGACTTTAGTTTAGATGATTAATTAAACTGTAAAATAAGTGAATACTGCAACTCAGTTTATGTGCCAGGCTCCAGGCGGAACCAAATAGAAATTTATAGAAAAGTAAACTCAGAGAAAGGCGCAATGCAGCCATTGATTGTCGATGATACCATCATTGACTTCAGTGAGTTCGAGCCATTCGAAGTAACTTTCAACAGTCCGCCGAATGCGCCGCTTGTAAGTGACACGAGTGATATCGGTGCTTCAACAAATGCATCCGATTCGTATTTACCTTTATTAATAGAAAAATGCAATATATTTATTGGTAATACAAATAGTGCGTTTACAATCGAGCAATTAGTGCGAGAAATATTAAAAATAACCCAACAAACAGCTACAAATATTGAAAATGATTTATACAACTTGATAGGTTGATTACTTGTTGACTCTAATTGTACTTTCTTTTATTCATTCACTCTGTTTATTTATAGGTGATTCAGGAATTGAATTATTAATGGAAATTATTGAAAACAAAGATCAAATAAGTATAATTACGGAAGATAATATTAAGTCATATTTCAATAAAGAAGAAAAAGATGTAAAATTATCTGCAACTCAACAAAAAAAGATGTTAAAAAGGGAGAAAATAAAACAGTTGCAAGAGCGCAAGGATCAGCCCAACCAGCCGCCAATCGATCCTTCATTATTATGGTTAAATAAAGCTGGTTTTGATGAGAATTATCTATATGAAGAAAGTTTACTCGGTTTGCATGGTGGTGCCTCTAACAATTCAATTGATTCTGTTTTAAACAAATGGACGGAGAATTTGCTGCCAGCTGGCTCCATTGAAGTCCACGAAAAGTTTGGTTTGCCTAGTAATTCTGAAAGGAAAGTAGGCCAAGGATGGGAAGAAGTACATTTACCAGCACCTAGAAAATTAGATAAAGCATCACCTAATTCACTAGTTCATATTGAAACACTAGAACCATGGGCACAACTAGCGTTTCCTGCAACAAAATCATTGAACAGAATCCAATCGGAAGTGTTTGAGGCTGCGTATAACAGCAGTGAAAACATGTTGATATGCGCACCTACAGGTGCAGGAAAAACAAATATTGCCATGTTAACATTCTTACAACTAGTTAAAAGCCACATAACAGATGGTGTGTTAGACAAAGACGCAGTGAAGTGCGTGTATATTGCACCAATGAAAGCATTAGTACAAGAAATCGTCACTAAGTTCAGTGAGAGATTAGATCCGTTAGGGATGATCGTCAGGGAATTTACTGGTGATATGCAATTAAACAGATCAGAAATATTAGAAACAAATTTACTAGTAACTACTCCTGAGAAGTACGACGTAGTCACTCGCAAAGGAGGCGATGGCTCCCTAGGAACAATAGTTAATCTAATAATCATAGATGAAATACATCTGTTAGCCGATGATCGAGGTGCTGTCATCGAGACCATCGTATCCCGGACGCAACGATACATCGAAAGCAGTCAAAAGTTTATAAGATTAGTAGGTTTAAGTGCCACATTGCCTAATTACAAGGATGTTGCACGCTTTTTACACGTCAGTGCTAGTCACGGTCTCTTCTACTTCGGTCCGGAGTATCGACCAGTACCGTTAGATCAAACATTCATAGGTATAACCGAGAAAAATAGACATAAAAGGAATGATATGATGAATCGGACAGCGCACGACAAGATGGTGAAGGCGCTAGAAAGGGGGAAGCAAGTCATGATATTCGTTCATTCAAGAAAAGAAACATCAAAAACTATGGATGCTATACGTGACTTGTCAGGTTATGACGGAACTTTCTCATTACTGAATAACGCGCAACACGAGAAATACACGATATGGAAGAGGGAAGTAGACAAGTCCAAGAGCAAGGAGCTGCAGCAGCTGTTCTATCAAGGTCTGGGGGTGCATCATGCTGGTATGTTGCGAGCTGATCGCACTCTTACTGAACAATTATTTGAACAAGGACTCATCAAGGTATTGTGTTGCACTGCTACTCTAGCTTGGGGTGTGAACTTGCCTGCGCATACTGTAATAATCAAAGGAACTGAATTATACGATCCTGAGCGCGGTGGTTTTGTAGACCTGTCAATTTTAGATGTGTTGCAAATCTTTGGAAGAGCAGGTAGACCTCAGTACGATTCAACTGGTCACGCAATACTTATAACTCCTCATAAATCACTCGGTACCTACTTGAGTATGATGGGACACCAAGCCCCGATCGAAAGTCACTTCATTAAAGCTTTAGCAGATCACATGAACGCGGAGATTGTGAATGGAACCATCAACAACATCAAAGAGGCGTCAACATGGCTTGCTTACACCTTTTTATTCATTAGAATGTCCAAAAACCCGTTAGTTTATGGTATGAAAATGGAGGAGTTGTATGACGATCCAACGCTAGATAGAAAGCGAGTAGAGTTGGTTACGAGTGCAGCAGAGGCACTGGACACCGCCATGATGATCAGGTATGACAAGCGCACCGGGAACCTCGCAGTAACTGATCTCGGACGTGTCGCATCCCATTACTACATTAAATATGAAACAATCGAGGCATTCAATAATATGTTGAGTGCGCACCTAACTCATCACGACGCACTGCATGTCTTGTGCTCATCAGCTGAGTTTGATCAACTCAAAGTTCGACCTGAAGAGCTAGAAGAAATAGACGAGTTGATGAAAGTCAACGGACTTACCCATGTAAAAAGTGGTTCAGAAGAAACAAGTGGGAAAGTGAATATTTTGCTGCATAGTTACATCAACAACAGCAGGGTGAACAGCTTCACCTTGCAATCGGATATCAACTACGTGGCTCAAAATGCCGGTAGAATCACTCGAGCATTATTCGAAATATGTTTGAAACGTGGGTGGTCGACGCTAGCAAGTCACTACCTCGAGCTGGCCAAGTGCATCGACAGGAAGATGACGATGGAGCAGTCACCACTGCGTCAGTTTTATGATGAAATCCCACCAAATGCTATTAAACGGTGTGAGGAAACCGGTGTGAAGTTGCATCAGTTACTAGATATGAATCCGCGGGAAGTCGGTGAGTTTTGCCACTCGAGTAAACACGGGCAAAAGATTAAAAGCTTTATTCGCAAGCTTCCTATAGTTGACATGCGCACGCTAGTTCAACCACTAACTCGAGGGATACTACGTCTATGTGTCACGTTGAACCTACTTGATTCCTTTGAGTGGACCGACAGGTATCACGGGACGGCGCAGGGATTCTGGATATGGATTGAAGACGGTGAGAATGAATACATTTACCACAGCGAATATATCTTAATACACAAGAAACAAGCACGTAGTGAGCAAATCATTGAGTTCACCATACCTATCCGCGAGCCGTTGCCGCCGCAGTACTATGTTCGTTGTATTTCCGACTATTGGGTTGGATGTGAGAACACTATTACCGTGTCCTTCCAGCATTTAATTTTACCGGATAGAATGCCGCCGCACACAGAGCTATTGGACATGCACCCGGTGCCCGTTACTGCGTTGCAACACCGAGAATTTCAACAACTTTACTCTTATTTCTCACATTTTAACCCAATACAGTCGCAGGTGTTCCATGCGCTATATTACACGGACCACAACATACTAGTTGGCGCACCTACTGGCTCAGGCAAAACCATTACAGGCGAGTTAGCCTTGTTGCGATTACTCAAGTTTCGACCAGGTGCCAAGTGCATCTATGTTGCACCGCTTAAAGCACTAGCAAGAGAAAGATTGCTTGATTGGAAAAAGAAATTTGGTAATACATTAGGGCTCAGTATTATGGAGTTGACCGGTGATATCACCCCGGACTTGAGTGCGTTGAAAGCAGCGGATGTGCTCATTGTTACACCGGAGAAATGGGATAGTATAAGTCGAGGCTGGCAACGACGTGAGTACGTGCATAAAGTAGAATTAGTTATCATTGATGAGATACATTTGTTGGGCGAGGAGCGAGGACCTGTGTTGGAAGTAATAGTCAGTCGGATGCGATTCATAGCAGCTCAAACAGCTCATCCGATAAGATTTGTTGGATTATCAACGGCTTTAGCTAATCCCCGGGATCTAGCGGATTGGTTGGGAATCAAAGAGGTAGGGGTGTACAACTTCCGACCATCTGTGCGCCCAATACCTATGACTATTCACATCCAGGGATTTCCGGGTAAACATTATTGCCCTCGTATGGCCACCATGAACAAGCCCGCATATGCTGCTATACTTGAGCATTCACCACTGAAACCAGTGCTTATCTTTGTATCATCACGAAGGCAAACAAGGCTAACCGCGTTGGATCTGATATCATACTGTGCATCCGACGATAATCCGAAGCAATTTCTACACATGCCTGAAGATGAAGTGATCGCTCATGCTTCTACTATACGCGATAGCGCATTACGCAATACCCTAGAGTTTGGGATAGGGATTCACCACGCTGGTCTGGATAACCACGACCGCGCTGTTGTTGAAGAACTATTTCTAGCTTGCAAGATACAAGTGTTAGTATGCACTGCAACCCTTGCATGGGGCGTCAACCTACCATGTCACCTAGTAATTATCAAAGGAACTGAATTTTTTGATGGAAAAATTGGTAAATATGTTGACTCGCCAGTCACTGACATATTGCAAATGATGGGACGCGCGGGACGGCCGCAGTTCGACACCACGGGGATCGCCTGCGTCTTCGTCCACGAACCAAAGAAAACATTTTATCGCAAGTTTCTTCATGAACCATTTCCCGTTGAATCATCGTTGGCGAAGCAACTACATGACCATTTCAATGCAGAAATTGCTAATAATACCCTGCATAACGTGCGCGATTGCATTGAGTATCTCACTTGGACCTACTATTTCCGGCGGTTACTTGTGAATCCATCGTACTACGGATTCGATGGGGAGTTATCACCTGAGAAGGTAGAGCAGCATCTCCTAGCTCTCAGTACATCGGTATTAGCAGAGCTACAAGCAGCGAACTGTATTGAAGTAGTGGATGATAAGACCCAAGTTGTAGATATCAAGTCAGTGACGGATGGCGCCCATACGCAGCTGCAGCTAGCTCCGACTGTACTTGGCAGAGTGGCGTCGTATTACTACTTACACTACAAAACGGTCGCATATTTCGCACGAGAAATCCCTGCGGTGCAACAGGAACTATCTGGTGTTGATATTCACTTAACTTTCGGTAAACTGCTGCGATTGCTATGTAATGCATTAGAGTTCAGCGAGCTACCGGTGCGTCACAATGAAGATTTATTAAATGCGCAACTAGCGATTACTCTTGTCGCTAAGTTGGAGCAAATTGATTCTTCTTTGGCGCAGTCATTCGGGTATCTGAATACTCTCGATATGTCGAATCCCCACACGAAAACCATGTTGCTGCTGTTAGCGACCATGACGAAGTCGCAGCTGCCCATATCCGATTATGCCATTGATACCAAGCTAGTCTTTGACCAGTTGCCGCGTGTGTTGAATGCACTCATTGATATTGTTGCCAACGACGGAATCATTCACCTTGTTCTAGCATTAACTCGGTTGTATCAAATGATAATGCGAAGAGTTATAGGCCCAGAATGTGAGCTATTACAGTTGCCTGGTGTGGATATGGAGGTGTATAATAAGTTAACCAAGCAGTTTCGCGTGACTTCGTTGCAGGATCTTATCGCCAAGAAGAAACAATTTGTAAAATCTAATTTCAATGAAGAATTCATGAACTGTATCAATAACTTGCCGAATTATCAGTTGCGTGTGAAGATAAGTGGACACAGCGAGGCCATTCCTACTGACAGTGAGATCTCACTGCAAGTGGAAATAGTAAAAGTTGAAGGTAGTGGCTACAAAGGAAATAGTTCCTCTCATAAAGAAGGTAAAAATAAACAAGAATCGGAATCATATTGGTTGATTCTGGCGAGTCGCACGAATGACGAGTTAGTCGCAATTAAACGGATCAATCGCGTGCATTCACCATTAACCGTTACATTTATCAGTGCAGAAAAGTCAGGTATTATTGAAGATTTTGATGTATATCTGATCAACGATTCATACGTAGGTCTAAACTATAAAGGATCAATACAAACTATAACGAAATGATTAATTTGTACATTTTGTAACATGATTATATAATTATTTAAAAACAGCAGTCACAGTCAAATGGACACAATGGAGTCCCTCCACCTTCGCCAACTTTTAGCAAGTGAGCTTTATATACAGGTAGTCCAGATTCTTTATCTATTCTTTCTAATGGTGCTTCAGGTGATATAATAAAATTAACTCCTTCAGGCAGTATCAATCCCCGAGGAAGATTTCTTGTTTCTGATTTCGATGCTTCTTTTACTTCTTTCTGCATTTCTTCATGTTTCTTCTGTTTTTCTTTTGATTCTAATTTTGATTCTTTAATTTTACCAAATAAATCATCAATTGTTGCTTTAGTGGCTTTTACTTTAGTTTCACTTGCAACTTTAGCCTTTGCCTTCTTTGTCATGTCGAAACGTGACTGTCACTGTTACTCACTGTGATTTTTCAGATTTTATTGAAGGTACCGGTGGGTCAAACAGATAAAAGAGATAGTGGACGAGAGTGGACGAGAGTGGAGTGCAATCCGAAGTAATTAATGCGAGCCTTCGCATCGAGAACCACTTCAACATGACCTTCTATCTAACAAATCGTCAACTAGTACCGTTGGTACCGTATTGACGTACCAAGCTGAAGATACAATAATAAAAACCCGGCGTTAGTGAAAGTACAACCTGGAAATGCAGTGAAATATCTATATGGGTTTAACGTGGGTACTACTGCTGTTGCTCGGTTACTTGCCGGCGGCTTCAACGTCGCTGGCGAGGAGTCTGTATTTTTTATCACAAAGTATCATACCTGATGTTGCAGGCAACAATACAGTACAACTTTTACTAAGTAATGAATCATCAAAAATTCCTTCAAATCCTACATTGCCAAATGCTCCATTATCAGCAACTTCGTCTCCTATGTTAATTGATGATGATAGTATATTTCAAACGGAAGCATTTTATCATCGTGATGATGAAGATATTAGCTCATTACCTTCAACATTTTTTGATGAAGTAAATCAATTAGCGACTACAAAACCTAGTATTTTGCATCTTAAACCATACACTAAACCACTTATGAAATTATTTAAAAAGTTTAAATTTAAAGGTATTGGATTCACGTTTATCAAAAGTTTGATTCAGTGGAATACCTTTGGGTTCGGACTGAGGATACCTATTACACCTAATTTCCCTGAATACGATCGAATTCTCGCATTGCCTAGAGTTTCATCATTTGTAGGCTTATATTATCCATTAGATTGGAGAGCAAGTGTATCAATGTCACTACCATTACAGATTGCGCTACTTGGTTTGGTTATTTTTGGTAATAATATTGGTATACTTAATCAAAAATTAATTGAAAAGATTAAAAACACGCGAGCTTCTGACTCCTCTAAACGTGTTGGGGTTACTTTAACGTTTCGATATTATCGTGATAAAGGATTAAGAGTGAGTATAGGACCTTGGATGTATTACCTACCTGGTATGGAGGTGATGGATAGAGTATTACCAGTTGTTTTTACTATTCCAACATTGATTACATTTTTATTAAATATATTTATGCATATTGATCCGTCAATATTGTTTCAAAAAGATATAGCTAGTGGGTTACTGGAGGAAATTTACTTTACTGAAAATGAGATAAATAATGATATTATCCCTGTAAATAGTGTAGATGGTATCACTCACTCATTCACTCACTTATACGCTTACTCACTCATTTGTTTGTAGGAATAAGTCCCGAAAGTAGTCGACTAGCTGTTATAGGACAGCATAAAGAGCAAGTAACAAGCAAGGAATTAGAAGCAAAAATATTACAAAATCAAAGCAGTAACACCATAAATCGACCAACAGTGCAGCTGACGCACGATACTAGTGAAAGGGGAACAAGTAGAGAAGTGAGTCATGCACGAGAGCAAGAAAATATTTATTCTATAGAAGAAAAATTAGAAAAAAAAATTAAAAAAATTCGTAAAATGAAAAGTTTAAATTATTGGCACAACGCCTATTTGAAATGGGCTGCCACCAAGACTACCGGATTAGGGATGAACATGGGATGGTACAAGTCCCATGTGGATGCAACCATGGGTTCTAGTGTATTATTCGATATTCAACCATTCTACACCGACTTGCCAGATAGCTTAAAATTATACACTTTGAAAATGTATAATTTGTATAATAGAATCGCCAATCGCCTGACTCCTGCCCCGCACGGCACAAAAACTAATGAACAGAACTAAAATATAGAAGATAAAGGAATTGTAGAAAGTTGTTATTATGTAAAATAGTAAATAAATTAAGGTTGCATTCTCAATGCACCATCGAGCCTTATAATTTCACCATTGAGCATCGAGTTTCCTATTATTGATTCTACTAACTTGGCATATTCCTCGGGTTTTCCTAATCTTTTTGGTAATGGAACAGTTGATGCTAAATCAGTTCTTACTTGTTCAGGTAAACCTTCTAACATAGGAGTTAAAAATAATCCAGGTGCGATAGTATTCACTCTTATTCCTGTTGAGGCTAAATCTCTGGCAATAGGTAATGTCATGGAAGCAACAGCACCTTTAGATGCAGCATATGCAGCTTGTCCAATTTGACCATCCATTGCAGCTATACTAGCAGTATTAATAATAACACCTCGTATTCCATCATTATCTGGTTTATTTAATGACATTTTTTCTGCTGCAAGACGTATAACATTAAATGTACCAACTGTATTGACATTTAATACTTTAATAAATTGATCTAATGAGTGTGGTCCTTTCTTTCCTAATACACGCATAGGTGGTGCGATACCAGCGCAGTTTACAGCAACATTAACTTTACCCCATTTTTCCATAGCCAATCCAAGTGCAGATTTCACCCCTTCCTCGCTAGTCACATCTACTGCAGCTGTTATTGCATTATCAGAACCTATTAATTTTTGTACTTCAACAAGCTTTTCATTTGATAGATCTGCTAATATAACTTTTGCATTATTTTTAGCTAAATGTATTGCAGTTGCTCGACCAAGTCCCTGACCAGCACCACTTATAAAAGCAACAACATTTGATAACAACATCGTCGGAAATATCTTAGTCCCCAAAACGGAAGATCTAATCGGTTCCGGTCACCAAACCGTGAAAGGTACTTTGTAGGGTGTGGAAAAATTAGAAGAGTCTTTTCTTACTAAGGTTGGTAAAGAGAGTTGTGAAAAAAATTGAATAACATGCTATTGATTGCACACTAAACCTTGTCAATATCTTATCCACCTAGTTAAGGACCGCTTCGTTTCAAAATTTAAGAATTTTTTAGCGAAGATGAAGACCCGCGGATTTGGGTACCCTGGCTGGCGATAGTTTGGTTGATTTATCATGTCATCGCCTTTGTCAGCATTTCCATGGCATGAGAAAGTAGCACTAATAACCGGTGGAGCGGGTGGAATGGGAGTTGCAATAAGTGTATTACTACGAAGTTTAGGAAGTAAAATTGCGATAGTTGATGTTAGTCCAGCTGCTTTATCCCGAATGAAAGAGCAATTTCCTGATGACCAAAATATATTATTGTTAAATACAGATATTACAAAACCAGATAATTGTGAAAAAGCAGTGAATGATACTGTTGCGTCGTTTGGTCGTCTTGATTTATTGATAAATGCAGCAGGGTTGTGGGTAGAGGGTCCCTCAGATACAATGACAGAAAGTGATTACGATAGAATAATGAATGTCAATTTAAAAGGTGCATTTTTTATGATAAAATATAGTATAAAATATCTCGAAACAGTCAAAGGTCAAATTATTAATATTGCAAGTGACGCGGGCATCAAGGGCGAAGGAAGTGCGTCTATTTACTCCGCGTCTAAAGGTGGATTAATCTTACTAACAAAGTCGTTAGCTATCGAATTAGCTGAAAAGGGAATTCGAGTCAATGCTATATGTCCCGCAGATGTGGAAACACCGATGTTGACATATCAAGCTAATACGTACTCACCATCTGATCCAGAATCCTACTACAACAATTTAAAAAAGAATTATCCTCAGGGTAAAAACACCAGATTTATAAGACCTGAAGAAATAGCTTTATTCATCAAAAGTATTGCAGAAATTGAATGCATTACAGGTTCACTCACTTACTTACTAACTTACTTACTCACTTACTTCACTTACTCACTCACTCACAACACAGGTGCAGAACTAAAGATAGATTTTGGCACAACAGCATGAGAATCAAGTAATAATATTGTATTAAATAGCTACAAATTCTACAGTTTCATTACAGTTTACTTCTAACGGTTTCCTACTGCTATAC
>JACCDO012166207.1_pt1 | contig 10501 bp, 7 predicted proteins | sample 7446101 | NCBI WGS metagenome assembly JACCDO01 (sample SAMN15323440, study PRJNA562643) | freshwater metagenome | isolation source: river surface water | place: USA:Blue River Watershed | collected 2017-08-16
AACAGGAGCCGGCATTGCCGCTCGTGCGCGCGCGCTTGCGCCAAGCGGTCGCGGATGTGCCCGTTCCCGAACAGGCGACGCTCGTGCCGCTGTTGCGCAGCGAAGAACAACTCGAGGCCGCGATCGAAGCGGGGTTGCGCGAGGTCGAGTTGGATTGGATGGAGTTCACGGGACTCGGTCGCGCTGTCGACCGCGCGCGAAGCCAAGGCATCGCGGTCGTGGTCGCGACGCCGCGCATCGGCAAGCCCGGCGAGGAGCCGATCGACGAACGCATCCTGCGGTTGTCGCCAGACGGCGTGCTCGTTCGCCACTTTGGCGCGATGGAGCGCTTCCTGCGCGCGCGCCGCGATGGCGCGAAGTTCGCGTTGCACGGCGACTTCTCGCTCAACGTGACCAACTCGCTGACGGCGATGCATCTGCTGTCGCTGTCGCTCGACACCGTGACCGCGTCGTTCGACCTCGACGAAGCGCAGTTGATGGCGTTGCTCAACGCGACGCCGCAAGGCCGCGTCGCCGTCGTCGTGCATCACCGAATCCCGACGTTCCACACCGAGCACTGCCTCTACTCGCACTTGCTCAGCAATGGGCGCGACTTCCATTCGTGCGGCAGGCCGTGCGAGCGCCACCAGATCGCGGTGAAGGACCATCTGCAGCAGCAACATCCGGTGATCGTCGACGTGGGCTGCCGCAACACCGTGTTCCATCACGAGCCGCAGCAGGCGGCCGATGCGCTGCCTCGCTTGTTGCGCATGGGCGTTCGCCGCATTCGCGTCGAGTTCGTGCGCGAGGATCGAAAGCAGGCGCTCACGGCGTTGCGCGCGTGGCAGGACTGCATCGACGGTCGCATCGACGCTGCTCAGTTGCAGGCGCGGACCGGCGCGCGCGCGCAGATCGGCGTCGCGCAAGGCCGCATGAAGCTCCTGGCCGAGGACTGAGCGCTACTGCGCGTCGCGGATCCGCTGCGCTTCGATGCGCGCGAGGAAGCCGCAGTACGACGAAGCAAATGCGCACGCGCCGTGCCAAATCGTGCGCAGCCACCATGGCGCATCGACGCGTTCGCCTTGTATCGCAAACGCCTCGAACAGCCCGCCGATCAGCAGCGCGAAGACGAGCGCGATGGCACCGACGACCGCGGCGATGAAGTTGGGGTTCTGGATCGCAGACAAGTCGAGCGGACGCTCGTTGGGGCGCGCGCGGCGGCGAATTGCTTGCAGCGCCAGCATCAACGCGAACAGCGCGGCGTAGTCGATGGGGCCCATCGGCCAACCGCGGAACTGCGCGACGCCGACCACCCAAAGCATGGCGATGAACGACGGCACGATGCGCAGCATGCGCAGTCGAAAGTCTGCCTTCAGCTTCCGTGGTGCAGCCGCCATCGCGCGACTCAGTAGCTCTCGTCGGGCCCCGGGAACCCGCCGTTGCGCACGTCTTGCGCGTAGCTCTGCACGGCGCTCTGGATCAAGCGGCCGAGTTCGGCGTAGCGCCGCACGAAGCGCGGACGGAATCGCGAGAACAAGCCGAGCATGTCGTGCGTGACGAGCACTTGGCCATCGCAGTCCGGGCCAGCTCCGATGCCGATCACGGGCATCGAGACCGACTCGGTGATCTCCTTGCCGAGCGCAGCGGGAACCTTCTCGACCACGATCGCGAACGCGCCCGCTTGTTCGAGTGCGCGCGCGTCGTCGAGGATCTTCTGTCGCTCGGCCTCATCTTGGCCGCGCGCCTTGTAGCTGCCGAACTGGTGGATGCTCTGCGGCGTGAGGCCGATGTGGCCCATCACCGGAATGCCGGCGTCGACGAGTCGCGCGACCGTGGGGGCCATCGACACGCCGCCTTCGAGCTTCACGGACTCGGCGCCACCTTCCTTGAGCAGGCGGCCAGCGTTGCGCATCGCGTCCTCGACGCTGACTTGGTAGCTCAAGAACGGCATGTCGCCGACCACGAGCGCGCGCTTGCATCCGCGGCTGACCAACTCGGTGTGGTAGACCATCTGGTCCATCGTCACGGAGACGGTTGCCGCGCGGCCCTGCATCACGGTGCCGACCGAGTCGCCGACGAGGATCACGTCGATGCCGGCCTCGTCGAGCAACTGCGCGAACAGATGGTCGTAGGCCGTCAGCGTCGTGATGCGCTCGCGCTGCGCCTTCATCTCGCGCAAGCCAGCGGTGGTGATCTTGGTCCGGGTCATCGTGCGGCCCTTATGGCCTAGCTCACCAATCGCCGAACGTATCGCCGCCCGACGGAGCGTCGTCGACCGGCGGCGGCGGGGCGTTGATCGGATCGTCGTCTTGGCCTGGCGGGGGCGGCGGGCGGTAGTCGTCGCGGCCCTGGTCGGGCATCCGCGGCGGCTTGCGCTTGGGCCGGTCCTTGCCCTCGACGATCGAGCCGAACGTCGGCACGCGCTTGGGATCGAGTTCGATGTCGAATGCGGTCAGGTCGAGCTGGGTCGGCTCGATCACATCGACCTTGCCGCGGCGGTCTGCGCCGCGCGGCACGACGTCGACGTCGCGAGGCGCGCCATCGCGGCGGCCGCGGCGTTCGCGGCGCTCGCGCTGACGGTCGCGGCGGTTCTTCTTGCCTTGGCGATCGCCGCCGTTCTGGCCGCCACCGTGCTGGCCGCCGCCGTGTTGCCCGCCTTCTGGGCGAGGCTCGCGCCGCGGTTGCTGCGACTGCTGCTGGTGACGCGGGTGGTCGTGACGCCGAGGTTGCGGGTGCGCGCCCTCCTCGTGCTGCGCCTGCGGTTCGCCTGCGTGCGCGACTTCGTCGCCACCCTCGGGCCCGCCTTGCGGGAAGGGTTGGCGATCGTCGCGATCGCGATCGCGACCGCCGCGACGGCGGCGGCGACGGCGGCGTCCGCCGCGTTCGCCACGATCGTCCGCGCCATGCGGTTGGCCTTCGCCCTGTTGTGCCTCGGCTGCGTTGCCGTCGATCTGCGCGTCGTCGCCGATCGCATCGTCGGCGCCATCGCGTTCGCGCTGCGCAAAGTCGCCGTGGGGGGCGTCGTCGGCCTCTGCAGCCAACGGCGCGTTGCCGTCGCGAGGCGCGTCGAAGTCGGGCCCGCCGCGATCGCCGCGACGACGGCGGCGACGACGACGGCGTCCGCCGCGTTCGTCTTCGCCGTGGCGTTGGCCTTGGCCATGGGGACCTTCCCGGCCTGCGCTGCCGTCTGCGGTGCCTTCGCCTGCGCCCGCGTCGAATCCGTCGCCGTCTTCGCCGTCGTGCATCGGCCCGAAGTCGCCGTGGCGGCGCTGGCCGAAGGCTTGCTCTGCGGCCTCATGCCACTGGTGCAGCAGGTGGGTTGCCGTGCCCGATGCCTCGACGCGCAACTCGAACAGTTGCAGCGCTTCCTCGAAGTAGGGGCTGGTAGCGAACGCGGCGACCTTGAAGCCGTGCGGTTCGTCGAACTGGTAGAAGCGATGGGCGACGCCGCAGATGCGCTTCACGCAACCGGTGTCGCGCCGCGGCAACCGCAGTTGCACGCAGAGCGGGCCGAGCACTTCTTCTGCGACCGTGCTCGGGCTCTTGTGCGGCTGCTTTGCGCAGCGAGCAAGAACTGCGGGCAGCATCAGCACGCCGAGCAGCAGGCCATTCTGCGGGAGCGGAGCGCCGACCTTTTGGCCTTCGGCGATGCGGTGGTCCAACGCCTCGAGGAGGCGCCAGAACTGCACGCGCTCTGCGTGCGCGGCTTCTTGCAAGAAGGTCGCGACGACGGGCAGCAGGTGCTTGAGCGCGCCGACGTCGCGCAGCAGTTGGAAGCTGTCGAGCGCGTGGCCGCTGCGCAGCAGGCGAAGGATTTCTTCGAGCACGCGCGGCGGCGCTGCGCGAACGAGGTCGGGCGCGACCTCGGCCATTGCCGCAAGCGTCTCGGGCTCGACGTGGAAGCTGAGGCGGCCCGCGAACTTCGCGGCGCGCAGGATGCGCACCGGGTCCTCGCGGAAGCGCACGCGCGGATCGCCGATCGTGCGGATGGTGCGGTTGTAGAGATCCTCGAGACCGTTGGTGTAGTCGAGGATGCAGTTGCGGCCGACGTCGAGGAACAGCGCGTTGACCGTGAAGTCGCGGCGGAGCGCGTCCTCTTCTGCGGTGCCGAACTCGTTGTCGTGGCGGATCAGCAGATCCGTCTCGGAACTCTCCTGGTTCTCGGTCTGCGGCGTGCGGCGGAACGTCGAGACCTCAAGGATCTTCGTGTTGCCGTGGAAGTGCAGGTGCGCGAGCTTGAAGCGACGGCCGATGATGCGGCAGTTGCGAGGGAACGTGCGCTTGACCTGTTGGGGCCGCGCTTCCGTCGCGATGTCGTAGTCCTTGGGACGGAGCCCGAGCAGGAGGTCGCGGACACAGCCGCCAACCAGATACGCCTCGAAACCGCGTTGGTCGAGGCGTTGCGTGGCCCGCACGGCATCGTCATCGAGCTTGCGAAGGTCGAGGCTCGACGGGGAAAGGATCGTGGGCTCGATAGCCAGGGGAACCGCTACTGGTTGGGTGGACGGAAGTTGGCGGACCGTTCTAGCGAGCAGTCGCAACCCGTGCCACAGCAAACCCGATGTGGCTCAGAAGCGCAGCAGCGCAACGGCTGCCGTTGTGCCCACTGCGTCTTGGCCACCGATCAGCGCAATCGTGCCGTCGGGCAGCAGCGCGCTCGCGTGCGCCATGCGCGGGGTCGGCAATGCAGCGAGCGACGTCCAGCCGTTCGTGGTTGGGCTGTAGACCTCGACGCCATCGACCGCGACCGGAAGCGTCAGCGAGCCCTGAGCTCCGCCGCAGACCAGGACGCGGCCGTCGGCAAGCCGCGTCGCCGAGTGCAGCGAGCGCGCCGTCGCCATCGTCGACGAGGTCCACGTGTTGGTGGGCTGGTCGTAGTAGCACGCGTTCGTGAGCGGGGTCGTCGTGATCGCCTGCGTCGTGATGTTGACCGATACCGACATGCCGCCCGTCATCAGCACGCGGCCGTTCTGCAACGTGATCTGGTTGAACTGATGGCCCGTGCGCGCGCCGGGCATCGCGGCCGCAGCGGCCCACGAGTTGGTCGCCGGGTTGTAGGTCTGGCAGGAGGCCGTCGTGCCGGCGCTCAACGGGATGCCGAACAAGAACGAGACTTCGAGCCCGCCCGCGGCGAGCACGCGGCCGTTCGGCAACAGGCTCAGGGACGGCAGCATGCGGAAGCCGCCGAGGTTGGCCGTGACGCTCCACGTGCCAGTCGCAGGGTTGTAGACCTCCGTCGAGTTGCGCACGTTGGTGATCGTCGACACTGCATCGAGCAAGCTGCTCGTGCCGCCGGCGACGAGCACGCGGCCATCGGCCATCCGCACCGCGGCGTGCAGCACGCGCGGCGTCAACATGCTGCCGGTCGGCGTGAACGTGTTGGTCGCGGGGTCGTAGATCTCGCACGTCGACAGCACGGCGCCGAGCGCGTCCGCGCCGCCGCAGACGAGCACGCGGCCGTCCGCGAGCGTGACCGCTTGGTGCAATGCGCGCGCGCTGTTCATCGTCGGGCCCGCAGTGGCAGCAAGGCGACGGAAGTCGAACTGCTCCGTCGTCGCGAGTCCCTTCGACGACGTCAGCGTGCCGCCGCCGCCGCCTGCGATCAGAACGTTGCCAGCGCCTTGCCCAGCGAACGCGGTCGCGAATGCGCGCGGAACGAGCAGCGAGCTCGGGCCCGTCGTCGCCGTTCCGCTTGCGCCGAACTGCGTCACGACATCGTTGCTGATCTGGCCGATCAGCGTCGTGGTGCCAGGGAACGTGAACGACTGCCAGTGCAGTGCGAGGCCAGCGAATGCTGGGTCGTTGGGCACCGGCAACGCGAGCGTCGATTGGCCTGCGCCATCGGTCAGCGCGAAGTACCACTCGTTGATGAGATCGACGCCGACGGACAGCGAGCGCGAGTCTGCGGCATCGACGCGCGCGATCGGCGTCGGGCCGCCGGTCGTCGAGAGCGCGTAGAACAGCGCCGCATTGGCTGGCGCAGCGCTCGCGCGCAACGTGATCGGGGCGCCGAGGGTGCCTGAGGTGGTCTTGTCGAGCGCGAAGTCGTTCTGGCCAACGGCCGGAGCGGCGAGCGCGAGAAGCAGCAGGGAGCGCGTCGTGATGTGCATGGGGAGAGGACGCGCACGATACCAGCCGTCCGCTCGCATCGTGCTCTGTGCCGCTGCCGCGCGTTGCGGCGGATCGCAACAACGGACTCAAGCGGAATTCCCGATGTCCGAACATGGGACTGCGGCCCCGCGGTGGGGCTGGGATCCATCCGAGGAGGCGCGAGGTGGCGGACTACGGACCAGTGGGCGGGCTCGAAGCGCTCGGCGATCGCTATGGCCGCACGCCGTGGCGGCGCGATACGCGGCCTGTCCACGCGACCCATCGCGATGGCCATCCAAGCTCCGACTGCGCCGAGGTCGCGCGCGGCATCGACGTCGTGTTCGCCTTGGTCGAGCGACAGACCCTCGACGCGACCGTCGAATTGCTGCGCGCTCCGCCTCGTGCGCATGCGCCGCATCGCGCATTCGAGAGCAGCGCGCAGCAGAGCCACATCGAGCCGATCGCGGCGGTCGCGCGGATCCGCGCCGAGCAGCGCGCGATTGCGTGCCGCATCGCGCATGACGAACGCGACCTCGACGCCGCGTTCGTTCTTGGCGTGTCGCGCGCCGAGTCGCTGCTCGACGAAGTGGGGCAACTGGACGCCGCGGCGATCGCGTGGATCACGGCGGTGAAGAGCGCCATCGCGCGCTAACAGCCCGCGAGCGAACTCAGCCGCCGTCCATCTCGAGCGGATCGTCGACGCACACATCCTCGTCGCGGCATTCGAGGAAGCCCTCGGGCAACGCGACGTGATCTTGCGGCCGTCCATCCTTGCAGCGGCGCGCGCGAATCGAGCCGGTCGGATAGGGCAAGTGGTCAGGCAGCGGTGCGAGCAACGCGTCGAACTCTTCCAACGTGCGCACCATGTGCAGCGCGCCGAGTTGACGCTTCGCGCCGGGGAAGCCCTTGAGGTACCAACCCGTGAACTTGCGCATCTGCGCCATGCCGTGCTTCTCGGAGAAGAACGCGCACAGCATTCGCGCGTGCTCCTGCATCGTCGCCTTCACTTCGCCGAGCGTCGGCTGCGGTCGCGGCTCCTTGCCGTCAAACACGTCGACGATCTCGCCGAAGAGCCACGGCCTGCCGAGGCAACCGCGGCCGACGACGACGCCGTCGCAGCCGGTCTGTCGCATCATCTGCAACGCGTCCCACGGCTCGAAGATGTCGCCGTTGCCGAGCACCGGGATCGTCTTCGTCGCTTGCTTCAACTCCGCGATCGCGTCCCAGTCGGCGCGGCCCGAGTAGAGCTGCTGCGCGGTGCGCGCGTGCAATGCGAGCGAGCGCGCGCCCTCCTGTTCGCCGACGCGGCCCGCGTCGAGGAACGTCAGCAACTGGTCGTGGATGCCTTTGCGGAACTTGATCGTGACGGGCACCGCGCCCGCGCCCTTGACGACCGCGCGCACGATGCGCGCCATCAGCTTGGGCCGCGCCGGAATCGCGGAGCCGCCGCCCGCTGAGGTGACCTTGCGCACCGGGCAGCCGAAGTTCATGTCGATGTGCTCGACGCCCCAGTCGTTGACGAGGATGCGCGCCGCTTCGCCGAGGGCGCCCTCATGCGTGCCGTAGAGCTGGATGCTGCGACGGCCCGTCTCGTCGGGGCCGAACGACGCGAGCTTGAGCGTCTTGGCATGGCCTTCGACGAACGCGCGCGCCGTGATCATCTCGCTGACGTAGAGACAGCGGCCGCCCGAGAAGCTGCGGCACAGTTGGCGGAACGGCGCGTTCGTGATGCCCGCCATCGGCGCGAGCACGACGGGCGGATCGACGGTCAGCGGGCCGATCTGCAGCGGGCGGAACTCGCCCGGCTTCGCAACGACGCGCGGCGCAGGCTGCCAGCCGTCGTCGCCCTCAAGGTCGGCTTCGGTGGTGGGGGCGTCCATCGCGCTCAGTTCGATCGGTCACGCAGCGATCTGCTGCGGAAGAAGTCGGCGCCCCGCGCTGTCGCGGGGGCCGAGGTTGGCACTTGCCGTGCCACGAAGTGGTGCCCAGGAGAGGACTTGAACCTCCATCCGATGTTACTCGGGCCAGGACCTGAACCTGGTGCGTCTGCCAATTCCGCCACCTGGGCGCGGATCGGGCGCGAGAAGGTAGCAGCGACTTCGACCTTTGCAAGTGCCTTCCTTCTCGTGCGGGCGCGTCCTACCGTGGCTCGCAGATGGCCAAGTCGACGAGCAAGCCTGCAGCTGGCGCGGGCAAGAAGCCGCAAGGCAGCAACAAGAAGGACGCGCCGCCGCCGCTCGTCTGCGACAACAAGAAGGCCCGCTTCCAATACGAGGTCCTCGACACGTTCGAATGCGGCCTCGTGCTGCGCGGCACCGAGGTCAAGGTCCTGCGCCAAGGCCGCATGAGCCTCGACGAGTCGTATGCGCGGTTGCAGGACGGCGAGGTGTTCCTCATCGGCTCGCACATCGACGAATACTCGCACGGCAACATCCAGAACCACGAGCCCAAGCGGAAGCGCAAGTGCCTGCTGCACCGGCGCGAGATCGTGAAGCTCAAGCAGAAGGTCGACGTGAAGGGCCTCACGCTCGTGCCGCTGCGCGTCTACTTCGGCGAGCGCGGCTACGCGAAGGTCACGCTCGCGATCTGCAAGGGCAAGAACACGCACGACAAGCGCGCGACGTTGAAGGATCGCGAAGCGAAGAAGGAACTGCGCGACGCGTGACGCGCGCGTGCGCCCGACTGCGGCGCGACACCCCAGAAATGGCGCGACCCTGCTGCCGTCTTGCGACGACAACAGGGTCACAGTGGTGGAGGCGGCGGGAATTGAACCCGCGTCCCGAGATACCCCGACCAACGCCTCTACGTGCGTAGGTTGCTGTTTGGTCTCGCTGCCGCAGCTCCAGCTACCAGAGATCTGCGACAGCCAGCTCGACTGTGTCTCACCGCGCGCGGGCCGAGCAGCCGCGCGGGGCCAGCCTGCTGTGTGTCGACTCAGCCCCCCGCAGGCGAAGGGACCTCGTCGCTCGCTACACTAAATCAGGCAGCGAGGGAGTAGTGCGTGTTGGCACTTGGTTTTTCCGAAGGGATTTACGAGGGCCTCGGACCTCGGCACGCCACGCTGGCCGTGACAGCATCCGGTCGAAGCCGGTCGCCCCCACGTGTTGGCGCGGGGATCATCGGCCCTTCCTACGACAACGCAAGAGCCGTTCTTCTTCGCGTGCAGATCGGCTGCGCCGCCGCGTTGGTGCGGTTCGCTATGCTCCTTTGCGCCGCATGGTGCGGCAGCCGAAGAATCGCTCCGCATGCGCGCGCTCCTGCTCTGCCTCTGTGCCCTGACGTTCGGCCTCGCCGAAGCGAGCGCGCAGGATGCCAAGGCAAGCGAGCGCCGCGCGCAGGTCGCGCAGGCGATCGCGCTGTGGGCCGAGGACTACGAACGCGGCGCAGTGTCGCCGCGAGGCCCGTTGCACGAGGACCCTGCGCTGCAGCCACCGTATGCGCGCGCGGCGCGGCGCGCCGACTTGCTGTCGATGCGCGATGGCGGCTCGCTGCTGCATCTCGACGCGCTGCAGAAGTTCTTGTTCTACGCCGAGCGCGACGCGGACGAGGCGATCGGCGAGGCCGTGTTGTCGATCGCGTCCGCCGGCTTCGACAAGGGGCTCGTCGACCGCGACGCGACGATCGTTCGCGATCTCGGCGCAACGTCGCTGCTGCGCATGGAGAGCCAATCCGTGTGGTTCTCGCTGATGCGAACGGCCGCTGGCGGACGTTTGCTCGTGCTCAGCGCGGGCGCCGAGCCTTCGCTCGTCGATCCCGCGCGTCGCGTCGCCGCGCTGCGCTTGTTGGGGCAGAAGGGCGCGCCCGTGTTTCGCAGCACGATCGAGGGCACGCTCAGCGACGCCGATGCGCGCGTTCGCCTTGCCGCGGTCGAAGCGATCGACGCGCTGCGGCGCAGCGAGTCGCTCGACGTGTTGCTGCGCGCGCTCGGATCGGAATCGCATCCGGTGGTGTGCCAAGCGCTCGTGCGCGCGCTGCGGAAGACGCTGGAAGCGCACAAGGACACGATCCCGCAAGAGTCGCGCGAACGCGCGATCGCGGCCGCGATGCGCAAGTTCTCGCGCGCGGGTTGGCGCACGGACATGGACCTCCTCGACTTCGTCGAAGCGTTCCCCGATCGCGCGGCGGTGTTGCCGTTGATCGACTTGCTCGATCGACGCGGAACGGGCGATGTCGTCGCCGACCTCGTCAATCGAGAGGCGTCGCCGCGATTGCGCGCGCGGGCCTATGAGTGCTTGCGCGGACTCACGGGCGCGATCGTGCCGATTGAGGACGTTGCGGGTTGGCGCACCTTTTGGGAGCAGGAGCAGAAGAACGTGCGCATCCCGACGACGTTGCCGCACATGCGCGGAGCGGTCGGCACGAAGAGCACGTTTTTTGGCATCCCCGTCGAAGGGCGCGAAGTCGTGTTCTTGATCGACACGTCGGGAAGCAT
>JACCDO010308429.1_pt1 | contig 10500 bp, 14 predicted proteins | sample 7446101 | NCBI WGS metagenome assembly JACCDO01 (sample SAMN15323440, study PRJNA562643) | freshwater metagenome | isolation source: river surface water | place: USA:Blue River Watershed | collected 2017-08-16
ACAACAACATTTACAACAACAACATTTACAACAACAACATTTACAACAACAACATTTACAACAACAACATTTACAACAACAACATTTACAACCACAACATTTACAACCACAAAATTCACAATCACAACATTCACAACCACAACATTTACAACAAAAAACTAGTCAAATCGAAAGAATAACTCCAATAGAAAAGGATAATGAAACTTTTGTAAATATAGAAGAAGCTATTGAACCATCTATTTTAGAAAACTCAGAAAACTCAGAAAACTCAGAAAACTCAGAAAATTCAGAAACATTTCAAGCTACAATGAATGATAGATTTCAAAATTTTTTCAATAAAGAAAAATTTGAAGAAATGCACACAAGTGAAAATGAAGTTATGAATAATATGAATAATAGACGTATAACTATTAAACAAAATTTTAAAGATAAAAAAAATGTTAATAGTATAAAAAATATAGATACTAAATTTGATTATAGTGATAATAAAGACGAAAAATTTCAACAAGATATGAGTAATCGTAATAATAACTATATGAAAAAATATATTCAAAACTATAAACATAAAGAAGAACAAAATAATTTAGAAAATTCTATTTCTGAAACTAAAAAGAGTTTAGATGATAGATTTCGCAATCATCATATAGAAATTCAATAAGTATATTTTAAAATTTAAAATTGATTTTTTAAATAATTTGTTTGTTGTTATTATTAACATGTTGTCAATTGCAAAAAAAGAAATTGTAAAAAAGGTTTTTGATGCTTCCAAAGAAAAAATTAAAAATAATTTAGAGTTAATAACAATTATTCTTAATATTTTATTATTATATTTTAATCCTTATTTATGGTTAATAATAGTAACTAATATTGCTGTTTTAGGATTGTCTAAAAATCATACATTTGAATTAAGTTTTAAAATTAGAAAAAAAGGTGATAAAGAAGAAAAAGATTTTGTTCAAATTGAACAAATATGTGCTGGTGAATTTTCAGAAATTGAAGGTAAATTATATGATGAACATGGTAATATAGTAGATCCAGAAACATTAAAAAAAAAATTCGAATAATTTTTGATTTATAATTTAAAAATTATAAATTTGAATATATAATTAAGTATGCCAATAAATTTTATTGAACCAAGTTTTATGACAAATGAATATAAGATATATATGTCTAATGTAGATTATGAAAAAAAATTTAATGAGTTATCTACTCAGGAAAAAGAACAAATAGATATATTAAGTGAATTATATATAAATTATATATTTACAGAACTTGAATATTATAATTCAAGTAATTATACTATACCTCATACTGTTTTTCAAGATGGTTTGCCAATAATTTTTAAAATATATGTCAATAAAAATATATACAATGAAAATGATGAAAAATGTCGTATAGGGTTAAATATTTCTATGAACTTAAAAAATTATATAAACGAGGATTATATGTTATATACAATTTATTATACTAATTGTATTTTATCGGAAGAAGAGATGAAAAAATATGTTGCTAATATTTTGTTTTTCATTTTGATAATATGTAGAGAATTTAAATATAGTCCAGTATTAAAATATTTATGTCATCAAGATGATGTTGATAAATTAGAGAGTATTGGTAAAGTTCACATTAATCTATTTGGAACTAATTTAGATTGTTCTGTATGTTTGGATAATTGTATTGATAAAACTGTCTGTAAACATCCTATCTGTTTAAAATGTTATTCTCATTTAGATAAAAAAATTTGTCCAATATGTCGTAAAGTATTAAAAAGTGAATCAATCGAAACATATGTACAGCTTTTTTTAACTTACAATTAATTTTTTATAATCTTATAAAAAATTAATTTTCTAATAGTTTTTGAATCTTTATTAGTATTTTTTCATTTCTATAGTAATAACCATGATAAAATCCAAATAAATAAAATAATCCAGAATATATAAAAACACTTATTAATCCAGATAATATTGATATTTCATTTGTTTCTTCCATAATAATAATTGTTATTTTATATTTAAATATGATTTTATTTCAATAATTCTATTTTCTACAATTTCTTTATAATTTTCTTTAATCGCATATTTAAAATTATATATTTTAATATTTTCATTATAGTTTTCTTTATTTTCCTTATTTTCTAGAAATTTAATATTATTATAATATAATGCCCATGGATCTTTAGTTTTTAATTGATGTTTATCTAATATATACTTATTATCGTATAATTGAATGATTATATTTTTTAAAATTTCGTCGTATATATCAGTATTATTTTTAAAAAAATAACTTGTACAAGCATAAAAATGAATAATAAAAAAAGTTATATCATCATACTTTTTATTTCGTAATATATATTCTTGAAAAATTGATGTTTGTACTAATACATCGAAAATTTCTTCCTTAATAATAATACCTGAATGACCAAAATCTGTTATATAAATCTTTATATTTTCAATATTTGTAAATGACGTGTGTTCTTCGCATAATATATTATTAATTTTTAAGTCTCCATGACGAAAATCATATTGAAATAAACTTTCTGTCATTATAATTACCTTTTTTATTATATATAAAATACTTAGTTCTAACTTTGATTTATACTTTCCTAGTTTAATATTTAAATTTTCAGATATATTTTCAATATTTTTTAGGTTTTTTATATTTTTAATAATATTATAATTTATTTTATTAATAACTTCTAAGAATGTTAATTTTTTATCCATTAAAATACCATTTTCAGAATTATTATAATTATCAAAATAGTATAAAGGTTTTAACACATATTCTGTAATATTTTGCAATTTTAAAAGTAATGAATTATCAGCTTTAACATCATAATAATCATCTTTTATTTTATTGAAACGAAATACTAAATTTTTTAGTAATTTCGAATTTGAAATATTATTTTTTTTATTATTTATATCTTCAGATATTTTAATTATTGATGTTTCATAAAATTCATGATACTCATTTGTTTTATATATAATATTACTAGAACCACTAGATAAAAAAGAACATTTATAGCCTATACATTCTGAATTACAATTTTTCCAAATGATCCAAACATTTTTATTGTTGATTTTTATTATATTAAAATCTTTAATAGGATTTAACATTTATAATATATATATTTTTATAAATATAAAAAAATCAATTTTTTTATATAGTTTTCATTTTTATATTCTTTTAAATATATTATTCGCAATTAAATATTCTAAATCTATATTTTTATCTAATATAACATTATAAGAAGCACAACCTCCCATATATAAATTATCTTTTTTATTATAGTAAGGAATATCTATTCCAGTCCATCTATTTTTTTCTTGATATCTTGAAATTGCTATTTTTATATAACCTTTGTCGCCTAAAGATGTTCCATAATTATTTCTAACATCCCAATATTCAATACCAGTTTTATCGTCAACTTCCCAACCTATAATACACATACTATGACCACCATATTTCATAAACATATTAAAAAAATCACTAGTATCTATTTCGTGATCATAAATCATATTATTATTCTTAAAATTTTTTTGATCACTGATTATTTCCCAAAATTTCATAAAAGGAGGAGTTTTCATAATTCCACATACAACTGGTCCATTTTCATAAATATCTTTTTTTATATTTTTAATAGTTTGGTTAAATTCCAATTCTGTTATTTCATCATAAGTTTTACGTAAATGTGAACCATGATAAATACAACCGTAATTTAAATCAGGTAAAAATTTAATACGTGAAATAATATTTTTATCATGACAATAATTATGACAACAATTATCATTTAAGTTTCCAAAAAAATTTTTCAAAGAATATTTTCTATTTTGTAAGGTTTCTTCATATGGCCAACATTCTTCAAGTTTTAAATATCCTTGTTTTTTAGATAACCATTCATACATTCTAAATAAATTTCCGGGTGCTTGACAACCATACATTTTTTTACAAGAAAAAAAAGTACACTCTTTACAATCTAATTTACCACCTTCTCCACATGCTGACATAACCCATATAGGACTTAAATAAATCGAATGTAATTTATTTGCAATACAAAAACGATCTCCAACCATACCAAGAGTAGAAAAAACCCAACAGCTTTTACAATTTTGTTGATTTCTAGGAGTTTCTACAGCTTGAGGTAATTCTTTTTTCCAATTAAAATTTTTAGGTAAATTCATATACTATATATAAACAATTTATTTTAAATTTATAATAATTTAATTTAATATAATTATTATAATAAATGAGTAATAAAGATAGACAAATAAGAAATTTAAGAAAATTTAATAATATAGCTTTATATGATTATACTAATTTATGTAGTTTTAATTTAAACTGTCCTTTTAAAAAAGGACAAAATCCAATTATTAATAGCTGTAAAGGATGTCAAAATATTGATATATATAAATATTATGTTGACAATTTATCTTGTCATCAATTATCAAAATTTAGAAAAACTTTTCATCCAAATATATTATAAAAGTTTTTTTTAAAAATTTTAAAAATTAGTAAAATAAATGTTTAATTTGACTAATTTTTTGAAACACTTTTTATTAAGCGGTATTATTATTGGTACATTTGCTTATTTTAGTGAGGAAACTAAAAATGATTTATGTGCCTTTTTATACTGTGGTTTACCTATAGGATTTATATATATGTTTTTATTAGCAAAAATGAACCATACAGAACAAGTTGATTATACTTTTGGAGGAATTGTAGGCACTATATTTTTTCTGTTTTATATGATATTTTTTTATTTAATTTTAAAGTATACTAAAATTAATATTTTTATAAATATTTTATTAACATTATTACTATTTTTTATAACACTTTTTATTGTAAATAAATTTTTTTATAAAATAATTTAAATTCTTCTAAAATAAAAAATTGAAATTCATAAATGGATAATTCAATAAATAAATTATAAAATGGCAGATCAACGATTTATGGTATTAATGAAATATTGGTTATTTACATCATTTTTTGGATCTTTTTGTTGTCTTTTTGCATCAGATGCAGATGGTGTTTTAATCATAATTTTAATGACTCTTTTTGCAATGTTAGGAGAATTTGTAATTTACTATTTTAATTTTCCATGTATGTATTGTAAAATTAATTTATTTGAGGTAAAAAATCAAGAAGTAGATAATAAATTTTATGAAAATTTACAGGATTCAGGTAAATAAAAAGTTTTTATAACTATAATAGTTATAAAAATTATCTATTATTATCAACTATATTTCCATCATTTAAAAATATGAATTTATTATTTTTGTCTTGATATTCTAAAATATTTTTCAATAAATTTTCTTTGTCATTTTTTGTTATATTATAACCATTATAATAAAGTTCAAAATAATCTATTTCTTCATATTTAAAAATTTTAATAACAAAGATACTATTATTTTTCCTAGATAAAAATAATGGTATAATTGTATTTCCAAAATTATAATGTAATTTCTGTTTTTCATTATTATGAATATAATATATTTCAAAATCTGAACTTTCTAATAATACGCTTAAATTTTCAGCCTCTAAATTATCAGCTAGTTTAATTTTAATATTATGAATTAGATCAATATCAATACCTTCTAGACCAATAAAAAAATAATTTGATAATTTACAATTAGTATTGAAATATTTATGATAATCATTACTTCCACATTTCATAATACCTTTACTAATATAAAAACACCTATTATAGTCTTCATATAATTTTAAGTTTTTTTGAAAGTTTTCGAGACTTAAAGTAAAAATATTTTCTAATTCCGCATTTCTTAATTCTTTAGTAATTAATTTTTCTAATTCTTCAAATGAATTTTCATCAAAATTTTTAAGTGTTTCTGAAAAACTAATTGTACTTATTTCACTTGCTTCACTGTAATTATCACTAGAACTTGATATATTATAATAATTTTTGTTTTCTTTCTCATCTTCAACTTTTTCATCTTCACTATCGCTCTCAAAATCGTCAGAATAATCTTCGTTCAAAATATCTTCTTCTTTATTCGTTTGAAATATATTTTCTAATCTTATTTTATTTCCATACCAAGTAGATTCAGCCCATTCATTTAAATTTTTAAAATTTGGGTTTTCTATGTTTTGCCCAGGTAATTTAAAAATATACTTACCATCCTTATTTTTATATGCAAATTTTTCACGATATTCTTCAATTGTCAATTCTGGTAGAAAGCTTTTTAATTGTGACTGTTTACCACTTTTATAATGTGTGTTCTCTTGATCATAAGAAGGTACTCTATCTATTTTATTTGGTACAAGAACTCCATAATATTCCCAATAATTTGAATAATCTTCTTTATTTTCAACTTTTTCACTTTTTCTAATTTTTTCAAATGTATTTTGTAAATTTTCAAATGATAAATTATTTGTATTATTAAAAATATCATATATATAAATACCTAAATTATTTTTAACAGAAAATTTTTCTTGATACTCTTTTATTGATAAGTCTCTTTCAGATGAAATTATTTCTTTGATATAAAGTTTATTTATATCTAAAAAATTTGTTTGATCTTTTGAAGGAATTAAATCTTTACGTGGAAAATAAACACCGTGATAATAATGATAATTTTCAATTATATCTTCATAATCTCTATATTTTTCAGAAATAATAATCTTTTTTACTTGACATAAAAATTCTCGTAAACCATTTCTAAATATATTATTATTCTCAAATTTTAATTCAAATGAGAATGGTGTTGGTAATTGATATTCTGTATTAGAATATTCTTTTTGAAATAAAAATTCTATATATTCATTATTAATTTTTAATAAACTATCGTTTTGAAAATATTTATCTATATTTTCCATCATATTTAAATTTATACAAACTTCTTTTCCTAATAAAATATTTTCAAAATTCGGTATTAAATAATTTTTCAGAGATTTTTTAAAAAAAGGAAAAAATAAAGTTATATTTTCATTAATAACAAATTTTAATTCAAATATATCTATTCTTTTAGAAATATCAAAATCTCCTAGACCATTAAAATATATATCAAATTTACTAATTGATAAAAGTTTCATTGTTTATTATATTTTTTTAATTTTTTAAATTCAAAAATTCTTTTAATATATTAAAAATGAGTACTTATCAAAAAAGACAATGTTTACCAGAATATTATCAACATCCTAAATTTGGATGTTTGAAAAAAACCATAACTGAAAATTATTCAGATAAAGTACAGTGTTCTATTGGAATGCATTATGATCCAAAACATATATTGAAAGATCATCGCGGATGTGTAAGAGATACACACACAAGAGTTCCTGACTTTATTAATGCAAATAAACCATGGTTAGATGAAGATTTTGGAAAATATGCTATATACACAAACGATCCATGCTTTTGTGAAATCAATAATTTGTATTATTACGGAGTTAGTTAAGTATTTTTATAATTCTATTAATTATAAAATTTAACTTATAAAATATCATTGAATGTTTCGTAATATTTTGGTATCGTTATTTCTCTATAATATAGAGAAAGACGTTTTATATAGTAACCATACATAAATATAATTATTAAGTTAAATCCATATGTTATATCATTGTAAATATGACTATTTTCATAGAATGAATCATAGTTTGTTAAGTAATATATTTGACAAACTAATGAAATTATTTGACTTATAATATAAAGAAAAGTATAAATCAAATTAAACTTAATTTTATTATAGAAAATAATTGTTATGGTTGTAAATATAGTTAAAACAAAAATTTCGAATGTTAACAAAACATTGTAAATAAATTTGGACATATTATTAAAAATAATAATATTTCTTAACATAAAATCAATTTTATTTTATATTTTGTGTATTAGAATAATTAGCAAACTTACCTTCTACTTCACACACTTTTGGTAATACAACATAACTTTTAAAGAAAGATGGACCTACAACATCATATTGACGATTAATTGGATATACTTTATTAATTTTTTCTTGTGTTATATTTTTTATATTAACAAAATATGCATGAGTACCAAAGACCATTTTAATAGGTTCTTTCTTATATTGATCTTTTTCTTCATATTTTTCATAATAATTATGTCCTAAAAACATAAATTCACAATCTTTTGGTATATTTTTAATAGCTTTTCGGATCTTATTTAAAGTATCTTTTTCAATTTTAACGTCATCCTCTAAAATTAAAACATTTTTTTTATTTTTCAAAGCTTTTTCTATAAGATGTATATGACTTAAAAAGCACCCAATTTCTCCCCTTTTCATTTTAGTATTTTTATTTATTTTACCTTCTTTTTTTAACTTATCTAAATCTAATTTATTACCATCGACAGCATATATATGATCTGGTTTAATATGTTTTAAAACATTTTCTCTTCTTTCTTTATCTTTTTCCATAGAAACCAAAAATACATCGAAATCTTCAAAGTTTTCGCTTTTATTTTTATGAGTACAATAAATAACTAATAATATTATAAAAACGATAAGCATAAAAGCAAATATTATTTTACTACACATTTATTATATAAAATAAAATATAAAATTGAATTTAAAAATATATTATTAAGAATTTATTATTATAATCAGGAATGACTTTAGATTGTGTAATATGTTATTTTAATATCGAAGATGAGCCAATTAAATGCTCAAATAATAAATGTACTAATCGGATATGCTCGGATTGTTTATCATCTTATATAGATTTTCATTATAATGGGAAAAAAGGTATTCCTAAATGTCCATGTAAAAATGGTGATTACTTAGATAAGGAAATTCGTAAAACTAAAAATATTGAAATAATTGAAAAATATCATACTTTATGTATTAACGAATTTAAGAATGATAATTTAGACGATATTTTGGCTGAAACAAATCAAAAATTATTGATAAAAAAAATAAGACAAGAAAGACAAGAATTTGTAATGAAAGAATATCCAAAAAGTATATTTTATGTTATAGAAAATGCTTTGGCATCAAAATTAAAAAGATTAGATAAAAAAAATCAAGAACATGTCAAAGATTTAAAAAGAAAAACGAATCGAAAATGTTTTAACCCTCTTTGTGCTACCGGAATATTAGATGTCGATTTTAAATGTTTTAATTGTTCGCAACAATTTTGTAAAAAATGTGAAATAAAAATTAAGGATGATGAAACCCACAGTTGTAAACAAGAAGATATAGAAAGTTTGAAATTAGTTGAAAGTTTTGTTAAATGTCCAAAGTGTAAGTTGCCAGTAGTTCGTAGCTATGGTTGTAATAATATAACATGCTCTATTTGTAAGACTAATTTTGATTATATTTCTGGAAATATTACTAGTGCTGGTAATCATTCAAATGATACTTATAATCCAAAAGTATATAATAAATTAAGTATTATATTAAGAGGTAATTATGATAGTGAAGTTTTAAATTTAATTAGAAAAATTGAAGATAAAGAACCTGAAAGTTATTCATTTAATAATATTATATCACTATTAAAAAAATATGTTCAAATTGAAGGAGAGAATTCTCATGGCTTAGAATTAAAAAGATTGGCGTCAAAAATTTCTGAAAATTATGAAATATATCAACAACAAAAATCATTGAAGAAGGATTATTTTCAAATAGTAAATACAATTCAAGATCATCATAATGAAAAAACTTTAACAATAGATATTTTGAAAAAAATAGAAATTTTAATATAAATTTTAATATAAAAGATGCCTACTACTAAAAAGTATTCTCGTAAGAAATGTCCTAAAGGTTCCATATCACGTGTTGGATATAAATATATTCGTAAATCTACAGGTAAAAAAATATCTGTTAAACCAAGTTGTGTTAAATCTAAAGGTTTAAGAAGTCAAGGAAAAAGAACACAAAGAGTTTTACCAACTCTAAATAAAGGTTCTTTGACTAAATATGGTTATTCAACTAAATTATCTGATGTTGAGAGACAAAAAACTCTGAATAAAGCTTTAAAATCATATGGATATTCTAGTGTAGTAAAAAAATTAAATGCAGTTAAATTATTGACTAAAAATACAGATCCAAAAAGATCAAAAATTTATTCAAAAGATTTAAAATTTGTTCAAAATAAGAAGAGTGTTAAGAAGAGTGTTAAGAAGAGTGTTAAGAAGAGTGTTAAGAAGAATAAAAAATAAATTTTAATATACAAAAAGTATTAAAATTCTTTATTAAAAATAATAATTAAAATTTTCAGGAGAACTAGTCATGGGAAAAGGTAATCTAGTTTCTGGTTCACTAGTCATAGGAAAAGGTAATCTAGTTTCAGGAGAACTAGTCATGTGAAAAGGTAATCTAGTTTCTAGAGAAGTAGTCATAGGAAAAGGTAATCTAGTTTCTGGAGAAGTAGTCATGGGAAAAGGTAATCTAGTTTCTGGTTCACTAGTCATGGGAAAAGGTAACCTAGTTTCAGGAGAAGTAGTCATGTGAAAAGGTAATCTAGTTTCTGGTTCACTAGTCATTGGAAAAGGTAATCTAGTTTCAGGAGAACTAGTCATGGGAAAAGGTAATC
>JACCDO010546170.1_pt1 | contig 10498 bp, 15 predicted proteins | sample 7446101 | NCBI WGS metagenome assembly JACCDO01 (sample SAMN15323440, study PRJNA562643) | freshwater metagenome | isolation source: river surface water | place: USA:Blue River Watershed | collected 2017-08-16
ATAAAGAATTAGAAAAAGATATTAGTGTTGTGAAAGAAATGTCTGAAGAAGAAAAACGTTTTAGTTTTTTCAGTAGTGGATTTATTTATAAAAAAGAAAAAAATTCATCAGATTCATTAATGAAAAAGTTGGTTGAAATGATGGAAAAAAAACATAAATTAAAAAAACATGATGGAAAAGTTGTTAAAGTAGACGCAGATACAGAACATATTATTGAAGATGTTCTTGTTATTTAGATCATAATAAAAATCATGAAAAACATAAAAAACATAAAAAGTCCTAAATAAAAATATTGAAAATTGTTATAAATTTGTAATTTATAACAAATTTATAATAATTTATATTTTATTATCTTTTGGTTTTAATTTTTTGACTTAAAAAAGTTTTAAGAATTACATATATGAAATTCTATTTAGAAATAGAAAATAATGATGTTAATAATATTATTAATAATTTAGAAATCAATGTGTTAAAAAAAACACATAATATTTTATTTAATAAATACTATAAAATAGTTAGTTATGAAAAAGAAAAAATTGATAAGTTAGAAAATAGTGAAAATTGGGATAAAATGAAAAAAATTGGAAATCCATATGAGTTAATTTATACTACTTATAATAAAAAAAGGAAAAATGATAGTATATCACAGCATATTCCAATTAGTCGTTCATATTTTAAAATGTGGGAAATATTTTATACTTTTGATTTATTTAAATATTTTGATATAAATTCTGATCATGTTTTTGCACATTTAGCAGAAGGCCCTGGTGGATTTATGGAAGCAACTTATAATTTTAAATCAAAAATAACCAAAAAAAAAAATAATAATGATATATATTATGGTATAACATTAAAACCAAGTAATGAATATATTCCTGATTTTAATAAGATTAAAAAGATATTTAATGGTAATAATAATATAAGAATTGAATATGGTAATTTATATAATTATGAAGATGTCAAAAATTATATTTCAAAATTTGATAATGAAAAAGCTGTTTTAGCAACAGCAGACGGAGGATTTGATTATTCAAGTAATTTTAATGGTCAAGAGATAAATTCATGTCAAATAATTTATTCAGAATGTATTATAGCATTAAATATTTTAAAAAAAGGAGGTTCTTTTGTTTGTAAAGTATTTGATTTATTTAGTTATACAATGATACAAATATTATATATTATTTCAGCTTGTTTTGAAGAAATTTATATTTATAAGCCTGAAACAAGTAGACCAGCAAATTCTGAAAAATATTTAATATGTATGTATTATAAAGATACTTTAAATAATGTATCTAAAAATAATTTATTAAAAATTATTGAATTATGGAATAATAAAACATTTGATTTAAAAGAGGATGAATCGATTATTTTTAAAAATATAAGGGTAAGTAATAATTTTATACAAAGATTAAATATTTATAACGAAAAATATATGGAAAATCAATTATATTATTTAAATAATACTATTAAATTGGCTGAAAGTAAAATTGAGAAGGATAAATATTATGAAATAATACAAAATCAGGTATATAATGCAATTGAATGGTGTAAAAAGTATGATGTTGAAATAAATAAGAATAGTATATATTACAAAAAGAATTTAACTTAAATCAAAATTTTTTGATTTAATTTCCAAATTGAAAAGTATACCATTCTTTATCATAATTATTATTTTTATCATAATTTGTATAATATAACTTTTTTATTCTATCTATCCAATATTTTTTATTATTTTTGTTATAAAATATGAAATTAACATTTGGAAATGGATAATCATTTGGATAATAATAATATTCTGAAATAATTATATTTTTCAAATCCAATTTATCATTCATAATTTTTTGATATAAATTCTTATCACTCATTATTGTAAATATTTTATTAATAATATCATTTTTCCCAATTTCTTTCCAATAAAAGAAATTATAATTAATATTTTTTTTTAAATTCGTAATATATAATTTATGAGAATAACTATGAGTACCATTTTTTTCATTATTTGTAGTTTTGTATATTTTTTTGCATTCTTTATTTATACAAATATTATCAATATCAAAATGAATATGTATAAATAAATTATGTAATAATTTATTTAAAATTTTTTCATATAGATAAAATTGTTCAATAGTATAATTTTCTCTAATTTTTTTTATAATATATTTTCTATATGTAAAAGCATCATTATTTATCCAAGATATACTATTACTGTAATCAGGACTAAATATATTAATAAAATTCCAGTAATTATCTAATTCTATTATTTCTTTTTTTGTTAATTTATACATTAATATATTATAATATAATACAAATGTTTTATATTATAATTTTTTATCTAAAATTATTATAAAATGTCTTGTTTCTATGATTCAACAATTCCAGATATTGAAAATATTATGGAAATAGTAAATCCAAATGAAGAGCATTTAGTTATTCCAGAACAATTTAAAAAATATATTATAAAAGAGCTATTATTACCTTATTATAAAACAAATATTGAATATATAATTAAAACAAAATCTGGATGGGCGCGTGTAAGTACTGTATTCCTAACAGCATCCACACTTTTAGTAGGAATTTCTTCAATATTATCATTTGCAAGTGGTGTTTATCTAGATAAACATCTCAATTTTGTTGCTGGATCTATTGGATTAATTTCACTTGTTTTCAAAGAATTTGCTTCATATGCAAATAATATTGATCATGTAAAAACATTAACAATAAATGATATGTTAAAAAATGTTGGTATAAATCATATTATGCATGATACATCTAAAAATAATGAAACTCTTATGGAAAAACAGAAAATATCAAAAGGTGTAAGATCAAATGATGATCAAGGCAAGATTCCAATTGAAGAAGTTTAATTCAAATTCAATATTCCTGAAAAAAGGTTTATAATATCTAGAAAGTAGTCAATAGAAGCACTAATAAAATCACCATAATAATTTTTATCTAATATTTGTACTGTGTCATACATTATGAAACATGAAAATAAAAATATAACTATTCCAGCAATTGCTTTATGATACATTGGATATTTACCAGAAATACTTAATATAAAAATTGCAATTATTAGTATTAATAATGCTAAAAATAATCCAATACCTACTTGATAAGGAATCTGTATTCCTAAAAATGACAAGAAAAATCCAAAAAGTACAATATAAACAAATATTCCAACAGTAGTGATAAAAGATTTTTTTGCAATTTCATTATCCTCTTTATTATTAAGATCTAATCTATATGATAAAAGAAGACCGATACATGATGAAAATAATGTGAATAGTATAAATTTAATAATTGGCGATTGAACAAATTGTATACTTATTATAATAATAAATGTTGCTAATACTATACCAATAAAGTGCATCATACTATAAACTAAATGTTTATGTTCAGCATACATTAAAACAATATATGCAATAAATATTTGAAAAATTAATGTTGAAAAAACTTGTAATAAAAAAACTTTTTTATTATTTAAGTTTTTAATAAAATTATAGTAAAGATTTTTATTATAATTTTTAGTTACCATATAATATTTGATTATATAATTATTTTTTTATTCTTTATTTTAATTTTTAAAATATTCTTTCATTTAATTTTTTTATTTCATTTATTTTTTTAATTTTTTATCTAATGTTGTTACAGTATCTTTAACAAATTCATTATAATATTTCTGTCCTAAATGAATAGATGCTCTTTGTTCATTTAATCCTTCATTATCTATTTTTCTTTTTAAACTTAGCATTTCATCTAATCTATATAATGGAAATGACGAAGGATTTTCAATTATTGAAAAAAATAACGTTGGATATCTTTGATGAAAATTTGTAAATTTAATCATACATTCTTGTTTATATGAATCAATAGAATCTCTTCTTTTAATAATATTTTCTTTTTTAAGGCAATGTGAAATTATTTCATTTACTTGGTTTTTTATTTCATCGCTACTTTCTTTTGTGTATTCAGGAACTTCTTGCATTTATATATAAATATATAATTATTTTTTTAATATCATTTTTAATATTATTTTTTAATATCATTTTTTTATTAAGTAAATATAAGTAATAAATTATAAAAATGGCATTAGTATTATTTAATAAAAAAAACTATATTTTTTATAAAAAATTATTATCATTATTATTATTTATAATTATACTAATTATTATTTATTATTTTTATTATAAAAAATATATTGAAAATTTTGAAGATAGATTTAGTGATCATGAAAAATATGAAGAAATATATGACGATGAATTTGTTAACTTTTATGAAATAATTTATAGAGATTTTAGTGATATTGATTATGATTTAAAAATAGTTTATTCAAAAACATTAGGTAATTTTAAAAATAATAATGATGTAAATTTTTTGGTATGTGGATGTGGTATTGGGAAATTATGTAAGAAAATTAAAGAAAAATTTAAAAATGTAGTTGGAGTAGATGTATCTGAAAATATGTTAAAAAAGGCACAACTTGTTTATCCAAATATAAAATTTATAAGAGGAAATTTAGTAAATTTAAATATATTTAAAAGAAATGAATATACGCATATTTATATTGATGAAAGAACATTATATTATAATAATTATGAAAGTATGGAAAATATAATAAAAAATGCATTTAATTGGTTAAAAGATGGTGGTTATTTAATAGTACCAATTTATGATGTTAATAATTTAATTCCAGCATCTCGTTACTATTCATCAAAATATATGGATGATAAAGGTAATATTCATGGATTTACATATTTAAATGATTTTAGTCATGATTGTTATTACATAAAAGAAGATGAAAATACTTATAGTTATTATGATAAGATAATATTGGATACTGGAGATAAAAGAATAAAGAAAACAGTATTTTATATTTATGATAAAGAAAAAATATATGATTTAATTCTTAATAATGGTTTTGAAATAGTAGATATAAGTCTAGAAAAAGAAAAAATACAAATAGTAGGTGTTTATGAATTAGCAATATTTAAAAGAAAAAATATGACTATTTCTGTGGATGAATTAGAGAAAAAAAAATTATTATAAAATATAATATGCCTTTTTGTATAAATGATTCTAAAAAAAAATATAAAGGAAATGAACCTAGTCCAAAAGGACTTGGATATTGTGCTCATAGTGAAGAAGTTGGGACAATAAGAAAAGGACGTGATAATAATAATTGGAAAATAGAAAAAACATCGCAAGGAATAAAAAGGTGGGTTAAACAAACAAAAAAAGATGATATTAAATCAATATGTTCTAATCTTGCTTTTTTCTATAATCCAAAAGTTAGAAAGAATGTTTATGAAGTTTATTATGAAGAAAATGGTTATATTCAAAAACTTATTGACTATAATTTATTATCTGATATTAAAAAAAAAATACCTTCTAATTGGATAAAATATCCGATTGATAAAGATGAAATTCAAGAATATTATTGTGGAACGAAAGAATATTTAGATGAAAATAATAAATATTATTTAGAAATAAATAAAAAATTTAAAAATTGTAAATTTTATTTTATTATGGCAAGATATGGAAGACCTTTTTTAGTATATATAAAAGAAAAAGAAATTTTTATTTATGAATTTTTATCATTAAAATATTATATTTTAAATAAATATAGATATAAAGAATCATTTAATGGTAGTATAAATTATGATAGATGGATGTATACTAATTTTTTGAAAAAATATAGTTTTGATAAAATTTTTATTGGAAAAATTAGTTATAATAATAAATATAAAAAAGATTTCGATGGAAATAGTATATTAATAAAAAATAATGAAAAAGATAATATATATACTTTTATTGGTTATGAAATTTATCAATTTATATTAGAAAAAGATGATATAATAATAGAATATAATTCTGATATAAATGAATGTCCTATACCAATTGCTATTAGTAAAAAGTATATTTTTTCTTTTTATGCAAAGAAATTCATAAATAAAAAATATCTTCCAGATAATTTAGATAATGTAATTTTAGAACGAATATTCTATGAAAAAGAGTATAAAAAATATATTGAAGATTTAAAAGTGAAAGTTATAAAAAAAAGTAATGATATATTATATCTTAAGGATGACTAATAATTTAATCAAATTATTTTAAAAGAAAAAATTAGAAAAATAAATTATTATAAAATATAATGACTCCTAAGGAAATTGTTTTAAATAATATAATTGGTTTAAATCCTACTGGAACTTTAAATTTTAGTGATACATATACTATGATGGGTAATAACTCTATTGTATTAGACTCTACTACTGCGAGTGAAAATAATTTAAAAAAAGCATCAGAAAATGAAATCGTTTGTAATTCTATAGAAAATTTTGATAATTATGAAAATAAAAGAAATAATAAAACATTAATTTTAATAATATTATTTTTAATAATATTATTAATATTATATTTTTTTATAAATAAATAAAAAAAAAAATATTTACATATATTATATAAAATGCCAAAATCATCTAAAAGAGGTGGTGCTAAAAAAGAGTACACTGGAAGTTACAGACATTTCACTCTTAATGAAGTAAATGGTAAGAAAGTTGATATTGGAACTGCCGATATTAAAGATCACCAAACTCCATTAAGTGCTGCTAAAAAATTATTAAGTTCATATTGCAGACATCAAGGTATTAAATCAAATGAACGTAATAAGGTTAATGTATCATTCACTATTCGTGAAACAACTCGCGGTCATTCTAAAGTTTATGGTCCTTACAAGGGAAAATTTGTTAAATATGACAAGCCATTAATGATTAAATTGAAAAGTGGAAAGGTTATTAAACGTACCGTTAAGCCAATGGTCAGTCTTAACAAAATGAAAAGTTCTAAAATGACTAATATGAAGGGTGGTAAGAAGAAGAATAGTAAGCTTGAAAAGGAAGGTGGTAAGAAGAAGACTAAGAAAGTAAAGAAGTCATCCAGCAAGAAAACCAAGAAAGTTGCAAAGAAAACTAAATAAATAATTTTATTAATTAAATAAATCATTAAAAATAACTATAAATTTTATATTATTATAAAATTTATAATTTAAAAATATATAATTATATATTATAAAAATGCCAAAAAATAGTTATTCACAAAAAGACTTTGAAAAAGATCTTGAAGAATTAGAAAAATTAATTGAAAAAAAAGGTGGTGCTAAAAAAGAGTACAGTGGAAGTTATAGACATTTTACTCTTCATGAAGTAGATGGTAAAATTGTAGATATTGGAACTGCTGATATTAAGGATCATCAAACTCCATTAAGTGCTGCTAAAAAATTATTAAGTTCATATTGTAGACATCATGGTATTAAATCAGATCAACGTAATAAGGTAAACATATCATATACTATTCGTGAAACAACTCGAGGACATTCTAAAATTTATGGACCTTATGAAGGAAAGTTTGTTAAATATGACAAGCCATTAATGATTAAATTGAAAAGTGGAAAGGTTATTAAACGTACTGTTAAGCCAATGGTTAGTCTTAAGAAAATGACACAAAAAGGTGGTGTAAAAAAATGAGGCTTAAAATTTATTTAGCTTCAAAACCACTTTTATTTTATAACTTTTGGATGACAATGAAATATTTTAGTGAATATTTTATTTGATAAAAAGTTTTTTCTATTATTATTATATAATGCATAATAATAATAAAAATAATAATAAAAATAATAATAGTAATAATAATAATAATAAATTTACAATAGTTGATTTTCCAAAAGATGGACAAAACTATGGGTCTTTTTTAGGAAAAGTTCCTAAAAAAGTTGCAAGTAAAGCATTTTCATCATTAATACAATTTATGAATATAAATAATAATAAAGATGATGATTCTTTAGGTAAATTTATAGTTTTTGTTATAAAAAATGTTAATACTGGAAAGATGTACAAATATATTGGAAATAGAGTAAAATTAGAAAAGCCTATTAAAATAACACGAAATAATAAAGAAATTATATATAAATATAAGAATGTTATTGGAAAATATAAAGATGAATTAGATAAAATATAATTTATAAATTAAAATATGTTATTTAATAATATAATATGGATTCTGAAAGCAATGATTATGATATTAATCCAGTTAATAACCAATGTCACAATTCTGTAAAAACAACTATTGCACCTAATTATAGTGGAACAACAGCTAATACAAGTAAAGATATTGATAACTTAAATAATCAAGCATTAGCTAATTCACAATATGATAGTGCTGTTATAAAAACTCCAAAACCAATGTATGGCGGATATAATAATTATAAAATTATTTTTAGAAAAAAAAATTATTTTATAAATGGCAAAGATGAAAAAGATGCTATTAAAATATTTTTAAAAGATAAAATTTATAAAAAAGATTACTTATTAGAAATAATTCAAAAAAATAAAGCATCAATATATATTGTTAGAGCAAATTATAAAAATAAACTAAAAAAAATTTATTAAAAAAAATTTAATATAAAAAGATAAAACTTTATAAATAATAAATAATGAATAATTTAATAAAATTTATAAAAAAATTTACTGATAAAAATGAATTAAAACATTTAGGTAGATGGAATATTGATTATTGTAATAAAAAAATTAATAAAAAAATAGATTTATCAAATGAAGATCATTGTGGTCCATGTGGTCAATATACATTTAATAAAATAAATAAAAAGAAAGAACATAATATATCAATTATAAAAGATATAAAAAATTTATAAAAATTTAAAAATCTTTTATTTATTCATCTAATAACATTAAAGCCATTGCAGAATAATTATGTAAATCAATTAATGTATCTCTAATTCCTTCATCATTTACTAAGTACACGCCATTTTTTGTAATAGACATCGCTCGTTGTAACTTATCTTCTATTCTCATTAAAACACCGATAACGCCATATTTGGCAAATGCATCGCCATAATCAATATTTTTTTTAGTGAATAATTCTAATGCTTCACTTTGAATTTTTTTCATTTGATCTACTCTATTCATTTTGTATAATAAATAATATATAAATATATCTTTATATTATTTTGAAATAAATTATAAAAATTAATTTTTAATGATAGGAATCTAATAAATATTTTTGTGTTCTTTCAACAAATCCTTTAATCATATTCCAATTTTTAATATCATGGCTTACATGTTTAGTTCTATAATTTATATATGTTGAATGATGCCAAATTATCATTTTCAATTCATCAACACTTAAATGATTATATTTTTTAATAATAAAATCCAATAATTTTGGATGACAATAATAATCTATTGCAGATAAATCCCAATCATTTAATGTTAATTCTTTTACATATATACAAATTGGCATTATATCTGTTTTATTTAATAATGTATTTTTTTCAATAAATCTTTTTTTCCAAATATTTTCATAATGAACTAACATTTTTAAATCACATTTATTACTAACCATTGACATCAAAATATTTATTGAATATAGAAATGAAGATTCCTCTTCAGAATAAATATTACTACTATAATTATTTAACTTTTCAATAACTAATAGATTATTATCTTCATTAATATTATCTAAATTATTTATATCATCTTTTACATTGATTTTGCATAATATATAAATTAATCCTAAAATCCATTCATAATGATAAATCATCATTTTAAATTTTTTTGTTGAATTTGCTATAATATACCAAATTAGTGTTGGAAAAGATTCATGTAAAAAAACATCTTCTAACATAATCATTGGTAATAATTTCAATAATCTAATAAGATCTAATTTAAAAAGGTGATAACATGTAGGAATTGCTAACATTTCATTTCCTTTTCGTATACTTTTTTGTAAATGTGATGTTAAATATTCAACATTTTTATATACTTTCTCTTTTGTAAATTTATATTCTTTTTCATTAAAATCAGTAAAATATCCGCATATGTAATAATAATGATTTTTTTTAATATAATCGCAATTTATTATTTCTATAAAATTTATTTTTTCAGGTCTTTTATCAGTCCAATAAGCTTGCTTAGTTGGTTTAAATTTATCATCTATATTTAAATAAAAATATTTTTTTATTATATAATTATCATTTTTAGTAGTATGACTTGTAAAAAAATCATCTATTCTTTTTTGTGATTTAATCATTTTATAAAATAATTAATTTGATTTTAAAATTAATAAAAATAAAAATCAATTATTTTTATTTTTATAAAAATATAAAAAGACTACCTCATAATAATAGATTGATCTTCTTCAAATGAATATATATGAAATTTACAATGAAGATAATTTAACAATTCTTTTATTACAACTTCCATATCATTATTATGTATATTAATTGCTTCAAAATCACTATCGGATAATGCTATTTTACCTGATTTCGTAACAGGAAATTTCGATAAATAAATTATGCTAATTTTTTGATTTTTAAATTGAGATTTTTTTATATTATTACAACACATTAAAAAATGATTCATCTTAGATATAGTAGCTCCAGTGCATTCCCATTTACATTGTATACAAATAACAACATCATAACTTA
>JACCDO010043594.1_pt1 | contig 10494 bp, 7 predicted proteins | sample 7446101 | NCBI WGS metagenome assembly JACCDO01 (sample SAMN15323440, study PRJNA562643) | freshwater metagenome | isolation source: river surface water | place: USA:Blue River Watershed | collected 2017-08-16
AACAGAACTGGCTTTAGAAAAAGAACCTAAAATAGACACAGTAAACAGATTGAGATCTTTAGGAATTTCTGAAATTGAACAAATTGATGGGTTTTTTGATTGTTTAAAAAAATTACAATTTTTGTATGATCAAAAAGAACTAGAAGGTAAAAAATATATCGGGTCTTTTTCTTTTAAAGATTATGATCGTTTAGCGAAAGAATGGTTTGCTAATCCTGATAAATTTGTTCAAGAAAATCCCCAACTTGTTCGATTTAGTCCATTATTAAGAAAACCTTTTTTTCAACCATTTAAGTTAACAGCTTATAAAAAAATTATTGTGGGGGTTGAACCTTTGGTTTTTTTCCCTTTCTTTAATATGAAAATTGAACTAGGTTTTTTACTTTTTGAAATGGCGCACCTTTTTATGATCTTTATTCAAAAAGTATTAGATGAAAAAGTTCGTAATTATGAACCCTTAACTTTTAATATGTATTTTCAGTTTTATGAATTATGTAATCAAAATCCTGATGCTATCCTAGAAAGTTCTGATTCTTTTTTTAAAGAGGTAGGTATTGACTTACCTCCTGTTGATGATTTATCAAAAACAAATATTCTTTTTGATAAAAATAGTGAATTTTTAAAAAAACTGGAAAGAGGAGATACACCTGAGAGTTGGCTGTTTATGCACAGAGGAATGTGTACACCTTATTATAGTGTAAATAGTATAGAAAAACTACCTGAAGCAATTGATTCTTTATTTGAAAGATTGCCAAGAGAAAACTATAATAGCATGTACTGTTTAGATGAAATCCGACTTCAATTACAAAATACTCCTATTGAAATTAAGGATATGATAGAAAAAGAGGAGGAAAAATTCTCTAAACTTGTAACAAGCACTGCTTATTAGTAATTCTTTGGTACAAAGTTATTACAAACCCGAGTCTGTAGAGAGCCCATCTTAACAGCTCAGATCCATTTAAAAATAAAAACTCGATTCAAAAAACTTAACACTCTACACTAAAAAAAAAAAAAGCAATGTAAGACTAACTATAAATATAGTTACGGAGTCAAATAATAACTTGGATTAAAAGGGGAAGGTATTATTCGAAAGATGATATTTTAACAGCTAAAGCTGTTAAAATTAATTTTATCTATTTGTGATGGAGCGGGAGTCAAGCTTTGCTTGGAAAGACTGTTAAATAAAAACTGCTTCTGGGTTTCTTAGAACTAGTGAAACTAAAAATTTTAGATTAAACTAAAATAAATCAAATTTTTAATATCTGTGCAATTTTTTAAAATTAAAAATTTGATTTATTTTAGTTTTAGTTTATTTTACGTTTATTTAAATTTATTTCGCTAAACTAGTCCAATTAGCAGGTACATTTTCTAAAAGAATTGAACTGTTATAGATTTCAAGAATAATTAGTAAAAAAGCTGCAAAAAGAAGCATAAAAATCGCCATTAATACTGTTGTTCCCCATCCAGGTAAAACTTTTCCTGCTTCAGAGTTAAGCGGTCTTAAAAGAGTTCCTAAAGGAGTTACAATACCTGGTTCTTGGAAATTTGAAGAATTTGATTGACTTGCTTTAGCTTTAGAAGTAGTTCCTGTTGCCATAATTTTTTTTAATTTGATTTTTTTTACTTTCTGTAATAATATAGAATGGTTGCGTCCTTTTAAATAAAAAAAAGGCTGGAGAATAATTTTGTAAAACTACTTTATAAACAAAATATAGATTTTAAAATAAAAAACTCTTTTCACATATGCCGCAACAGGTTTAAAAAGGAATAGGAAAACTCTTTGCTTAATGAATTTTAAAGAGAGTTTAACTAGTCTATCTTTTTTTCGAAGAGGAGTTTTAAAGCAGTTAAAATGAATTTTATTTGCTATAAAATAAAATAGCTCCGCTATTTTAAGCCGCTTAATTATTTTTAACTATTTTAAGGGGCTGCGCAAAAAAAATTTAGTTTTTTTTTTTTTTTTTTCTTCAGATAAAATAAAGAATAATTTTAAAAAAAGTTTATAGTAGTTTTAAAAATATTAAATTAATTTATATAAATATGGAAAGCCCTGCTTTTTTCTTTGCCTTCTTTTTATGGTTTCTTCTACTAAGTGTTACTGGTTATTCAGTATATATAAGTTTTGGCCCACCATCAAAAAAATTACGTGATCCTTTTGAAGAACATGAAGATTAAAATTAATAAATTCTAGATTAATCTGAGATGATAAATTTTTAAAAATTGAAATGCTTTATCCTAAAAAATTCTTAACATGTAAACGTAGAGTAATGTAAATTTATAAAAAAATAACATTATTTTCACTCTTTTTAATACAATCCTCTTTAAACACACCCCAAAAAAGGGATAGGTTCTTGGGATAGCGGGTGGATAACACCCAAAAGAATGAGAAATTAGCTAGTTAAGGTTTTTGATTTTAGCTTTTAGCTTTTAGCTTTATTAATAGATTTATTAATAAAGATAAATATTCCTTTAAAACTTTTCTTTTTTAAAAGAATATTTATCTTTATTGATAAATTGCTCAGCTATGCTGATAAGTTTAAAATATTTTTAAAATGTCATTATTTTACGATACGTGGAGGCTCTCTGAAAAAGATAGCGAAAAAGATAATACCTAACGTCCCGATTAATAAGAAAGTGTATACTAAAGCTTCCATAAAAAGATGGTTTTATTTATTTTTTGTTTTAAAAAGAACATTTATCCAAATTGAAGTTAAAAGGAATCTTCTAACCATTCTTTTGCTTAGAGAAAATCTAAGCCCATCGAAAATAAAAGTAAGCGCACAGTGGTGCAACTAGGTCTTTTATTTTTCAAATACTAAAAAGAAAACTAGTAGAAAGAAACTCTTTTTACTAATTTGCTTTTTAAATAAAAAACGACTATTAGCTGCGCTAATTCGTACCAAAAAAATTGCGCAGCCGCTTATTGCTAATTATTTTTTATTACGCAGCGACATACTACCCGCTCTTTAATAACAACATTCAAAAAGTGTTGGTATATAAAGGGTGGGCATATAAAATTCAAATCTGTTGAATAAATCTTATGATTTTAAAGTGTCAAGCATAAAAGAAAATAATATTTTTTAATTTAGAAAACTTCACGAATTGAAGAAGTATCTCCAAGTTTTTTGTATTTTCCGAATTCAACCTGATCATTAATATCGTCATCAATACCAGCAAATACGTCTCTGAAGATAGTTCTAGCACCGTGCCAAATATGTCCAAAGAAGAAAATAAGTGCAAAAGATAAATGTCCAAAAGTGAACCAACCACGAGGGCTACTACGGAAAACACCATCAGATTGTAATGTTGAACGATCAAATTCAAAGATTTCACCTAATTGAGCTTTACGTGCATACTTCTTAACTGTAGCAGGGTCAGAGAAAGTTAAACCATCTAATTCGCCACCGTAGAAAGTAACTGAAACACCAACTTGTTCAATACTATATTTAGACTCAGCTTTACGGAAAGGAACGTCAGCACGAACGATTCCATCTTTATCTAATAGAATAACTGGGAAAGTTTCAAAGAAAGTAGGCATACGACGAACAAATAGTTCATTACCTTCTTGATCTTTGAAAACAGCGTGACCTAACCAACCAACAGCAATACCATCTCCACTGTTCATAGCACCTGTACGGAAAAGACCACCTTTAGCAGGGTTATTTCCAATATAATCATAGAAAGCTAATTTTTCAGGAATTTTTGACCATGCTTCAGATAATGAAGCACCAGCAGATAAACTAGTTTGAACTCGTTTGTTGATTTCTTCTTGGAAGAATCCTTTATCCCATTGATAACGTGTTGGACCAAATAATTCTACTGGTGTTGCTGCAGAACCATACCACATTGTTCCTGCAACTACAAATGCAGCCCAGAAAACAGCAGCAATACTACTCGATAATACAGTTTCAATACTACCCATTGAAAGACCAAAATATAAACGAATTGATGGTCTTACACATAAGTGAAATAATCCTGCTAAAATACCTAAGATACCAGCAGCAATATGGTGTGCTGGAATACCACCAGGGTTATAAGGATCAAATCCGTCAGCTCCCCACGAAGGTGCTACTGGTTGAACACTTCCTGTTAAACCATAAGGATCAGAAACCCAGATACCAGGTCCAAAAACACCTGTAACGTGGAAAGCACCAAAACCAAAACATAAAAGTCCTGATAAGAATAAGTGAATTCCAAAAATTTTTGGAAGGTCTAAAGCTGTTTTTCCAGTACGTGGATCACGGAAAAGTTCTAAATCCCAATACACCCAGTGCCAAACTGAAGCTAAGAATAATAAACCTGATAAAACAATGTGAGTAGCAGCTACACCTTCATAACTCCAAAGACCAGGGTTACCAGCTGTTTCACCACTAATAGTCCATCCACCCCATGATTGTGTTACCCCTAAACGTGACATAAAAGGAAGAACAAACATACCTTGACGCCACATAGGATTTAATACAGGATCTGAAGGGTCAAAAACGGCAATTTCAAATAAAGTCATTGAACCTGCCCAACCAGCTACTAACGCAGTATGCATTAAGTGAACTGAAATTAAACGACCTGGGTCGTTAATAACAACCGTGTGTACTCGATACCAAGGTAAACCCATATAAATTTTTTTTGGTAATTCTTTTTACTTAATTATTTAAAAAATTATTTTTTTTTTTTAGTTAAATTAAAAACTCCAATAAACTAAAAACTTTTGCGCAGCAGCTTTATTTTAGAGTTAAGCTGAAATCTATAAAAAATAATAACTTATTGAGCTATTAAAAAAAAAGAGCTAACTTAGATAAAACCTAACTTACTTAGCTAAGAGTTAATAAGCTCTATTTGATTTTTTTAATATTTTTTATAGATTATGACATGCCAATTTAACACTCCTAACTCACCTCCTATTGAGGTGTATATAATAAACGTAAATAGGTTTAAAAAATTTAATATTAATTTCTTCAAAATAAACTATTAGTATTGTTACTATTTCAATTAAAAAGATAATAAACAATACAAATTAATAAACTCGGGACAGACGGGACTCGAACCCGCAACTTCCGCCGTGACAGGGCGGTGCTCTAACCGATTGAACTACTATCCCTATAATAAAGTGTAACAAAAAATTTTTAAAATGCTATCCAACCGTTTCAACCATTTTTCAAAACAGCTTCGGTAAAGGAAAGCTTTTAGACAAGAACAAAAATATCAATTTTTTAGCTGTTATTACTTGCTTTATTCAAGTAACTTTCTTTTGTATAAAGAAGCTAAGAAAAACTTACTTATTGTAGAGAATAAAAAAAAGCTAAAGTGAAAGTGAAATAGTTTTTATTTAAAATTTATTCTTTTTGCAGTTTTTGGACATACAAAAACCTGTCCAACCTGATAACCATTTCTACCTAAAGAATAAATAAGTAGACCCATTACCTTTAAAAGTAACTAGAGGAGTAGGCTAAAAACTTAATGTTTTAAACTAAGTATTTTAAAAGACAGTTAGCAGGTTGAACAGAGTATTAGAATAAATAATGTTAGAGAGTTTTTTACTTTTTTTGCTTTGTAGCTGCAAAAAAAAAAAAACAGCTAAAAAGAAAAAATTTATGATGACTGAGCTGTTGTCAATTGCTTAGCAGATAATAGAAAAAAACTAAATTAAGTCAATTTATTTGAACGCAGTTAAAATTAATATTTTCCCGACTCAGCTATTTTTCTAGCTACCTTTAAAAACGGCGAATGAGATACTACGCAATCGAACAAGGTTTAAGGGTCGGGAACGTTTTTTAGTTAGATTTTTTTAACAACTTTAACTACTTGAAAACGAGCTTTTGCACGTTTGTAAGCAAAATTAGCTTCAACTTTTTCTTTAACACCTTCAGCTTTTTCTAAATTTTCTTTTGCTTTTTCAAAGGCTGTTTTTGCTTCTTCTGCATCAATATTTACAGAAGATTGAGCTTCATTTGCTAAAATAGTTACTTGATTTTGTTTAACTAAAGCAAAACCACCCATAATTGCATATGAACTCCATTCTTCTTTAGTACGAATAAGCATTGCTCCTACGTCTAGTCCTGTAATAATCGGTGCGTGATTTTTTAAAACTCCCATTTCGCCTGTTTCTGTTGGTAAAATAATTTCTTCAGCTTGACCATTCCAAAAAGGACGTTCTGGAGTTAAAATTGAAACTTGTAAACTCATAATAAAATAATTCAATGTTCTATTTTAAAATTCAAAATGTATGCAATTAATAGAATTAAAAAACTCATTAAAGCTAAAGCTTTAACAAAACTAAAAATTGAATCATTGAAAATTTAAAGATTTAAATTGTTTGCCTCAACCTTTAATAACCCCTTAGCGCAGCTTAAGTAAAGAAAAGATTATCTAAGAATGTTACTAGGTCTTTAGCAAAAAATTGATTAATAATTTTTAAAAAATGACTATTCAATTACAAAATTAAACTGCTTTACCAACTATCATAACTAAAAAAGCGTTTAATCAGCAACTCATTTTTTTTTAATTAAAAAAATAAAAAACTATCCACATAGGCTATATTATGAAAAGATTAGAACCTGTTTATTATTTAAATCTCTTGTCTCAAAAACTCAAAAATAAAAAGAGTAAGATTCTGCGCAGCTACACAGGGGTTTGAGCAAAAGTTTTAATTAAAGCTTTAGCTTTGAATAGGTTACCTTTCACTACCTCTTATTAGCAACTTTTAAATTTCTAAAAGCAACCTATTTAAATTTTAAACGAGTGGCCAACGCGTAAAAACAATAATAAATTTATTGTTTATTCTATTTTTTAAATTTAAGCAATAAGCAATTTTTCTCAGAACTAAACGTAATAAAAAAAAATAATATTATTTTTTTGTTGCTAGGGACATTTATTAACAAAAATTCCAAGCAAAGCTTGGTTAACCATTTTGAAAAACGGTTTAAGGAATACTAAAACGTTTGGTCAAGAATAATTTTAAATGAAATTAAAATTTCATCTTAACGACCGCTAACTGTTCCTAAAAGGTTATACGCACCTTAATTAAAATATGTCCATAGCAGTACAACTCTTTATCAAGATAAAAAATTAGCCAAATTTTTTAGTTTAAAATAGTTTTAGCTGCTATTTATCCTGACTAAACCACCTACCCAGCACGAAGGGCTGGGAAGATATTTGATAAGTGGCTTAAGCCAGTTAGGCTAGAATTAAAGAATTAGATACTCTTTAATTTAATAATTCAATTAAAGAATTGAATTATTAAATTCTTTTTCTTTTTTTCTATTTCGAACTTATTTTTTAGTTCGTAGTATTCCTCGTCTTCTAAAATGCTTAAGAATATTTCTTTTTCATATTTTTCTGTTATATATATTTCGAAATTTGATTCTTGCATATATTTATAGAATGTCTTTCCTACTTCTATTCGCGAGATTTTGAAAGTATTCTTTAGACATTGTTCGAAGACTAGGTATAGTGATTTGAAATCTTCGTATGGTAGAGGAGCTTCTTGTGCTAAGATTTTTTGGAAGATTTTATCTTCTTTTAAAAGGTTCAGACTTACTTGAAATTTTTCTAGATAGTCCCATGCTTTTGCTTTTAACTTATTTTCATCCTCGCTTGTTTTACATTTTTTTAGTTCATCATTCCAGTTAATCATTATTGACATTTTTTTATTTGTTATTTGTAATTGTCTTTAGGTATTTTGCTAGTTTATTGAATAGGATTAGTTTTTATGCATCTTGTAGGATGCTATCTTTTCCGATTTCTACTAGCAGTTCCATATGTTCTTGGCCAGTTTTTACCTGGTTGATTTCTTTTTCATAGTATAACCTGCGGTTATCTATTTTAAATATGTTCTTGGCCAGTTTTTAACTGGTTGATTTCTTTTTCATAGTATAACCTGCGGTTATCTATTTTAAAAAAGTATTCTGCTATTTAATTAAGGTACTAATTGATTAATAGCATTAATAACTGTTTGTGGTTTTCTTGCATACATAGCATTATTAATAGCAATTTTATGTAATTCATCTCTTTTTTTCATAGCAAAACCTGTTTTTTTATATGCTTCAAGAATTTCATTTTTTAATTTACTAATCATTGGTTGACCAGAGCGTTTGTTACAACCCTCTAAAATCCATTTTAAAGCTGAAGCTTTTGAACGATCGCCTGGGCGTAAGACACGTGGAACAAGTTGAATGGCACCAGCACGACGTCTAGGTTTAACTTCCACTCTTGGTGTTACATTATCTAATGCTTTTTCAAAAATTTCAACTGGATTTTTTCCTGTATTATCACCGATTTCTTTAAAAGCACTATAAACGATTCTATAAGCAATTGATTTTTTTCCACTTTTTAAAACACCGTTAATTAACATATGAACAGAAAGACTATTATAAATTGGATCAGCTAAAAGAGTACGTTTTTTTTTTAAGGCACGACGTGGCATTTTTTATAAAACCATATAATTTTTATATTATGGATTAAGAAATTAAACAAAATAAGCATATCTTTTAGAAAAAGAAAAAGATGTTTGACCAACCTGCCAATACCTTTTTAAAAGGAATTCGCGCAGCTCCTTCGAAGCTCCTTTGCAGCTCCGAAGGAGCTAAAGGCAGCTAAAAGACTTAATTTAATAAGGGTTGGTAACAGCTAAACCCTCCTAGAGTGTTAAAACCCAGGTTTTCCCATATCTACATACCTTTGAAAATGAAAAAGGTGGTGTAAATTTTTGGAAGTGTGTAGGGGTTGTTCTTCTAAAAATTTCGAAAATGAGCTAAATTTATTTGAAAAGGTTTAAAAGTTTAAAAAAAAGCTCTTAAACTTAAAGTTCTGTTTAAGCATTCCTTTTTCAAATAATGACTACTTAAAAGCTTGCTAAAGTTAAGTATTAGGTAATTTTTTTTTAGTTGAGCTTGCAACTTATATTTTAAACCTCTTTTTTAGATAGGTAAAGCACAAATTTTTACTTAACAATTTTTAATAAAATTTTTATAAAACTCTAAAATATTAAGCTAAATTTATTTGAATTTGAATTCTAGAAAATTTATTACCAACTTGCTTTTTGAACGCCTGGTAATAAACCTTGATGCGCCATTTCACGTAAAACATGGCGTGATAATCCAAAATCTCTATAATATCCTTTTGGTCTTCCAGTAATCATACAACGATTATGTAATCTTACACTTGAACTATTTTTAGGAAGTTGTTGTAATTTTCTGTGTAATGCTAATTTTTCTTTTAAAACTGAACTTTTTTTAATTTGTTCTTTTAGTAACTCTCTTTTTTTTGCATATTTCATTACTAAACGTTGACGTTTAAGTTCACGTTGAATCATACTTTTTTTTGCCATAATTTTCTATATTGTATTAATTATTTTTAAAATTCATTTATTTTATATGAAAAAAAAAAACCTGACCAACAGCTCTTGTCTTGTTAAGCTCCGCTTAATTTTTTAAATAAGTAATTCATATTTAAAAATCCATTTAAATTAAAATGAGCAGATCTCAACCAATTTTAACTAGACAAAGCTAGTAAGAGCTGACGGAGTCAAAGAAAAAAAAAATAATTATGGTTTGGTTTTTTTATAGATTTTTTTTATAGTTAGTTAAAATTAACTATCTGAATTAAAAAAATTATATTTTTTTATAAAATAAAATAACAATTTTATTTTACATACAAATATTGCCCGACAAACACTTAATTTAAAAGAGTTCTTAACTCTTATTTAAATTTAAGGTAGCGAGTTAGGATTTTATTAGAAATCAAAATATTATATCTATTTATAATTAAAAACACATTTGTCATTTAACCTACTCAAAACGATTGCGCTGGTTTTATTTATTTATTTGGGGGCTCCGCAAAACATTATTAAAAAGTGGTTTGCGGAGCCCCCAAAAAGACATGTTATTATTTAATAATCCGGACAATCAAGTCAATGGATCAATTTCCACCGCAACCAAACCTAGACAACCTTCTTGACTTTTGTCTGATAAACCCTTTTTAGTTTTAGCTTAACGGCTAAAACTAAAGATTAAGAATTAAAAGTAGACAAAATCAAATAAAGTAAGTTGAGAAAGAAAAAAGATATAAAATTTATTTTTTTTTATTTTAATTGCTCCGCAATTGCATTTATTTATTAAAAAAAACGATCAAAATAAAAAAATATTACCAAACAATTAAAATAAACGCTATAACTAAAAAAAATTATTGTTAGAGATAAATAGTTGGTCTAATTTTCTTTAGAAAATTGCGCAGCCAATAAAAATTAAGTGGATCAACCGGAGGTTGAACCAATCTTTTTTAAGTTCACCTACCCTTATTCAAATCACTCCCTTCGAGGCTGTGGCGGGGAAACCCTTCGCCACAAAAGGAGTGGTTTGAAAAGAGATGGAAGTTTAACCTAGTTGAAACAACGCTCTAAAGCAGTTGTCTAATCTCGCAAACATTTTTTTAGTCTTCTGCTGAAGCTGTTTTAACATATAAGATTAGTAAAAAAGAAGTAGGAATAATAATAAATAATGC
>JACCDO011061080.1_pt1 | contig 10491 bp, 4 predicted proteins | sample 7446101 | NCBI WGS metagenome assembly JACCDO01 (sample SAMN15323440, study PRJNA562643) | freshwater metagenome | isolation source: river surface water | place: USA:Blue River Watershed | collected 2017-08-16
CAACACATCAATGATCAATACATCAATGATCAACACATCAATGATCAACACATCAATGATCAATCTCTTGTTGATATGTCTGTCAATCCCCAAGCAAATTTGATTGAATGGGTGCGATTTACAGGTGGTATTTTTAATATGGGATCCCAAAGAAATGCAAATGAACAACCCATCAAAGTAGTGATCATTACACAAGATTTTGAAATTTCTAAAAGCGAAATCACTGTTGATCAATATCAAACTTGTGTTACTGCTGGTGTTTGTGATGAACCAAGAATGGGTTTAGGTTGTAACTGGGGACTAATGGGTCGAGATCAACATCCAGTCAATTGTGTGACTTGGTATCAAAGTAAAACTTTTGCCACTTGGCTTAATGCAGATTTACCTTCAGAAAAACAATGGGAATATGCTGCCACATCTAAAGGGATGTATTCTCCTTTTACTTGGAATAATGGCATTGATCTCAATTGCCAATTGGTCAATTATGCCAGTTGTGAGAATAAAACCCGAGAAGTTTGTACAAGCGATGCAAAAACACAAGAAGGCTTATGTGATGTTTTGGGCAATGTGGCTGAATGGGTTTTAGATGTGTATCAAGATAATTATAGTGGGATCAATGGGTTAAATGAATTGCCTAATTGTTCGGATCTACCTAGTTGTTTGAATGATCAATTACCTAGGGTTTATCGTGGTGGGTCTTGGAGAGATCAAGTAGAAATGATTTCAAATACAGCCCGAAGCAATACTGACCCTAATTACCAAAGTTTTGGTTCTATTGGCTTTAGGGTTGTGCGCAAAATTCAATAAAATATTGACTCAAACCAAGTGATTCTCTTAGATTTATCCTTAGTTTTTATCATGACAAAGGATATCAAATGAGATTTTTGATTTATTTTACTTTGCTTTTTGCTTTTGTTTTCCAATATAAAACAGCAGTTGCTTGTTCTCCACCTATTACATATTTTCAAGTCTTAAGTCCTTATGACGCATTACGTACAGCAAATGAACCACTCCTTGTTCCTCAAAATGCGATATTTGTATTAGAAATGCCAGAATCAGGTTACTTTGGATATGAAGGTCCGCCTAACTTCACAGCTTATATCAATGATGAAATTCGAGAATATGAAGTTTTATATGAATTTCATGAAGATACTGCTCCAGTTAGCTATCAGTTCTATCAAGTGATTCAATTCAGAGACACATTGATGACGGGCGATACAATCTATTTTATCTCTAGTTCTAATGCAAAAACACCTGAATACACAGTATCAGAGATGTTGGCAGAAGATGAAACATTGACAGATGTTTCTGAATGGATTGAGCTTCAAACAACAGATATTGAAAACCCAGATGGGCAATCATCTGCTTGTGATCCCGTGGATGGCTATTTTGCTTATCGTAATATGGATTTAGTCTTTACTTTTCCTATGGAAATCTATCCTAAAATCTCATTTATTGATTATGGTTTTGGATTGCAAGAAACCAAAAATATCAAGGGTGAATATGTGAAATTTAAATATCTAGATCTCAATAACAGAGAAGTTGCAAATCCCGATCAAGCAGCCAAAGTATCATTTGTCCTCAATCAAAGCATTGTGATTGGCACTGATCCTAATCAATTGATCAAAGATTATCTTAATCCAGAAAATGATCAATATCGCTGTGCCAAAACCAAGCTTATTCTCAAAGATGGAGATGTGATTGAATATCAATCTTGCATCAGTAAGGAAGAAATCTCTGCCATGGAACAAATGCTTTATGCTGATCGAATCCCAACAACGCAAGACACTGATCCCACAGGAGAATCAACAGGAGAACCAACAAATACTGACACAGAAATGAATGTAGATGCTTCATCAATCCCCTCAACAAGTACAGAAGAAGAAAGTGGATGTCAAATGACAAGTGGCCCTCAACATCTCTTTTATTTGCTTGTGATTTTTACTTTTATGTTCTTACATCGAAAAAAATTGAACTAAAGCATCCTCAAACCCACTCTCCCTTAACCAAATCCCATCAATCAATTCAGCCGTTGAGATCATTTTAGGTTTAGCAATCCCTTTTTCACAAATAATCGCCGTAATATTTTGAGCCGGTGTCACATCAAATGCTGGATGTCTCACAGCAATCCCTTGAGGCGCTAGATTCTTACCAGCAATATGCGTCACTTCCATCGCAGATCTCTCTTCGATATGGATTTGTCCCCCATGTTCAGTCTTTAAATCAATCGTTGATATCGGTGCCACCACATAAAATGGAATCCCATGGGCTTTGGCAAGAACAGATAGAGAATATGTACCGATTTTATTGGCTGTATCTCCATTTTTAGCAATGCGATCAGCGCCGACAATCACAGCTTGAATCAAACCCCTTTGCATCAAATGTCCAGCCATATTATCACAAATCAAAGTTACTGGGATTTGATCTTGTTTTAATTCAAATGCTGTTAATCTTGCCCCTTGTAGATAAGGGCGTGTTTCATCTGCATACACCATAGATAATTTTTGTTCTCTAAATAAACTTCTAATCATCCCCAACGCTGTCCCATATCCCCCAGTTGCCAAAGCACCAGCATTACAATGCGTAAGCACGGCAATGCTTTGATCGATTAAACTTGCCCCAAAATCCCCCATACGCACACAAGCATTTCTGTCTTCTTCATGAATGAGAATGGCTTCTTGTTTTAAAACCTCATATAAATCCTCACCTTGAAAATCTTGCCAAATCTTTGACATCCGATCCAACGCCCAAAATAAATTCACTGCTGTGGGTCTACTTTGTGCCAAAATCTCTTTCCCAGCTTCTAGGGCAAGAATTTGTTTTTCCAAAGGCAAGGAGTGATGATGATTGAGTTCTAAAACTAAACCATAAGCAGCAGTAATACCTATCGCTGGCGCCCCTCTCACAACCATATCTTTGATCATCATCGCTACTGATTTAGCATCAATGGCGGATAAATACTCTACTTCATTGGGTAATTTTCTTTGATCTAATAAATCCAGATGATCCCCTTTAAATATAACGGCTTCTAACATGCTCTTTCCTTATGGATTATTGTAGATTTTCAAGCTTTCTTCTCACACCTGTCGCCCTAGGACTTGTACCATAATATTGCAAGTAAGTCTGATAAGTAGTAATGGCATTTTGTTTTCTAAGATTTTTCTCGTATGCACTTGCCAATCCATATAATGCATCTTCATCATTGGATTTATAGTCTAGCGCTGATCTAAAACGAGCTTCTGCTAAACCATATTGATGATTAGCCATCGCACACCAACCCAAAAGACTCAAAACTCTTGGATTTCTGGGGTTAGTCTTATAAACTTGATTGAGGATTTGCTCAGCTCTCTTACTATTGCCCTTTTCTAATAAATCACCCGCTTGTTTAATCGCTTGTTCTGCCGATAAAGGCTGTTCTACTTTTGGCGCATCTAAAGGTGATGGGAGTTTAATCGGCTCTGGGGCTTTGGGTTCACTGTTTTGATTGGCAATGATATCGATATCTAGATTCTTCTTTTCTTCTTCTGTATTTTCTGGGGTTTTGATGGGTGGGGGTAGATTAGGTTGCTTGTTTTTAGAATGATCTTTGCTGGTTTGAATATGATGTTTTGCTTGATTTGAACTCGATTGTACATTGGCAAATTCGCTTTGATTTCTTGAGTTGATCAAACGCTGATATAAACTATGTTGAGGATATTTTTGTTGGAATACAGCGAGTAGATGTTGGCTGAGCTCTGTCTTACTGAGCCTTTGGGTGATCAAATAAGAGAGATAGAGTTGTTGGGGGGTTTGTATGGCTGATAGATTTTGTACGATCAATTCAATGGTTTGATCATTTTCCATTTTTTGTGCATACGCCAATTTCAGCTTGATGAGTGGCACATCTTTGAGAGATTGAGGATTTCTGTATTCATTGATCGCATCTTCTGCTAAGGCAAATTTGGATTTTAAGATGTATAGATTGATCTTGAGCAATTCTGCATCAAGTTCAATCCCTTCTATATTCTCTTTCACAATGGGTTGATCTAATAGATTTTTAATATGATCTAAGAGCACAATCGCTTGATTTTCACTTTCAAAATTCACTTGATCGAATTGCTTTGCTTCATAAAACCAAATCAAAGCTTGAGCCAACCAAAGCACAGATGTCTTGAGGTCTTTATCTGAAATTTGTTTGGATTGCACCAAGATCTCACAACTTTCAATACTCTTCTGAATCAACGGAATTTCTTGTACTTTGGCATCTGCAATGCAATTCTTTAATAAAATTTCAGTCTGAGATTTTAACCCTTGATACCATTGTACAGCAAAGAAGATCGTTGTACTGAGCAGTAAGAGAATCCCTAAACCCAAAATAATGGTTTTATAGGATTTCTTAGGTTTAGTCTTATTGATTGTTTTGGGAACATAATGTGGTTCTGGTGTCCTAAATTCATCAAGCATCGCTGGTGAATGTTGGGGTTTAAATGCAGGTTCAGGTTTGCTTGGCACATTCACTTCAACAGCTGAAAGTCCGTCTTGTTGTTGATACTGATAAATGGGTTCTTCCACAGGACGATAAAAGGACTCTGGCGCAGAAATTGGGATGAAATTCACACTGGCTTGATCAAAATCCACATCTCCCCTTTGTCTAGGGATAGAAAATGCTTCTGATTGTTGCTGTTGCCTTAATCTCTGTTGTTGCTCAAATATTTGTTGTTGAAGTTGAGGTTGATTGGGAGAATGATAAGGCGTTGTTCTCTTAATTGGGGTGATTTCACCGATTTGTAGATCTTGGGGGGTATGTATCGCTACAAAATGTGGTTGCTGATTTTGCATCACTGGTGATGGTTGATGCCTAATAGCTGGTATAGGTGTTCCTTGTGGTCTAGGTGGAAAGATTGGACTTGGTGTAGGTATTGATTTAAGAGAAGGTGATATTGGCGTAAAGACAGGTTCATCATCCACAGGTTCATGCGCAACAGCTGCTGCTTGTATGGTAGGTTCCCCAAACTCCAAATCTTCATCCATTGTATCTGTTGAAAAGGAATTAATCGCTTGATGACATTTAGGACAATAGGTCATATCTGGTTGTAATTTATTAAATCCACAATTATGGCAAACAATCATTTATTTTTTGCTTTCTGATTTATAATCGAAGAGTAGGCCAAGCGACATCGCTAAACAAACCGCCATTTAAAGCATCACATTGTCCCCTAGCTTCAATACTTAAATCAGTAGGAACAACTTGTAATACATAATCTATTTTTGCTTGATTTAAGTTAAAAATATCCCCAGCAATTTGAAAACTCACAAATCCCGGGGTATTGCCAGCTGATACATTGATACAATGCACATTTCGATTAGGACTTCTTGGACTTTCAACCACAACCCCATCCAAAGAAAGCGCATTTTGAGCATTTAGCAAAAGCCTACCTTGTTGAGATTCATAAGAGATATGAATGGTTCTTTGAGACATCGCTGGAATAGTAATGCCATACCAATCCCCTTCATTTCTCTCTCTTTCACAAACCCAAGCATCACAAATCGCCACTTGCCCTGAACCCAAATCAAAAGCTGTTCTTTGTTCATTATTATTGCTATTTCCCTCATATTCATCTGCTGGACAATTCGCCCCAACAGCGATAGGTGGGATTAAACTAATATCGAGTTGATAGGCATTTTGGGTTTCAACATTGGGACTATACACCCTCAAAAAGTGATTCCCAGATCTGGATTGTAACCCTGCATAATGGATCATTTCTCCATCACCAATACGATTGCTTGTGGTGGTTGGTGCCAAACATCTACGATTCACACAAGAAGAATTTGCTTGATTCATCCTACAAGTTTCATGGTTTTGACAAGCCAAACCATTGTTATTTTCAACCCTGAATAGATCTAAATCGATATTTCCTTGCTGATACCTAAATCTACTGCTGATACAAACCCTTGTATTCTCTTCACTGACATTAAATGAATACCAATCTTCATCTCCACGATCATTAGGATCACAAAGATAACCATTGGCAATACTAAAATGATTTTCCCCTACTTCTCTCAGTGTAGAGGTAGGACTCAATTGATCATCTCTTGCCAATTGAGATTCATTGATATCTTGGGAACATTCACCATTATTCGCATTTCTGCGGATAAACAACTGATATGCCCCAGAACTATCTCCTATACCAGAAACCTTGAGATACATCGGCTCACTAGAACCAGCAATCGCTGTTGCAGTAATAGGCTGTAAACGATCTTTGGGGTTAATCAAAGCACTATCGCCAATACGATTGCCTTGCGCATCCATAAAACTCAATTCCAAGGACCCGACAAGGGTGCTTTGATTGTTATTCACATCACTGGCATCTACAATCCATGCGATTAAAGCATCTCCAATCAAAGGTGTCACTTGGAAGATATCTTGTTCACCTTGGCAAAGAATTAAGTTCTCTTGTAATGCCAAATCAACAGCATAAGGCAAACGCCCTTGATCATTTGCCAAAGGTCCTTGTTCATCCAAAATGGTAGGATTAAAGATGGTATTATTAGGCTCTCTTAAATCTGTACAAACAGCTTGTCTTCTCTGAAAACCCAGTTCAATTTGATATCCTTCACATTGATTTCTATTCCCACTGCGATTGTCATTTTCAATCCCCAAACACCAACGATCATTGCTAAAACTACCACTATCCGCATCTCCCAAAAACTGCAACCGATGCAAATCACCTTCTACATTGCTCAGTTGATATGTTGACAAAGAGACATCCCCTGTTCTTTCGATTTGAGTAGCAATATTTGCTGGACTGAGATAAGCCCTTACCCCTGTTTCACAATGTGCTGGGGTATTGAGATAGACATCTACCCCATCGGATAAATTCATAGGGAAACAATACCAATCTCGATCACCCAAACATAAATTGCCTTGATATCTTTCACTGAAATTAAGCGCTGGGGTTAAACCTATGCTTTGGGCTGTACTCACACTGTTATCACTAGGATCATTGAGATCATTAAAGCATCCATAAGCTGGAGCAATACCGCCTACAATATTGATTGTCAGTTTATAGGGAACAGCAGATACTTGTTGTAGGGCAGAGATTTTAATCCCATAATGCCCGCTTGTGGGTATGCTTTGATTCAATGAAGGATAAACCAAAGTTTGACGATTGGCCCATATTGCATTTTGAGCGATTTCTTCACCAGTGGGTGAATGTAGAGAAAGGGCTAATCTTGCTAAACTTGTGGCATATTCAACCACAATTTCTATTCTTTCCCCAGCTTGTATAGGCACTTGAATCCAATCGATATCATTGACACAAAGCCTTCTATTTTGTGCATCCCCAAGCTTTCTTACAGCATCTGGAAAAGGGAATGTATAGATGGGTGCTGTGTTTTGTACTTGATCTCCAAGCAATTCAAAGGGATCATCTGCACAACCAAATACACAACGATTGACATCACATCTTTCTGTTTGATCACAAGGTTGATGGGTCAAAGGATCACATTGGGTTCTACAACGATTGAGATTTAAATCACAGTATTCATCACCTTGGCAATCTTGATCTTGTACACATCTTGGCACACAAGCATGGTCATCATTACAACTTAAACCTTGAGGACAACCATTGATACGACAACCTGTTTGGCATTGACCATTGGCACAATATTGACTCTCCAAGCAATTCGCATCTTCAGTACATGGGGCCGGTTCACATATTCGGGTTTGTGCATTACAATTTAAACTGGTGGGACAAGCATTGATTTCATTGACCCTACATCCTACAGTGCATCTGCCATAATTGGCGCAATATTCACTGGGGGCACATTGATCATCTCTAAAGCAACTACTACCACAAGGAGATGGTGTACAAGCATTGACACCAAGCATCACTTCACCATTCATCTCTTCACATGCTGATTCACTGCCAATAGTACAGCTTTGATTTGGTAGACAACACACACTTTGTTCTATGCATTGTCTTGTATTTGGATCACAAACTCTAGGGTTTGTTGATGTGGGTGTACAAGCTTGATCATCTAAACGACAACCCTCTTTGCATTTCCCTTCATCACTACAATATTCTTGAGGGGCACAATCCAAATCTTGTTCACAGACAAAAATACATTCCCTTGTATTTTCATCACATTGATAATCAGCACCACGATATAAACAAGGAGTAGGATTATCAGATGTTGGCAGTCTACAACCAGTTGTACATTGACCCATATCATCTATGATCTTACAATATTGCTGAGAATCACAATCAATATCTTGCTCACAAGCTTTAGGTACAACAGCTGTTTCCATGTCTGCCTTGGGATCAACCTTCATTTGATCTTCAGTCACTGACATGTCAAATGTAATCGCCAATCTTGGTTTATCTGGACAAGCTGTCAATAAAAAAAGGCATGATATGATGACCATACCTTGATAAAAAGCTGAAATCAAAGAGCAAGAATTTTGCATGATTTACTACCTACTTTAATGAAAAAATTCTCTATCGTTTTAATGTCTTTTGTGATTTTAGACAATAAAAATCGCTATGATTTGTATGATTAGGATGTTTGAACTCTATTCAAGCTCAAGCATATCGCTGTTTTTCTAGTGCTGATTTATTGGGTAGATCTACTAAAAATAAGAATAAAGAGAAATAATCAAAAAACGATTAAAAATGCTTATTTTTTGTGTAGATAATGCTATCATTTTTTTTCAAATCTTAATCATTCGTTTTTTCACTAGGAGCTTTCCATGATACGCGAAATATTTAAGCCAATAGCGGAAAATTCCCTATTGACTAGGGTATCTCAATGGGGGAATCAGAAAAGAAATGATACTTGGCTGTTAAGCATTACGCTGATCTTGTTAAGTATTATTGCACCTACACAAGCTATTTCTCAAGTGACGGACCCACAAATCGTTGTTGTCCCATTTAGCCAATCTAATGTCACTACCCCCCACCCTGTGCACCGTGGTGCGAGGATTATGTTAAAGGGGATTTTGAGAAATGCCAATTGTGGGAGCTACAATATTATTTGGGATACAAATCGTAATGGTGTATTTGAAACCAATGGGGCAGATAAAACAAGAACAGTATCCCCTAGTGGTGGGTCTGTGTATGATATTGGGGTAGAATATGAAGTCCCTGATAATATTTCTATTAATCAAAATTGGAATATCAGTGTAAAAGCAATCAATAATTGTAATGGTGCAGAAGCTTTTTCTACTTACCGTATGTTTGCTTATGCTTGGCGTCCTAATACAAGTGTGCATTTAACGGAAGCTCAAGGTGGATGGACTGCAGAACAAGTAGAAATCATGAGTCAAATTGCGATTCATGAAGGGTTATGGTATCTCCACAAAAGAATGACTGGTAGAGGTGGTGCTGGGTCTCAAATTTATGGTAATCTTAACTGTGGTGAGTTATATTCCAGTGAAGCTGTTGCTGTATGGGCATTTATGGTAAACTCTCGTTATCCAGCTTATCCACCCAATTCTATGAGACAGCCAGCTGCAAATCACTCTTTACCAGCAAACTTCCAAACCAATAACACAAATCGCTGGAATAACGATCCTTATGCAGAAACAGCAGTGAGAACAATTAATCACTTGTTAATGCAAGCTGGTACAAATGGAGTTCCTGCAAGTGATGAAGACAATACATGTAGATTTGGTGATAATGGCGCAGAATGCCCTACACCTAATTCTGGTGCCTATATTGCATCATCTAACTACTCTTACTATCAAGCGATTATGACAGGATCTATGTCAACCATTTTACAATCGCTTGCCAAAACTGAAATTCAAGTAGGTAATTTCACTGGGATGTTATGGGAAAGATTTGTACAGGAACTCACAGATTCAATGGCTTGGATTCAAACAGATTCTGGTAGAGATCAAGGCGCTTATTACTACCACAATGATGGTAGAATGGACTTCTCTACAGCACAATGGGGTTATATCGGTTTAGATAGTGCTTATGAAGCTGGTGCTGCTTATGGTGTAAGAGTCATGGATATCCATAAGTATAAATCAGCCTATGCTGTTGTGCGAAATCAAGTCAATGGACACTCCTCTTATGATACAGATGGTTGGGAAGGTTGGAGTTCATTCAACCTTGCAGGTGGTTATTTTGTTGCTGCTCGTTTTGCAGGATTCCAATCTCTTAATCCTAATGGTCAACCCATGCCATATTCAAATGGACGTAATTATGGTGGAGATCGCACTTACAATGCAAGAGATTATGTGAATAGTCTAGTCAACGCTCGTAATTGGATTGCCAACAATTGGAATGGCTTTTTCAATGGTTATAACTATTATTGTAATGATACAACAAGCCTATATCCTCAAAATGGCTGTGGTAATCTATATGGTATCTATTCTCTACAAAAAGGCTTTAGAACTGGTGTTCCTGAAGAGCCTTTTGTAGGAGGGAGTAGGGATTGGGCAAGAGAATTCAATATATACATGATGCGTGCTCAAGATCGTACATTTAGAGGTACTCCTAACGA